>ENA-OQCE01000283-OQCE01000283.1-human-gut-metagenome-genome-assembly--contig:-NODE-283-length-24661-cov-17.151952_pt1 | contig 24661 bp, 31 predicted proteins | sample MGYA00242495_ERZ504572 | MGnify/ENA primary metagenome ERZ504572 (study PRJEB26092, sample SAMD00036228) | human gut metagenome | host: Homo sapiens | study: EMG produced TPA metagenomics assembly of... | reverse complement strand
ACCCCATCGCCGTGCGGCTCCTTTGCCGTGCTGCCGCGCGGTGCCGAGGAGCTGCTGCCGAGCGATCCTGCCGAGCTGGCAGAGATTGGCGTCGAGGTGTTGCCCGAGGCACATACCTGTGCATGAGCCGCTGGGGCATGCCGTACGAACCCGAGGGCATTCGTGCCATCGTGGCCTGCATGGACGAGCACGCACTCCAGCCCATCGGCGATGCCTTCGATTTTTGCTACCTCGATACCACCAGCTACGACGAGTCCCACCAAGAGGACTTCTGCTGCATCCAAATCCCCGTAGCCCTCCAGATGTGACAAGAGGACAGTCCCTTTGTCACATTCGCGGCATGGCTGCCGCCCAAACCGTCACAACATTCGATGAAAATCTCGAAAACGAGGAAAAGCCTCGAATGTTGTGACGCTTTTCCTGTCTGTGCCGGCGAGCTCCCGTGTCATCTGGGGGTATAAGGCTAGCAAGTGTTTATTTGCGAGGCCAAGGGGGCGCCCCGTATGGATATCGATAACTTTGAATGGTGGTATAGCGAGGGCGAGGCTCCGGACGAAGAGTGGGACGAGCCCGCGCCGTGTGACGTGTCGAGCGACGAGGACGAGACCGGCAACGATGCCGGTGTCGAGCCTGAAGCCGCCTCCGATGCCGCCGAACCCCTAACCTTTGAACAGGCTTGGGCCCAGGCCGAGGCCGACGAGGCGAAGGCCGATGCCACGGCCACGCTCGGCGAGCCGGCTGATATGTCGATCTCGCCGGCAAAGACCCCACAGCCGCGCCATACCATCGACCCCGGCAGCACGGCATCCTTCAGCATACTCGACGTGCCCGCGCAGGGTGCCCAGGCGCCCGCCCCCACCCATCGCCCCAACCTGGCTCGCGAGGAAGACGCGGGCCGTCGCTCTCCGCTCGGCCCCATTCTCATCGCCTTTATGGCCGGCGTCATCGCTTGCTCGGCGATCGGCAGCATCTGGGGTCATGTCGAGCAGCAGCGCCAAGACGCCGCCAAGGTCGAGATGTCTGTCGAGCAATCGCTCAGCCGCACGCGCTCGGTGCATGTGTCGGTCGAGGTTAAGGACGGTGCGACATGGGACACCGCCCGCGGCGACAGCCAGATGCTCGTCCATATCGTGGGTCGCACGCTCAAGGGACAAGCAATCGACGAGTATCAATACGTCAATTCCGAAGGTGACGGTATCGAGCTCAAGCCCGGCGACTACGAGCTCACGGTCGATGAGCCGCCCGTCGCCACCGACGGCACGCGTTACCGCGCCTCAAAGCGCATGGTTCCGGTGAGCTTTAATTCACAGGCGCCCGATACGGTCGATAGCACGCCACAGGGCGGGTTTGACCTTTACGCTATTGCTCAATAACTGCGCCTGACGCTCAACCCCGCCGCCAAGAGTGGGACAATAGCCCTCGACACTGTTGTTTACTTTTGGAGGAAGTAGCATGTCTACCGTCACCACCATCAAGCGCGGCGGCCTTACCGCGGCCATCGATTCCATGGGCGCCCAGCTCACGAGCCTTGCCCTCAACGGCAACGAGTATCTGTGGCAGGGCGACCCGGCCTTTTGGGGCAAGCACGCGCCCATTCTGTTCCCCATTGTGGGCTCGCTGCGCAACAACACGGCGACGTCTGCGGCCGGCACCTGCGAGATGCCGCGCCACGGACTCGCGCGCATCGTCGAGCACAAGCTGGTCGAGGTCTCCGAGGACGGCTCGTCCGTCACCTACGAGATCACCGATACGCCCGAGTCGCTCAAGGCTTTCCCCTTCCACTTTAAGCTCAACATGACCTATGCCCTAACCGGCGACGCCACGCTTACCCAGACTTTTGCCGTCACCAACACCGGCGACGTGGCCCTGCCGTTCTCGGTGGGCGGTCATCCTGCATTCAACGTGCCCGCCCCCGGTGCCGAAGACGAGGCGTTCGAGGATTACGAGCTGGCGTTTACCGAGGCTTGGACCAACGAGGCTCCCATCATCACGCCCGACGGTCTTATGACGTTCGAGGGTAGCTACAAGGCCCCCGATAACTCGGACGTGCTGCCCATCACGCACCGCAGCTTCGATAACGATGCCATCATGTTCACCGATACTCCGGGCTCTACGCTCACACTGCGCGGCCGCAAGTCGGGCCACGGCGTCAAGATCGACTTTGAGGGCTTTAAGTACATCGGCGTGTGGTCTGCCGCCAACGATGCTCCGTTTGTGGCGCTCGAGCCTGGACCGGTCATACCACCATGGACACCGAGGACGATGTCTTTGAGCACAAGGTCAACACCATCACGCTGGCGCCGGGCGAGACGGACGTCCGCAGCTTTAGCGCCACCTTGCTCTAGAGGTTCCGCCGTTCTGACGAACGGCGGACCGGTCGACGCTGCGCGCCGCCCAGAGCGACAATTTGTCATTCAAAAGGCAAGGCATGACCAGAAGGTCTATGCCTTGCCTTTTTCATGCTAACTTGTTCGCTCTGGGTGACGCCTGCTGGCATTGCCAAAACATCGACGCTCCCAATGACTACCGTGTGTCTATTAATTTTTCGAGCTTGTGCTGCGCTGCTGGTCGCTGGCGTATATCCTGTTAAGTCGTCAGCATACGATTCAACAGGGAAGGCAGATTATGCATTCTCCCCATCAACGCGACGCGCATCCACAGCCGGTATGCAGCCGTCGCATCTTTTTGGGTAGCGCTCTCGCTGCGAGCGCTTCTGTCGTCGCCGGCGCACTTGCCGGCTGCCAGCGTCCCTCCACGCTGGAAGTAGTTCAGTCCACGACGGGCGGCGGTCGCGACGACCTGTCCGATTCTGTGATCGGCAAGGATAAGATCCGCATTGGCATGGAGGCGGCCTACGCCCCGTACAACTGGCAGGTCTCCGAGGCCAGCGAGTACACCATCCCCATCGACAACGTGCAGGCGCTTATGCCGATGGCTACGATGTTCAGATCGCAAAGATCCTCTGCAAGGCCCTCGGTGGCGAGCCCGTTGCCGTCAAGCAGAGCTTCTCGGGCCTCATTGATTCGCTCAACAACGGCCAGATCGACCTTATCATCGCCGGCATGAGCGCTACGCCCGAGCGCGAAGAGTCCGTCGGTTTTTCCGACCCGTACTTCATTGGCTACTTTGGCCTGTTCGTAAAAGAGGGCTCGCCCTACCAAAACGCGACCAAGCTCAGCGACTTTAGCGGCGCCACGGTGCTCGGCCAAAAGGACACCATGCTCGACACTGTCATTGACGAGATCCCGGGCGTTGTGCACAAAAACCCGGTCGACTCCGTCCCCACGGTGTTTTCGAATCTGCTGCAGGCACGTGCGACGCCGTGACCTACAACACCGAGAACGAGAAGGCTATATGGCCCAAAACCCGGGTATCGTGCCGATTCAATTTGCCGAGGGCGAGGGTTTCAAGCAGGAGGTCACGGCAAACGTCGGCTGCCGCAAGGGCTCGGACAAGCTGCTTAAACTCATCGACAAGACACTCAAGGGCATTAGCCAAGAGGAGCGCGACCAAATGTGGGACGCGTGCCTCGACCGTCAGCCGGCATAGGGAGGCAGCATGAAAACCATCAATCGCCTGGCCTCCTTTATCAAGCAGACCACCGTTATGTATACCTGGGCACGAGCGTTATCGCGGCACTCGGCCTGGCGTTTAGCCAGCGCAACCCCACGCCGCTGAGCTTCTTGGCCCCCACCGGTATCTTCCAGGACTGCCTCTGGGCAATTCTTTGGGCCTGGATTATCGTGTCGGCGGCGGCGCTCGTCACCAAGCTCATGCATTGGAGCGACTATCGCGAAAAGTCGCCGTTTGCATCCGAGCGTTGCCGTCGCGGCGCGCGCCTGGGCAGCTATGTCGTGGTTGCCATCGCGGCGATCTTCTTTATCGACCGCTGCGTCATGTCGTTTATCGACTGGTGCAGGTGAGCATTGTCTCGGACTCCAATCCCAGCGACTTTCTGTCGAGCTTGGTCTACATGACCTACAAGAGCGGCGACTTCTTTATCCGCGGTATCGAGATCACCATCGCGCTTGCCACCTTCGGCACGGTCATCGCCTTCTTCTTGGCGCTGCTCTTTGTGTTCTTGCGCACCCAGACCTTCGATCGCGTCGACAACGACCTGGTGCGCTTCTTTAAGAGCACTGGCCGAGGCTTTGCGACCGTCTATTCCACCGTCGTGCGCGGCACGCCCATGATGGTCCAGGGCCTGCTCATCTATTACGCGGGCTTTACCGTTCTGCGCGGCATGGGCTTCGAGACCGCCCAGGCCAACCAGATCTGGAGTACCTTCACCGCCGGCCTCGTCACCATCTCGCTCAACTCCACCGCCTACATGATGGAGGTCCTGCGCGGCGGCATCGAGTCCATCGATCCCGGCCAGGCCGAGGCAGCGCGCTCGCTGGGCCTGTCGCAGTGGCAGGCTATGCGCAAGGTCGTGTTCCCTCAGGGTATTAAAAACGCGATCCCGGCGCTCACCAACGAGCTCATCATCAACATCAAGGACTCGTCGGTGCTCTCGGTCATCGGCGTGTTCGACCTCATGTACGCCACCACCACCGTCGCCGGCGTGTACTACCGCCAGATGGAGGTCTACTGCGTGGCACTCGTGGTCTATCTGATCCTGACGCTCGTGGCGAGCCGCCTGCTCGAGGCCTTTGGCAAAAAGCTCGGCGCTGAGGCTCCGGCCACGCTGCCCAGCTCTAACTAGGCTTAAGACGAGGAGAATCATCATGCAGATACCGCCATTACCGGCGTTGCGGCCGCCGCACAGACCAATGAGCCGCTCATCCGCGTCGAGGGCCTGCGCAAGAGCTTTGGTTCGCTCGAGGTGCTCAAGGGCATCGACCTGTCCGTCAATCCCGGTGAGGTTGTCACCATCATCGGCGCCTCGGGCTCGGGCAAATCGACCTTCCTGCGCTGCCTCAACCTGCTCGAGACCCCGGACGCGGGCCACATCTGGTTCCACGGCCAGGACCTCACGGCCGAGCGCTGCAACATCAACAAATTGCGCGAGGACATCGGCATGGTGTTCCAGGGCTTTAACCTGTTCAACAACATGGATGTGCTCGACAACTGCACGCTCGCGCCCGTCACGCTCAAAAAGATGAGCAAGGCCGAGGCCGAGAAGGTCGCGATGGAGCATCTGACGAGCGTGGGACTCGAAAAGTTCGCGCACGCCGCCGTTGGCCGCCTGTCCGGTGGTCAAAAACAGCGCGTGGCCATCGCTCGTGCCCTATGTATGAATCCGCAGATCATGCTGTTCGACGAGCCGACCTCCGCGCTCGACCCCGAGATCGTGGGCGAGGTGCTCGAGGTCATGCGCAAGCTCGCCGCCGACGGCATGACCATGGTCGTCGTCACGCACGAGATGGCCTTTGCCCGCACGGTGTCCGACCGCGTGGTCTTTATGGACAAGGGCGTGGTGCTCGAGGATGCCGCGCCGGCCGAGCTCTTCGGCAACCCCAAACACCAGCGCACTCGTGAGTTCCTCTCTCGCTATCTCGAGGACAAATAACCGACCGCAAACGCTTACGTTGCAGGGCCGCTCCCGTGGGGCGGCCTTTGTCGTCACAATCGAAAGGATGTCATGGCCGAGGTTTGGCGCTTCTTTGCGCATGAGGACGATTTTGCCGATATAGACGAGGTCAGCGCGTGCGAGCGCTTGGGCCGCGTGCTGTCGTTTCCGACCATTTCGAGCATGGATGCCGAGGCGGTGGACTGGCAGCCCTTCGACGACCTGCGCGCCTATATGCAGCAGGCCTGGCCGCGCGTGTTTGCGGCGGGCGAGGTCGAGCTTATCGACCACTCGCTGTTGGTGACGCTTGTCGGCTCCGACCCTGCTCTCAATCCTGTTATGCTCATGGGCCACATGGACGTGGTCCCCGTGGTGCCGGGTACCGAGGCCGACTGGACGCACGCCCCTTTAGCGGGCACGTGGACGACACCTACATTTGGGGCCGCGGCGCTATCGACATGAAGGATCAGGTCGCAGGCATTCTCGAGGCGGTTGAGTATGCATTGGCGCACGGTTGGGAGCACAAGCGTTCGCTGTTGCTCGCCTTTGGCCAGGACGAGGAAACCACGCAGTACGGCGCTGGAGCTATCGGCCGCGTGCTCGAGGAGCGCGGTGTTGAGCTCGAGTTCCTGATCGACGAGGGCGACTACCGCATCGTTCCGGCTGCCGAGTACGGCGCGGGCGAGGGCTGGCTTATGCATGCCGACCTGGCCGAAAAGGCTATGCCGATATCGTGCTCAAGACGAAGAGCGCGGGCGGGCATTCGTCTAACCCCTACGGCGGCACGTCGCTCGAGGTGCTCAGCCGTGCCATCGCCGCAATCTGCGATATCGAGTGGCCGACGCGCGTGACCGATCTGCTTGCCGCGCAGCTTGTCGAGCTGGGGCTCTACACGGCGGATGAGATTGCCGCCAACGGGGGCGCCATTGTCCGCGATTGCCTCGCCAGCAAGAAGCTCTATCCGCTGGTGACGACCACCTGCGCGCCCACGCAGATCGAGGGAGGCAGCGCCGGCGCCAACGTGATGCCGCAGGATATGTGGGCCAACATTAACTTCCGCATGCTCGAGGGCACGAGCGTGGCCGACGTTGTGGCGCGCTGCCGTGAGGCGGTTGCCGGGGCGGACCTTGCCGGTCGTGTCGAAGTGGAGCTGGGCCCCGGCAGCTCCGAGCCCTCGCCGTCCCCGCGCATCGGTGGTCCCGGCCTCGAGGCGGTTCGCTCCATCGCCGCCCGCTATTTCTGCGATCCAAAGGGGACGGAGGAAAACGGATCATCCGAGCCGTTGGCGATTGTCCCCTCGACCGTGATCGGCGCGACCGACGCTGCCAACTACCAGCACATTTGCTCCGAATGCATTCGTTTTTCGGCGTTTGTGGTCGACGATGACGAGTGCGACCGCGGCGTCCACGGCACCAACGAGCGCATCACCCGCCGCGCCTACCTCCAGGGTGTTCGCTTCCTCATCGCCCTGCTCCATACGCTCTAGAATCCGACAAAGGGACTCTCCCTTTGTCGGATTCCGTGCGGGTTATATGCAGGTTTGCCTGCGCACGCTATCATGTATGGGTTAGACCGCAACTATGTACCCCATACGCGAAGGGATGCGCATGTATCTGAAGATCGACATGTTCTAGCCGGGCTTACCCCCGCATCGGCGCCCCGCGCCCCATCAATTCTGCCGATTTTCACCTTCACGCATATAAAGGAGTCCCGCCATGCGCGACAAGCTCGAAAAGATTATCAAGGCCTACGAGGAACTCGAGAAGAAGCTCTCCGACCCGGCCGTCGCCTCCGATATTAAGGAGTTCACGCGTCTCAACAAGGAGTACGCGCACCAGTCCGACCTCATCGCCGCCTCGCGCGAGTACATCGGCGCGCTCGATGACATCGAGGCTGCCAAGGAAATGCTCCACGATACTACCGATGCCGATGAGAAGGAGATGCTCCAGATGGACATCTCCGAAAACGAGGCCAAACTTCCCCAGCTCGAGGAAGACATTAAGTACATGCTCATCCCGAGCGACCCCAACGACGACAAGAACACCATCGTCGAGATTCGCTCCGCCGCCGGTGGCGACGAGGCGGCCATCTTCGCCGGCGACCTGTACAAGATGTATCAGCGCTTTTGCGAGTCGCGTGGCTGGAAGACCACCGTGCTCGATTCCAGCCCCAGCGAGGCCGGCGGCTTTAAGTCCATCGAGTTCAAGGTCGAGGGCGACCGCGTCTACTCCGTCATGAAGTTTGAGTCCGGCGTACACCGTGTCCAGCGCGTTCCCAAGACCGAGTCCCAGGGCCGTATCCAGACCTCCACGGCAACCGTCGCCGTGCTTCCCGAGGCCGAGGAGATCGACGTCCAGATCAACCAGTCTGACCTGCGCATCGACACTTACTGCGCTTCGGGCCCTGGCGGTCAGTGCGTTAACACCACCTACTCCGCCGTGCGCATCACCCACCTGCCCACCAACACCGTGGTGCAGTCGCAGGAGCAGCGCTCCCAGATTCAGAATCGCGAGGTCTGCATGCAGATGCTGCGCGCCCGTCTGTACGAGATGGAGCTCGAGAAGCAGCAGGCAGAGCTTGGTGCCGAGCGCCAGAGCCAGATCGGCCACGGCAACCGTTCCGAGAAGATCCGTACCTACAACCAGCCCCAGGACCGCGTGACCGATCACCGCATCGGTTTCAACTCCACCTACAATGGCGTCCTCCTGGGCGACCAGCTCGGCACCGTCATCGAGGCGCTCGCCGCCGCCGAGCGTGCCGAGAAGCTGGCACAGGCTGTTTAAGTTACGGCGTTTTACCAAACGCCGTAACTGCTCGACGCTGCGCGCCGCCCAGAGCGACAATTTGTCATTCAAAAGGCAAGGCATGACCAGAAGGTCTATGCCCTGCCTTTTTCATGCCAACTTGTTCGCTCTGGGTGGCGCTCGCTGGCATTGCCAAAACATCGGCGTTTCCTTGGTTGTCAAATGATCCGTAGGGAGTCATTGGTGACATTGCCTTGATATTTTATTCAGTCGGCTGTGATGTCATTTGAGCTGCTTACCTGCTTAAGGTAATTGACGGCATAAGTCCGCTATCGAAAATATTGCTCAAAATATCGTTCAAGAAGTCGCGGAGCGATTTTTGATGGGTCGTGCGTCAAGCGATGTGGCAAGTTCTTGGTTAGATATTGGTCAGTTTTGGGGCAACCTTGCCAAAAGCTTGACGAATGCAAATTTAGACGTCAGCGAATGAACACTCTAGCAGGCTCCAAGCAAAATTCTGGCTGATTCTCGATAATCGCCTTCAATCGCCCCTTGCCAAGCGCTGGCCTCGCTTACAATCTGCTCCGACATTCGCGCGCCGTCCGGCGCTTAAGAGGGGAGGGCCCCATGGCAAACGAGATTTGGACCATCAAGCGTTGTCTCGAGTGGACCAAGGAGTACCTGGCCGAGCGCGGCGAGGAGCACCCCCGTCTTTCTGCCGAGTGGCTGCTGTGCGCCGCCACGGGCCTGGCGCGCATTGACCTATATATGCGTATGGACGAGACGCTTAACGCGGCCCAGCTCGAGACCATGCATGCGGCCGTTGTCCGCCGCGCTAAGGGCGAGCCGCTGCAATACATCACGGGCAGCACGCAGTTTCGCATGATCGACGTCGCGTGCGCCCCCGGTGTGCTCATTCCGCGCCCCGAGACCGAGATGCTCGTCGAGGAAGTCCTCAATTATCTGGATGCCGAGGTACTGAGCCCCGAGGCCGCTGCCCGTCAGCGTGTTGAGCTGCCTTGGAACGATGAGGTCGAGCAGGCACGCAAAGCCGAGGCCGCATTGGCCGACGAGCGAGCGACGGCCGAGCGCCGTGCCGCCAACCTCCACAGCTGCCGACGAGGCGGCGCTAGGCGGCGATGTGCTGGGCAGTCGCGCTTATGCCGAGGAACTGGCCGATCGCGAGGCCGAGGAAGCCGCCGCGCAGGCGGCAGAAGCCGAAGCGGCAGAAGCAGAGGCCATGGAAACCCCCGAGCCCGAGCTCGACGAATACGGCATCGCCATTGAGGACAACGACCAACAGGCGACTCCCGCGCAAGATGCCGCCGAGGCCAACGTATCTGCCCCAGCCGAGCCCCGCACTGCCCGCGTTCTCGAGGTCGGCTGCGGCACGGGCTGCATTTCGCTCTCCCTTGCCTGGGAGCGCCGCGGCCACGTTACCTGCACTGCTACCGATATCGAGCCGCGCGCCATTGATCTGGCCACCAAAAACCGTGATGCGCTTGGCCTCACGTCCGACGAGGTCGCCTTCAGCCTCACAAACCTGGTGAGTTCCATTCCCCGCGAAGAGTGGGGCACCTTTGATGTGCTCGTCTCCAACCCACCTTACATCCCGACCGACGTCATGCGCTCGCTGCCGCATGAGGTCAAGGACTTTGAGCCCGATCTGGCGCTCGAGGGCGGTGCCGACGGTCTCGATATCTTCCGCCGCCTGCTCAACGCGGCGCCCTACATGCTGCGTGCCGGCGGCCTGTTTGCCTGCGAGCTCTACGAGGGCGCGCTCGACGCCGCGGCCGAGCTCTGTCGTCAAGCAGGCCTTTCGGACGTGCGTATCGTCCACGACCTCACCGATCGCCCCCGCATTGTCCGAGCCATCGTCACCGAGCCCAAGCAACGCCAGTAATATTTATTAACTGGTTAGCAAAAATTATAAAGTAGTTTATAATTAGGACGGCTGAAAGAGGTCGGCCCATGCAACCTCCTACCTTTCGGGAAATCATTGCCCTACTCAAGCACGATGGATTCGTGAAGGTCGCGCAAGTCGGTAGTCATGCTAAGTATGTTTCTGGTGACCGTGTTGTCACCGTGAACGGCTCTGGTGGTGATCGACCAAAGAAGGGCACGTGGGCAAGTATTCGTCGCCAAGCTGGATGGTAGTTGGAGGCAAAATGAGGCAGCGATTTACCTATGACTGCGTTCTCATAAAAGAAGACGACGGTTACTGCGCTAGCTTCCCGCAGATTCCCGGCGCCTTTGCCGATGGCGATACGCGCGAAGAAGCGATTGCCCATGCTACCGAGGCACTGATGGCGTTTTTGGCCGACGACCTCAACAACGGTTTGACTCCGGCAGGGTACGAACGCTCGGCCGAGGTCGTGGCCCTTTCAGTCGAAATCGACCACGAGGACGCTCGGGAAGCGGCGTGCCGAACATTTAAAGACGCAGCGCTGGACCTCAAAGTCTCCGCTCCGCGGATTACCGCGCTGGTCAAAGCCGGAAAGCTCGATGTTGAACTCGTCGACGGCCGTCGGATGATAACGATAGACAGCATCGAGCGCTACGCCGCCCAAGAACGCCACGCCGGCAGGCCAAAGAAGTTCGTAGCCGTCCAATAACCCCCTCACTTTCACCGACTACTAGAGCCGCTCACCAAACCAACATGCGCTCTGGGCAAATAGGTTGAACGTTTCGTGCGAGAATGCCCCACAGTAAACAAACTTGCACCAGAGCGTAAGGGGCTGGCATACACATGCAGACGGTCTATCGGGTATACGAGGGAACGCGCGAGCCGCATCGGCTTGCCGTCGAGCGCACGGCCGAGGTGCTCGGCCGCGGCGGCCTGGCTTTGATCCCGACCGAGACCGTCTACGGTGTCGCCGTGGCAGTCAACGCCTTCTCGGACGCCGTGCCCCAAGATACAAGCGAATTCCCATCGTGGCCGCGCGATCCGCAGGCTGCCGTCAATGGCGCCGCAGTTCCTGCGCTCGGCACCGGCTATCGCCGTATCTTCACTCTCAAGCAACGTGAACTCACGCAAACCGTCGCTTGGCTGGTCGATGGCGTCGAAGCACTCGACCGCTATGGCGTGGATATCCCGGAAGATGCCCGCATACTCGCGCGACGATGCTGGCCGGGAGCCCTGACTATCGTGGTCAAGGCAGCCCCCTGCGTGCCGACCTTTATGCGCGCTGCCGACGACACCGTGGCCTGCGCGCTTCGGCCTCGCCCGTGGTGCAGGCGCTCATTCGCGCCTGTGGCAGCCCCCTTGCCTGCACCAGCGCCAATACGCATGGCGCGCCCGCGCCGGCAAGTTTTATCACGGTGGAGGGTCGCATCCTGGAGGGGGTCGATGTTGCCGTCGACGCCGGTGAGACCCCGTGTCGCGACGCCTCGACCATCGTGTCGTTTCAGCACGGCGAGCTCCAGATCCTGCGCCAAGGCGCACTTCCCGCATCAGAGATCGAACGGGTCCTGTCCGACCCGATGCAATAGAAAGGTTTAAGCGATGTCGTTGAATCTGGGCAGCCTGGGCATGGAAGATGCCTCGTTTGACTTTGGCGGTTCCTACATCATGGCGCTCGACTGCGGCACCACCTCGGTACTTGCGACCATCGTCGACGAGTACGGATGCATCGTCGCGCAGGCACGTCGCAGCGTCAAAACCAGCTTCCCGCGTCCCGGCTGGGTGGAGCAAGACCCCATGGCGGTCCTTGCTAGCCAGATCGCCGTCATGATGGAAGTCCAGTTTAAGAGCGGTATCCACTCCGACCGCATTGCCGCCATCGGCATCTCCAACCAGCGCGAGACCACGGTGGTCTGGGACCGTGTGAGCGGTCAGCCGATCTATAACGCTATCGTATGGCAGTGCCGCCGTACCGCACCTCTGATCGACGAGCTTGTCGAGCAGGGCGCAGAAGGGCTGGTGCGCTCCCGCACGGGACTCACGCTCGACCGTATTTCTCGGCCTCCAAGGTGCAGTGGATTCTCGACAACGTCGACGGCGCACGCGAAAGCGCGGCGGCGGGCGACCTCATGTTTGGCACCATCGACACCTGCTCATCTACAACCTCACCGGCGGCCAGGTCTTTGCCACCGACTACACCAATGCCAGCCGCACGGCACTCTTTAATATCCATACGCTCGATTGGGACGACGACCTGCTGGCACTCTTTGACGTTCCACGTTCCATGATGCCCGAGGTTCGCTGGAGCTCGGGCGACTACGGCCGCGTCGCGAGCGACATCATGACCAACATGCCGCCCATCATGGGCGTGGCGGGTGACCAACAGGCGTCGCTGTTCGGCCACTGCTGTTTCCGTCCCGGCCAGACCAAAAACACCTATGGCACGGGTTGCTTTATGCTCATGAACACCGGCGACGAGATCGTCGAATCCAAGAATGGCCTGGTCTCCACCATCGGTATCGCTGCGGACGGCAAAGTCAGCTATGCGCTCGAGGCTCTATTTTTGCCGCCGGCTCAACGATGAACTGGCTTCGCAACAACATGGGCATCATCTCGAGCGTGAGCGAGTCGGCACAACTCGCCGCTTCGATTAGCGACAACGAGGCTGCTACTTCGTTCCCGCCTTTGCGGGTTTGGGTGCTCCCTGGTGGGACCCGCATGCTCGCGGTATCGTGTGCGGTCTGACCGGCGCCTCGAGCCGTGCGACCATCGTACGTGCCGCCTGCGAATCCATGGCATATCAGAGCTACGACGTGCTGCGCGCCATGGAGCAGGACGTGGGGCTTTCGATTGAGCGCCTGTCTGTCGATGGCGGTGCCTCGCGCAACGAGTTCATCATGCAATTCCAGGCCGACCTGCTGGATATCCCCGTGCTGCAATGCGAGACGGTGGAGACCACGGCAATCGGTGCCGCGTACTTGGCGGGTCTTGCCGTCGGCTATTGGGAAGACCTGGAAGAGCTGGAGCAAAATGCCCAGATCGTTAGGACCTTCCTTCCCCACATGTCCGCCGAGCGCCGCGAGCAAAACCTTGCGGGCTGGCGTGATGCAGTCAGGCGCTCGCTCAGCACCTCACAGTAGGGCTGCGATGGGCTGCTCGATACAACAAAACGCTAAACTAATGCATGGCGTGCGGCGGCAACATTGCTGCGCGCCTTGTCAGCAAGGCCGTTTTGCGGCCGCAACGAAAGGGGCAATCAACCCATGACCGTCACCTACGATGCGTCCCGTGTGACGCTTGTCGATCACCCGCTCGTCCAGCACAAGCTGTCGATCCTGCGCGACAAAAACACCGGCACCAACCAGTTCCGTCAGCTCGTGCGCGAACTCGCGCTTTTTGACGGCTACGAGGCCATGCGCGACCTGCCTATGGAAGACGTCGAGGTCGAGACCCCTATCACCACCGCAACGTTTAAGCAGCTCGCCGGCAAGAAACTCGCCATCGTGCCCATCCTGCGTGCGGGCCTTGGCATGGTCGACGGCATCCTCGACCTGGTGCCTCCGCTCGCGTGGGCCACATTGGCATGGAGCGCGACGAGGTCACCCACGAGCCGCACGAGTATTACTGCAAGATGCCCAAGGATATCGACCAGCGCATCTGCCTGGTCGTCGACCCCATGCTCGCCACGGGCGGTTCGGCCGAGATGGCCATCAGCTACCTGCGCGGGCGCGGTGTCAAGGACATCCGCATGCTGTGCATCGTCGCGGCCCCCGAGGGCCTCAAGTCGCTGACCGAGAAGGATCCCGATGTACATATCTATACCTGCGCCATCGACGACCATCTCAACGAGGCTGCCTACATCGTTCCCGGCCTCGGCGACGCCGGCGACCGCATCTACGGCACGCTCTAGTCGCTGGGCTAAACGGCCGCGGCTGCAAATACGAAGAAACGGTGCGCGCGGACGAACAAAAGGCGACCGCGCGCACTCCTGTTAACGGACGTTTTGCCCTGCAGGGTTCGAGAAAAACGTATTACCGTACCTGCGGCATAAAGAAGGTCTTAAGAAAACGAACAGGTGCGTATTAACCGATGCTTTTTCGGTTGTACTTTAGCGATTGGCTCGTACAATAGTCACCAATGTTTGGCGGGAACTGTTCTGTGAAGCGTTAAAAAGGGAAAGTGAGGACGCCAGTGTTTCAGATAGCCGATCTGCTCGCTATCGTTGCAGGCGCCATCGCGGGCGCAATTGCCTTCCTTCCCTTTGTCTTTACGCTCAAGCCGGTTCTTGACGATAAACAGAATGCGGACATGCTCAAGGGTATGGTGAGTCTGGCGGTCTCGGCAATCGCCCTGCTCGTCTTTACCTTGGTTGTGTTTGTGTTGTTCGGAGAGGCATTTCGCATGTTCCTCCTGGGCGAGGCGATCGGCTTCGTGGCCTTTATGGCTGCCTGCACGGTTCGTGTCGTCAAGGCGCTGCGAGATCCTCATGAGGTCGAAAGGTAAGTCGTGGAAATTTTTGAAAAGCTGCCTGATGAGATTAATCATCTGGTCAGCGAGTTCAGCTCCACCCCTGTCGTGGGCGATCTGAGCTGCGGCATCACGCAGTACTCGTTTTGGCTGATCGTCTCCACGATCGTGCTCCTGATCGTCCTGGCCGTGTTCAAGAAGAAGCAGACCCTGGTCCCCAAGGGCTTCTTCGTCAACGGTTTCGAGTACATCATCGAGTACGTCGAGAACGATATCGGCAAGGGCGTCGTGGGTGAGAACTGGAAGAAGCACTTCCCGTTCCTGTGCTCGCTTTTCCTGTTCATCCTGATCAATAACATGATCGGCCTGATTCCGGGAATGAAGCCCGGCACCGGCGCAATCGGCTCCACCGCCGCGCTCGCCATCTTCGCCTTCGTGTACTTCATCTACTACGGATGCAAGGCTCACGGCGTGATCGGCTACATCAAGAGCCTCGCCCCGCAGCGTAAGCTTCCCGATGAACGTGCTCGTGTGGGTCGTCGAGCTTTTCTCGACCTTCCTGCGTCTCATCACGCTTGCCGTCCGTCTGTTCTGCAACATGTTCGCAGGACACGTGGTCATGGGCTCGTTCGCCATCATGGCGAGCATGTTCATGCAGCCGCTGCTTCAGCAGGTTTCCGCGGCCCACGCCGTTGGCGCCCTGCCTTCGCTAGCCTGGCTTGCCATCCTCATCCTGATCTATGCGATCGAGCTTGTGGTCGGCGCCATCCAGGCTTACGTCTTCACGGTCCTTACCGCCGTGTATGTCTCCGAGGCAGAGGAGGTCGCGGAGGAGGAGTAGCCTTCCGCTCGCGCCTTAAAGGTAAGCAATTCGTTAAACCGCCGGTGCCCGTACCCATGGAGCCCGGCAGTTATAAAAAAGGTTATCCTGCGTGAAATAAGACACGCACGACAAAGGAGGAATCGTGGGAGTTATCGGTTACGGTCTCGGTGTTATCGGCGCTGGTCTTGCTATCGGCCTGTCTGCTCTGGGTGCTACGGGTGCTATGGCCCGTCAGCCTGAGGTCCAGGGCCGCGTGTTCACCGTCTTCATTATGGGCTCCGCCTTCGGCGAGGCTCTGGCTCTGATCGGCTTCGTTGTCGCGCTGATCGTTAAATAGCACGGAGCGTCAAGTATGAATCTTTCATCCCAGAAGAGCGCGATCGCACTCTCCGCGTCCGCGGCCGCGCTGCTCATGCCGGTTTCCGCGTTCGCCGAGGACGGCGCTGCCGGTGCGGACATCCTCATCCCTAAGATGGCGGAGTTCATCCCGGCGCTTATCGCCTTCCTGATTATCTGGATCGTGCTGGCCAAGGTCGCCCTGCCGGGCATCATGAAAACCATGGAGGAGCGCGGCAAGAAGATCGAGGAGAGCCTCGACGAGGCCGAGAAGACCAAGCAGGAGGCTATCGCCAAGCGCGCTGAGTCCGACTCGATCGTCACCGACGCCCGTCGTCAGGCTGCCGACATCGTTCTCGAGGCCCGTAAGGACGCCGAGTCCGAGCGCGCCCGTATCATCGAGGCTGCTCACAAGGAGGCCGAGGAGATCATCGCCAAGGCCCATACGACCGTCGAGGACGAGCGCAAGTCCATTTACGCCGGTGCCGCGAGCTCCATCGCCGACCTGTCCGTTGCCGTCGCCACCAAGATCGTGGGCGAGGCACTCGAGGACGATGCCGAGCAGAAGAAGCTCATCGAGCGCTACATCCAGGAAGCAGGTAGCCTGAATGCCGACTAGCCGCTATCAGGACAAGGTGCTCGAGACCTACGCGCGCTCCCTTCTGGAAGCCGCTAAGGCCGAGAACCATGTGTTCGAGGACCTCGAGATGATCGAGCGCTTGGCTTCTGCCAGCCCCGAGATCATCGCCGTGCTCGACACCATGTCCAAGCGCGACCAGCTCGACCTTCTTCCCAAGGTGGCAGCTGCCTTTAAGTATGTTGCCGAGGAAGACGAGGATGTAGTGGGCGTGACCGTCACCACGGCGATCCCGCTCGACGACGAGCTGCGTCAAACCATCACTAAGAAATGCGAGCAGGACTTCGGCCGCAAGGTATTCCTTATCGAGCAGGTCGACCCGTCTATCGTGGGTGGCCTGGTGCTCGAGGCTCGCGGCGAGCGTCGTGACATTTCCGTCAAGACGCAGCTGCGCATCGCGCAGGAGACCCTCGCAAACTCTGCTAATTCGTACGGAGGTGAAGCCTAATGTCCGAAACCCTCAATGCCCAGGATATCGCCAAGAAACTGCAGGAGCAGCTCACGAGCCTCTCCGCGACGGTCGATACGCATGAGGTTTCAACGGTCGACGAGGTAGGCGACGGCATCGCGCGCGTCTCCGGCCTCAAGAGCGCCATGGCAGGCGAGCTTCTGGAGTTCAAGAGCTCCGATACCGGTGAGACCGTCTTCGGCCTTGCCCAGAACCTTGACCGTGACGAGGTCGGCGCCGTTCTGTTCGGTGCCGTCGACTCCATCAAGGAAGGCGACGAGTGCCGCACCACTGGCCGCATTATGGATATCCCCGTGAGCCGTGCCATGCTCGGCCGCGTCGTCAATCCGCTCGGCCAGCCCATCGACGGCCTGGGCGACATCGTCGCCACGCACCGTCGCCCCATCGAGTTCAAGGCTCCCGGCGTCATCGATCGTACCCCGGTGTGCGAGCCGGTTCAGACCGGTCTGCTCGCTATCGACTCCATGGTGCCTATTGGCCGCGGTCAGCGTGAGCTCATCATCGGCGACCGTAAGACCGGTAAGACCGCCATCGCCATCGACGCTATCCTCAACCAGCGCGGCAAGGGCATGGTCTGCATCTATGTCGCCATCGGCCAGAAGGCCTCCACGGTTGCCAACATCCGCGAGACCCTCGCTCAGCACGGTGCGCTCGACTACACCATCATCGTTTCGGCCACCGCTGCCGATTCCGCCCCTATGCAGTACATCGCGCCTATGGCCGGTGCCGCTATCGGCGAGTTCTTCATGTACAACGGCGAGGACGGCAAGCCCGCCAGCGAGACCAACCCCGGCGGCCACGTGCTCGTCATCTACGACGACCTGTCCAAGCAGGCTGTGGCCTACCGTCAGATGTCGCTGACGCTGCATCGTCCGCCCGGACGCGAGGCCTATCCTGGCGACATCTTCTACCTGCACTCTCGTCTGCTCGAGCGTGCCGTCAAGATGTCCAAGAAGAACGGTTACGGCTCCATGACGGCTCTTCCGATCATCGAGACCCAGGACGGCGACGTCTCGGCCTACATTCCGACCAACGTCATTTCCATTACCGATGGTCAGATCTACCTGCAGTCCGAGCTCTTCTTCCAGGGTCAGCGCCCGGCAGTCGACGTGGGCATCTCCGTGTCCCGCGTCGGTGGCGATGCGCAGACCAAGGCCATGAAGCAGGTCGCCGGCAACCTCCGTCTGGACCTCGCTTCGTACCAGGAGCTCGCCGGCTTTACGCAGTTCGGCTCCGACCTCGACGAGGCTACTCAGAAGCAGCTGACCCATGGTGCTCGCATGACCGAGCTCCTGAAGCAGCCGCGTTACAAGCCGTTTGAGGTTGGCGAGCAGATCGTTACGCTGTTCGCTGGCAACGAGGGCTTCCTGGATGACCTGGAGATCGCCGACGTGCTGCCCTTCCGTGCCGAGCTCATCGAGTACATGGACAATGGCTTTGGTTCGCTGCTCGACAAGGTTCGCGCCAAGAAGATCGATGATGACACCAAGGCTGAGCTCTTGCGCGTCATCGGCGACTTCAAACAGCAGTTCATGGCCAAGCACCATTCGGATGTTTCTGGATCAGAGGAGAACTAAGCCCCATGGCCAACCTTCGCGACATTAAGAAGCGAATCTCCTCGGTTACCACGACCAAGCAGATCACGCGCACGATGGAGATGGTCTCTACGGCCAAGATCCGTCGTGCCCTCGATCGCTCCAAGCAGGCCGAGCCCTATAAGGAGGCGCTGACCGACGTCATGTTGACGGTCGCCGGCGACGCCTCCTGTTCGGGCACCGATCCCATGCTGCAGAAGCATGAGAGCGTCAAGCATGGCCTGATTGTCGTTATTGCCTCGGACCGCGGCCTTGCCGGCGGTTTCAATACGACGGTGGAGCGCACGGCCGAAAAGCTCGCCGCTTCTTGGGCGAACGACGGCATCGAGTGCGAGATCATCGCGTGCGGGCGTAAGCCGGCCACGTATTTCCGTGACCGCGCAAACGTTGTCATGCACTTTGAGGGCAACTCCTCTGAGCCCGATTTCAATCAGGCCCGCATGATTTCCTCTCATATCTGCGATGCGTATCGTGCCGGTGAGCTTGACCGTGTCGAGCTTGTCTACCACCACGCCAAGAACCGCGTGGATCAGGAGCTTCGCGTCGAGCATCTGTTGCCGCTCGACCCCGAGATGATCGCTATGGCCCACGGTCCGCGTAAGAACGAGACCGACGCCCCTAAGCGCATCTCGTCCACGTTCGAGTTCGTGCCCTCTCCCGAGCATGTTCTCGGCAAGCTTGTGCCGTCTTATATCCTGACGGTCATCTACCAGGCCCTGATCGATTCGGCGGCTGCCGAGCAGGGTGCACGCCGCAAGGCCATGCACTCCGCGACGGAAAACGCCACCGCGATCATCTCGACCCTTACCCGCACGTATAGTCGCGTGCGCCAGCTTCGATCACGACCGAGATCAACGAGATCGTCGGCGGAGCCTCAGCATTGGAGGAACAGTAATGGCTAATAACACCGTAAAGCTTGCGGTCGAGGAAGCCACCAAGAAGACGACTGCCGGTGATGGTCGCATCGTGCGAATCATCGGCCTGTCGTCGACGTCAAGTTTGACGGCGCGGTGCCCCCGATCTACAACGCGCTCACGGTCGAGGCCGAGACCCCGATCGGTCATCTGAGCACGATCCTTGAGGTCGAGAGCCAGCTTCCGGGCGGCGTCGTCCGCACGGTCGCCATGTCCTCGACCGACGGCCTGCAGCGCGGCCTCATCGCCACCGATACCGGTGAGCCCATGAAGATGCCCGTTGGTCCCAAGACGCTCGGTCGCATTTGGAACGTCATGGGCAAGCCCGTCGACGGCAAGCCCATGCCCGAGGTGGAGGAGTTCTACCCCATCCACCATGCAGCGCCCCGCTTTGACGAGCTCACCACCAAGACCGAGATCTTCGAGACCGGCATCAAGGCCGTCGACCTGCTCGAGCCCTACATCCGTGGCGGCAAGACCGGCCTGTTCGGCGGCGCCGGCGTCGGCAAGACCGTTCTGATTCAGGAGCTTATCAACAACCTCGCCCAGGAGCACGGCGGCACCTCGGTGTTCACCGGTGTCGGCGAGCGTACCCGCGAGGGCACCGACCTGTTCCTCGAGATGAGCGAGTCTGGCGTTATCGACAAGACCTGCTTGGTTTATGGTCAGATGAACGAGCCGCCTGGAGCGCGTCTGCGCATCGGTCTGGCCGGCCTTACCACCGCTGAGTACTTCCGCGATCGCGGCCAGGACGTCCTGCTGTTCATCGACAACATCTTCCGCTTCTCCCAGGCGGGTTCCGAGGTTTCCGCACTGCTGGGCCGTATGCCGTCCGCCGTTGGTTACCAGCCCACACTGGCTACCGAGATGGGTGACCTCCAGGAGCGCATTACCTCGACCAAGACGGGATCCATTACCTCCGTCCAGGCTGTCTACGTCCCCGCAGACGACCTGACCGACCCGGCGCCTGCCACGACGTTTACGCACCTCGACGCTACCACGGTTCTTTCGCGTAGCATTTCGTCGCTCGGCCTGTTCCCGGCTATCGACCCGCTCGCGTCTTCCTCCGACGCTCTCGATCCCTCGATCGTCGGCGAGGAGCACTACCGTGTCGCCGTCAAGGTCCAGGAGCTCCTGCAGGAGTACTCCGACCTTCAGGACATCATCGCCATTCTGGGTATGGACGAGCTGTCCGAGGAGCAGCGCCTTACGGTCAACCGTGCCCGTAAGATTCAGCAGTTCCTCTCGCAGTCCTTCCACGTCGCCGAGAAGTTCACCGGTAACCCCGGTGTCTACGTCCGCGTCGAGGATACCGTCCGCTCTTTCGCCGAGATTGTCGACGGCAAGGCCGATGACCTGCCCGAGCAGGCTTTCCGCTATGCTTCCACGATTGAGGACGTGCGCGAGCGCGCCCGCAAGATGGGGGAGAAGTAGGTTATGCGTATCCGCATCGTGTGCCCCGTGAGCTGCGCCTATGAGGGCGACGCTGCGTTTGTGTCGATTCCGTCCACGGATGGCGAGTTTGGCGTCCTGCTGCTCACTCCAGCGAGATCTGCACGATCGACCGCGGTTACGTTCGCGTTTCCGATAAGGCCATGGCACTGTCGACCACACGTTTGCCGTGGCCGGCGGCTATGCCCAGGTTGCGGACGATGTCGTGACCGTTCTCGCCGAGCGCGCTTGCGATTTGGCGACCGTCGATGCCGACAAGCTTAAAGCTGATATTCAAGGTTTTGAAGAGAAGCTGGGTAATTTGTCGGAGGATGATGCACGCCGCGCCTACCTCTATAATGAAATCGCATGGTGTAAGCTCAAGCTTGCCCAATAGTCAAACGATTTAGCGTTCGACCATTTGCGAACACATCATGCCCGGGATGGCCCAGCCACCCCGGGCATGCTTTTTGAAAGGGTAGACCTTGGATATTATCCGCGTTGAGGGTGGCCACGCCATCGGAGGCTCCGTGCCCGTCTCGGGCGCCAAGAACTCCGCGCTCAAACTCATGGCGGCAACGCTTCTGGCGCCGGGCAAGACGACGCTGCAGAACGTGCCCGATATTTCCGATGTCCACGTGATGGGCAAGGTGCTCAAGGGCATGGGCGCTACGATCGATGTTCTCGACGAGCACACGCTCGAGATTGATACCTCTCAGGTCGATTCATGGGAGGCCCCCTACGAGCTCGTCGCCAAGATGCGCGCCTCCACGGCTGTGATGGGTCCCCTGCTGGGTCGCTTCCATCGCGCAAGATCGCCATGCCGGGCGGCTGCAACCTGGTGCTCGCAAGATCGATATGCATATCCTGGGTCTCGAGGCTCTGGGCGTCGAGTTCGACACCGCCCACGGCTACATCAACGCCAGTGCTCCCCAGGGTCTGCACGGCACCACCGTCACGCTCGAATTCGCGAGCGTGGGCGCCACCGAGAACCTCATCATGGCTGCCGTGCGCGCACAGGGCACCACGGTTATCGACAATGCCGCCCGCGAGCCCGAGATCGTCGATCTCGCCAACATGCTCAACGAAATGGGTGCCAAGATTGTTGGCGCCGGTACGCCTGTCGTGACCATCGAGGGCGTGGAAGAGCTGCATCCTGTTACCCATCGCGTAGTGGGCGACCGCATCGAGGCCGGTACCTTTATCGTCGCCGGTGCGTTGATGGCAGACGATCGCGGTGTCGATGTCACGGGCTTTTGTCCCATTCACTTGGGTATGGTGCTCAAGAAGATGGAGCTCATGGGTATCGACTGCGAGCGCGTCGAGGATGGCGTCCATGTGAACCGTGCCGAGCGTATCAAGCCTGTCGACATCCAGACGCTTCCGTTCCCCGGCTTCCCGACCGACATGCAGGCACAAATTATGGTGCTCTCCGCCCTCTCCGGCGGCAGTTCCGTTATTACCGAGAACATCTTCGAGAATCGCTTTATGTTTGCCTCTGAGCTGGTGCGCATGGGTGCCGACATTCGTATCGAGAGCCATCATGCCATGATTCATGGCGTCAAGGGCTTCTCGGGTGCACAGGTTACCTCGCCCGATCTGCGCGGCGGAGCGGCCCTCGTCGTAGCGGGCTTGATCGCCGACGGGACGACCGAGGTTTCGGCTATCCATCACATCAAGCGCGGCTACGAGCAGTTTGTCGAAAAGCTGCAGGCGCTTGGCGCGCATGTCGAGCATGCTACCGTCCCCGATCCCGTCATCTACTAATACAGGTTGCCTATGTTTAATAAAAAGCCCCTCGCGGATACCACCACCCGAAGACCCTCAACTGGTGCGCAGGCCAAGATCTACAGTCGCGATAACGTGGCTCGCTATTCCGAGCGCGCTCGTCAACGTCGCCGTAGCCACACGATTCGTCACGTCGCGCTCATTGTCGTGCTTGGCGTGCTGCTGAGTGCCACTACCGCTGCCGGCCTGTGGTTTGCCACCATTATGGGCAAGCTCGGCGATTCTAATGTCATTACTGACAATCTGCGTCGGGTTCTGGTTGACACCGATGAGGCAAAGGATCCGTTCTACGTGCTGCTTCTTGGCACCGACGGCCGTCCGGGCGAGGATACGTATCGTGCCGACTCGATTATCCTGGCACGCATCGACCCCACGCAAAAGCAGGCGACGCTCATTTCCGTTCCGCGCGACACCAAGGTCGAGTACAAGGGCGAGACCATGAAGATCAACGCCTGCCATACCGTTGGCGGCGCCGAGGCCATGGTCGAGGCGGTCAACGAGCTGTGCGGTGTTCAGATTTCCCACTATGCCGAGGTTAGCTTCGACGGTATGCAGGCGCTGATTGATTCGGTTGGCGGTATCGACATTAACGCAACCGATGATGTTGACGACCCCGAGCACCTGGATATTAAGATTACCGCTGGCCAGCAGCATATGGACGGTGCCACCGCCCTTACCTATGCCCGCTGCCGCTACACCTATGCCGACGGCGATTACACGCGCATGCGCCACCAGCGTCAGGTGCTTGGCGCCCTTGCCAACCAGATTCTCAATAACTTCGATGCCACGAAGATCTTTGGCCTGGTTAATTCGCTGTCCGATATGCTCGTGACCGATATGAGCGTTCAGGATATCGTCTCTACGGTCAACGCCATGCGCGGTATGGATGTCGACGGTATCTACTCGGCCAACCTGCCTTCGTACGCCGACGACAGCACCATGATTGACGGTGTGAGCTACGTCTTTGTCTACGAGGACGTGCTCAAGGAAATGATGGAGCGCGTCGATGCCGGCAAGGATCCCAAGGGTCCCAACACCATGGGTCTTTCCGACGGCTCCAGCTCTACGATCGGCGACCTCAGCAACAACATGTCTGACGACTACGCAAACGGCACCGCAACCTCATCGGTCAGCTCTGACGATTCCGATGGCTCAAGCGATTCGAGCGATTCGGACTACTACGAAGAGCCCACCGGCGACGGCAACGGCTACGAAGCCAATTATTAGGGTTACGCGGGCTTACCAGCCCGCGTAACCAGTTGACGCTGCAAACCCGCCAGAGCGGCAATCTGCCTTTCAACTTCGGCGGCATGATCAAAAGATCAATGCCGCCTCGTTTCAAGGCACCTTGCTCGCTCTGGCGGGTTTTTGCTCATATGACCCAATCCGCTGTCAAGAGCCACAATGGCCCCGCCGACCGCTTGCAATCGGTCGGCGGGGCCTGCCGTTGAACCCGTCCCGGTCCGCCCCCGGCATGTCGTCGACGCCTTCGGCTCAGTCTCATATCCGCGGATACCGTTCTGTCGGCCCGCACTCCATTCCTTCGGCGGGGTTCCCCAACTCTGTCTAGGCGCATGCGGAGGGCTCCGCGCGCACAGCGAAATAGGGGGTGTCCCCGAAGGCCGCCCGGCTCGCCGGGACGGGGGCTATGTCTATTCCGCGCCCTCCCGGCACATCATGCCGAGGGCCCAGAGCCACCTCACGAGCTCGGCCGCGGTGGCCGCGTTGGCCTTCGCCGCGGGCATGTCGCGGGCGAGCATCTCCTCGCGCCGCCGCAGGAGCCGCTCGGACCCCTTCCTCCGTGCATCCTTATCTCGAGGGGCACGCCCGTGTCCCTCGGCATGAGCTTCGGCTGGTGCCGCGCCGCGGCGTAGCACCATGAACCCTCAACGGCCAGCTTCCTCACGAGCGCGTTGCCCGCGCCGCTGATTCCGCCGAGCCGGACGGAGTCGCCGCTCGACCTCTGGCTCGGCGCGAGGCCGAAATAGGCCGTGACCTGCCTTCCGGAGCGGAACCTCGTGAAGTCGCCGACCTCGGCCGAG
>ENA-OQCE01000282-OQCE01000282.1-human-gut-metagenome-genome-assembly--contig:-NODE-282-length-24717-cov-4.475071_pt1 | contig 24717 bp, 20 predicted proteins | sample MGYA00242495_ERZ504572 | MGnify/ENA primary metagenome ERZ504572 (study PRJEB26092, sample SAMD00036228) | human gut metagenome | host: Homo sapiens | study: EMG produced TPA metagenomics assembly of... | reverse complement strand
CGGAAAAAGAAGCCGGGATCTGTGAGAAGTTAGAAGAACAGATCCGGGAAGAAAAAGCGTGTCTGGAACTGCTGCGGAAAATGAAGCAGGAACAGGAAACGATGACGCAGCTGCAAAAGGAACTGCAGGAAACAGCGGAAACAAAAGCAAAACTGCAGGAAGAGCAGGAAAATGCGAAAAAAGTGCTGGAACAGCAGAAAGCACGAAAAGAAAAACTATCCGGTACGGAAGCGGAACTGGCACGGACGGAACAAAAAGAAACGTATGCCGCAGAGCAGGTGCAGCAGCTGAGCGCGTACTGTGAGAAAATTGGAAAGACAGCCGCTGAGGAAGCTGCAAAAAAAGAAGAGGAAAGTGCTCTTTGCGAAAAAATAAAAGAAGCAGAGCATACGGAAGGCAAGGCAGCCGAAGAGGCAGAAAAGCTGGCAGGGCAGGATAAAGTCTGCGAAAAGTTTCAGGAAGAAAAGGAAAGCATCAGGCGCAAAATCCTCACTTTGGCAGAAGCGAAAAAGCAGCTGGAAAAAAAGACGGATGAAGTGCAGCGGCTCGCAAAACGGCTGAAACAGTTACAAAGAGAAGAAGAGAAACTGCAGGCGGACAGAACAGTGACAGCAGAGCAGATGGCCAAAAGAGGCAGTGCTGCGCTGCTGCAGGAAAAATACCGTCAGGAGCGGGAAACACTGGAAAATCTGCTGAGAGGCTGGGAACAGGCCTGCCAAGAGCTGGAAGAGAAACAAAGTGCATACCGCGACGGAATCTGGAAGAGAGACGATCTGCGGAAAAATTATCAGGCGATGGAATCGTTATTTCTGGATGCGCAGGCGGGAATTCTGGCGGAAAAACTGACAGAAGGAAAGCCATGCCCGGTCTGCGGCGCGATTCATCACCCACAGCCTGCAAAACGGGCGGAGCATACGCCGGACAAAGCGACGCTGGATCAGAAAAAGGAAGAACTGCGGGAGCAGGAAGAAACAGCGGCAGGACAGAGCGAAGCGGCCGGAAACTGCGGCAGACGGGTAAAAGAACTGCGGGAGCAGCTGACTGTGTGTCTGGTAAAAGAGATGCCGTATGCGAAAAAAGAAAAGCAGGAAAGTGGTCTGACGGAAACTGACTTTATGAAATCAGCCCCGTATGCCAAAAGAAATGAAACGGATAGGAAATCAAATGAAACACAAAGATTTCTTCAAATGTCAGACTCCCTGTTCCGCCAGAAGGTAGAAAAGAAAGCAGAGCAGCTCCGGGAAGAAGAAAGTAAGCAGAAAGTGCGTCAGGCAGAATATGCGGAACTGGAAAAAACACAGACCAGTCAGCAGGAAAAACTGGAAACGCTGAAACAGGCAATCGCCGGGGCGCAGGCAGATCTTGGCCGGGCGGAAGGAACACAGAAAGCGCTGGAAGAACAGCTGAATAAAGAAATTTCAGAAGCAGAAAAGGAGCCAGGTTTTGAAGAAACAATAGTTTCTGCGGAGAAAAAGGGTTCTGCAGAGGATAAGGATTACGCAGAGACGGACGACAGAAACTTCCTTGCTGGTCAGATCGAAAAAGTGCTGCTCTTCTGGGAAAACAGGCAGAAACAGTGTGGAGAAGAATTCGCTGTGGCACAGGCAAAGATGAAACGCCGCACAGAATGCATTGCACTGCAAAAAGAGGCAGAATCCAGTCAGAAAAAGGATCAGGAACAGCTTCAGCGTGTGCGGAGTTGTCTTGAAGTCCTGCAAAGTGACCGGAAAAGATGGAATGAAAAGGAAGAGAAACTGCTGGAAACTCTGGAGCAGCAGAGAAAAGAAATAAAGTCGGCGGATCAGTTTGAGAATATTGCAGAGATTTCATTCACAGAAAAACAATTCCTGGAAATCCTGACAGATACAGAAAAACAACTTTGGGTTCGTTCGATGCAGGAACAGCGTTATTGGAAAGAAAAACAGGAGACGTTAGAAAAGCAGAAACGGAACCTTCTTGCGCAGAAAGAAGAGTTACAGAGAATCCAGCTGGAAATCCAGGCAGAAACGCAGAAAATAGAGCAGAGAGAAAAAACAATCCGCGAGAAGGAATTGCTGGAAGCAAAACGAAAGGCGGAGCAAAAAGGCACTGCAGGAAAGAATTCAGGAAAAAGAAACCAAACTGGCGGGAAAAGAAGAAAAAGAACTGCTGGAGCATATCAAAGGATGGGAGACGCAGAAAGAACAGCGGAAAGCGGCGCAGAAAACGGCAAAAGAAGAACTGGACGCTGTGCAGAAAAAGCTGACGGAAGTACAGGCGGCTTTTGCGGCCATCCAGACGCTGGAAGCAGCGGATGAGGAAGCGGATTTACAGGGGCAGCAGCTCCCTTCAGAAACGGAGCTGCAGGAGAATCTTGAGATGCTTTCCGGGCGGAAGCAGGAACTGGATCAGCGTTACAACGAACAGTATCATGCGGCAAATACGAATCAGAACGTATACCAGGCTGTGCAAACGCAGCAAAGCCAGATGCAGGAGGTAGAGGAAGAATATAAATGGGTCAACGCGCTTGCGGATACCGCAACGGGAAATGTGACCGGAAAGCGGAAGATTGATTTGGAAACGTATGCGCAGATGGCGTATTTTGACCGGATTCTGCGCAAAGCCAATGTGCGTTTCCTGACGATGAGCCAGGGACAGTATGAGCTAAAACGGCAGGAAGACGGCGGAAATATAAAGAGCAAAGCCGGACTGGAACTGAATGTGATTGACCACTATAACGGGACGGAGCGAAGTGTCCGCACGCTTTCCGGCGGAGAATCTTTCCAGGCTTCCCTTTCCCTGGCGCTTGGGCTGTCGGATGAAATCCAGTCGTATGCGGGCGGCATTCAGTTAGACTCTATGTTTGTGGATGAAGGTTTTGGATCGCTCGATGCAGAGTCTCTGAACCAGGCCGTAAAAGCACTGGAAGGTCTGGCAGAAGGAAACTGTCTGGTCGGAATTATTTCTCACGTACCGGAGTTAAAAGACAGGATTGAGAAAAAAATTGTTGTGACGAAAAACCGGAGCGGGATGGAGTAGGCAGCCGGGCTGTGATAGAATAAACGGCACAATCTGAAAATGCACCAGAAGTGTAAAAAGTGAAAAAGAAAATGTTACAGCTTGCGGGTTGCCAGTGAGCTGTAACAAGAATGCAGCAAGAGATCAGCTGGATTCGAGAGAATTCCTTGTCAGAAGGAATAGGAAATGCTATAATGGGTCCGTTGGGCAAAAAAAGTTGAACGAACAGAGCAAATCCGGCGAACTTGTGCCGGCTGCCATAGAATGGAGGAAACAAATGAAAACATCAGATTTTTATTATGATCTGCCAAAAGAACTGATTGCACAGGATCCGCTGGAAGACCGCAGCGCTTCCCGCCTGATGCATCTGGATAAAACGACAGGTGAATATAAGCATGGTCATTTCCGTGATATTCTGCAGTATCTGAAACCAGGCGACTGTCTGGTCATCAATGATACGAAGGTAATTCCGGCGCGTCTTTATGGTTCCAAGGTCGGAACGGATGCGGCAATTGAGATTCTTCTTTTAAAGAGAAAAGAAAATGACATCTGGGAAACGCTGGTAAAACCGGGCAAAAAATGCAAGGTCGGAACTGTAATATCCTTTGGAGACGGAATTCTGACAGGCGAAGTAGTCGATATCGTGGATGAAGGAAACCGCCTGATCCAGTTCCACTATGAAGGCATTTTTGAAGAAATTCTGGATCAGCTTGGTGAAATGCCGCTGCCGCCATATATCACACATAAACTGCAGGACAAGAACCGTTATCAGACGGTATACGCAAAACACGAAGGCTCCGCAGCAGCTCCGACCGCCGGACTGCACTTTACAAAAGAGCTTCTGCAGCAGGTACAGGATGCCGGTGTAAAGATCGCCCATGTAACCCTGCATGTCGGCCTTGGCACCTTCCGTCCGGTGAAAGTGGAGGATGTCACCCAGCATCACATGCACTCTGAGTTCTATGTGGTAGAAGAAGATCAGGCAAAACTGATCAACGATACGAAAGCAGCAGGCGGCCGTGTGATCGCAGTCGGAACAACGAGCTGCCGTACTCTGGAGTCGGCAACCGGCGAGGACGGCATTTTAAAAGCCGGAAGCGGCTGGACCGAGATCTTTATCTATCCGGGTTACCGCTTCAAGATGATCGACGGACTGATCACCAATTTCCATCTGCCGGAGTCCACACTGGTGATGCTGGTATCGGCACTGGCTGGAAAAGAGCATATTATGGCAGCTTATGAAGAGGCTGTAAGAGAAAAATACCGCTTTTTCTCCTTCGGCGATGCATGATGATTGAATAAAAAATTCGTTTATGACAAAAATACGATGCTGAAAGAAAACGACCATATAGGAACACCCGTGAAGCCCTATATGGTCGTTTTTTTTCTCTGCGAATCTTCTAAATCTTTCTTTTTCCCTGCCGAAAAACAGAAGATTTTATTAAGGTTTCTGAAAACGAGCGGAACTGGGTTGTGTCAGGGAATGTTTTTGCGTATACTGATACGTGTTTGAGACAAGGGAGGACGGATTTTGAAGAGAGACGAGAGAAGAAAGTTTCCATACTATGGTATCCTGCCGCTAATTCTGACGCTGACAGCGAATTTTATCGCTTATTTTGGAACGCGGCCGTTTACCAGTTCGTGGAAACATTACAATATAGAAACGGTGCTGGACCAGCAGATCCCGGTGATCCCGTGGACGATCGTGATTTATTTTGGCTGTTATCTGGTCTGGATTGTAAATTATCTGATTGCCGCAAGCAGAGAGAAAGAATTTGTCTGGCGGTTCTTTGCAGCAGATGTTCTGGCGCGGCTTGTCTGTATGGCATTTTATCTGCTGCTGCCGACAACGAACGTAAGGCCGTCGATCCCGGAACAGGGATTCTGGAATCAGATGCTTACCTTGCTCTACCAGATGGATGCGGCGGACAATTTGTTCCCATCGATTCACTGCCTGAACAGCTGGTTCTGCTATATCGCAGTCCGCAGCAGACGGGAGATTCCGCGCTGGTATCAGCGGTTCTCTTTCTGGGCGGCACTTGCCGTGTTTGTCTCTACGCTGACAACAAAGCAGCATGTGATTGCAGATGTGATTGGCGGAGCGCTTCTGGCAGAAGTGACGTGGCAGATCGCGGGACGCACGCATCTTGGTGCATGGTATGGCATGATATTGGAACGAAGGAGGTGGAAACGCCGTGCAGAGTAAGAAAAAAATGATCGTGAATACTGTTTTTCTCGTTGTGATTTTTGCGTTGACGATATACGGTGTTTTCCACGGCGAAGACCTTGGCGCAATGATGGAAGCAATGCGGCGGGCAGATGTGCGGTGCTGCTGCCGGGACTGTTCTGTGTCGTGTTTTTTATCTGGGGAGAATCGATCATCATCTGGTACATGATGCATTCCTTCCAGATTCCGGTGAAGAGGCGGACATGTTTTCTGTTTTCTTCCGTCGGATTCTTTTTCAGCTGTATCACACCGTCCGCAAGCGGCGGCCAGCCGATGCAGCTCTACTATATGAAAAAGGAGAAAATATCTCTTCCGGTATCAACGGTGATTCTGATGATCGTCACGATCACCTACAAAGCGGTGCTGGTCGTGGTGGGACTTGGGCTTGTTCTGTTCGGACAGGGCTTCCTGCACCGGTATCTGACGGAAATCCTTCCGGTTTTCTATCTGGGAATCGGTCTGAATGTCTTCTGTGTCACAGCCATGCTTATTCTGGTTTTTCATCCGGCGCTTGCGCGGACAATTCTGGTTTTGGGACTGAAAATCGTGGAAAAACTGCATTTGATGAAACGAAAAGAAAGCCGCCTGAAAAAACTGGAAGCTTCATGGAAGTCTACCAGAATACTGCAGCGTATCTTGGCACCCACAAAATGGTGCTGGTCAATGTCCTTGCGATTACATTTGTACAGAGGTTTGCTTTATTTGCAGCAACATGGTTTGTATACCGCGCCTTCCATTTATCAGGCATTTCCTTTATCACCATTGTGCTGCTGCAGGCGGTCATTTCCGTATCGGTTGACATGCTGCCGCTTCCGGGAGGAATGGGAATCAGCGAGACACTGTTCCTGAAAATTTTCCCGCCGGTCTTTGGAAGCACGCTGCTTCTTCCGGCAATGGTGCTTTCCAGAGGGCTCGGCTACTACGGGGAGCTGCTGGTGAGTGCAGTCTTTACCATCGTCGCACAGCTTACGATCGGGAATACGAAAAGAGAAAAAAGAGGGGGAACTACATATGATAGGGTTCTATGATTATACCGTAATATTAACATATATCAGCTTTGCATCGTCCATCAGCGGCATTTTTCTTGCAACGCGGGGACACTTTAACTGGGCGATTTTTTGTCTTGCTTTTTCCGGACTGTGCGATATGTTCGATGGAAAATTGCGCGGACGAAGAAAAAACAGGACCGAAGATGAAAAGCGGTTCGGCATTCAGATCGATTCGCTCTGCGATGTGGTCTGTTTCGGCGTCTTTCCGATCGTGCTCTGCTATGAGCTTGGCATGACACATTTTTACAGCATTCCGATTCTTGTTTTCTACGGTCTTGCGGGCGTGATCCGTCTGGGATATTTTAACGTGATGGAAGAGAAGCGTCAGAATGAAACTTCGGAGAACCGGAAATATTACCAGGGACTGCCGATTACCTCGATGTCAGTAGCTCTGCCGCTGCTGTTCGTCTTTGCACCGCTCTGCCGCGGATACTTTCTGATCTGGCTGCATCTGCTGGTGCTGGCGGTCGGCGTTCTGTTTATCACGGATTTCCGCTTCCGCAAGCCGACGAATAAAGAGCTTGCTGTGCTGGTAGCGGTCGTTGGAGTGGCTGTGCTCCGCGGACTTCTGATCTGGAAGGGAGGAAGAACGGTTTGAGACTCTGCGCTTATCCTTACCGAAAACAGGGGAAAAATTATCCAAAGCTTGATCTGATCCGCGAGGAAAATGATCTGCAGGACCGTTTTCTGCACATGATGTACAGCCATGCCGCCGGAAGAGCCGCGATGCAGCCGCTGGTTCAGTCATTTGTATCTCGTGCGGCAGGATGCTTTCTGGACAGCCGCTTATCGGTGCCGCTGGTTGCACCGTTTGTAAAGAAAAATCATATTTCACTGAAGGAATGTACCGCAAAGCAGTTTATCTCGTTCAATGATTTCTTTGTGCGGAAGCTGAAAATGGATGCACGTCCGTTTTCCAATGCGCCGCAGGATTTTATCAGCCCGTGTGATGCGCGGCTTACGGTTTATCCGATTCATGAGAACGGGAAGTTTGAGATCAAGAACACAGAATATACGTTGGAACAGCTTCTGCGCGACAGGAAGCTGGCAAAACGGTATGAGGGCGGAACGTTATTTCTGTTTCGGCTTTCCGTGGACGATTATCACCGGTATCTCTTTGTTGATGACGGCGTCTGCTCGACGGAACGGCGGATTGAGGGTGTGCTCCACACGGTCAATCCGGCGGCGAATGATTTTTGCCCGATCTATAAAGAAAATACGAGAACCTACACGCTGCTGCAGTCCGCAAATTTCGGCACACTGCTGCAGATGGAGGTCGGCGCGATGATGGTCGGAAAGATTGTCAATGAAAATGCCGGAGCGGCGAGACGTGTACAGCGCGGCGAAGAGAAAGGCTATTTTGCCTTCGGTGGTTCGACAGTGATTGTTCTGGCACAGAAGGGAAGCGCAGTGCCGGAAAAACGGATCTGGAATTATTCGCGGCTTGGAATCGAAACGCGGGTACGGCAGGGAGAAACGGTTGGAACGGCCGGAAGAACAGGGTAAAAGCAAAAAAATGGATTGTGAGGAAATGATCTTCACAATCCATTTTTTGTTTAAACGTTTTTTATGCCTGCAGCCGTGCCAGATCCTGGTAGAATGTCGGATACGAGATATCCACACAGCCGGCGCGCAGGATTTCCGTCGGTGTCTCTGCGGCAAGCGAAGCGATTGCAAACGACATCGCAATGCGGTGGTCGAGGCGGCTGTCGATTTGGGCGCGTGGAACGGTTTTCCGCCCTCAATGATCATGCCGTCGTCCGTGCCTTCCAGGGAAACACCCATCGCGGTGAGTTCGTTTACCATGATATCAAGACGGTTCGATTCTTTGACTTTCAGCTCCTCAGCATTCCGGATCACGGTTGTACCGTTCGCTGTGGCGGCAAGAACCGCGATGATCGGGATTTCATCGATCAGGGTCGGGATCAGTTCGCCCTCGATGACAGTGCCGGAAAGAGACGGCGTATAGCGCACGAGAAGGTCTGCAACCGGTTCTCCGCCGGAGTTCTGCTCATTCAGAAGTGTGATGTCAGCACCCATGGCGCGGCAGACGCGGAGCATACCGTCGCGGGTCGGGTTGATGCCGACATTTTTCAGGAGCACCTCAGAGCCTGGAACTATCAGCGCGGCGGCGATGAAGTAGGCGGCGGAGGAAATATCTCCCGGCACACGGACGAGATTTCCATGGAGATCCGGGTCCGGCAGAACCGATGCGGTCAGCCCTTCGGAGGCAACGTCGGCGCCGAAGAATTTCAGCATCAGCTCCGTATGGTTTCTGGAAAGAGCCGGTTCGGTAACGCTTGTTTTTCCGTCAGCATACAGTCCGGCAAGCAGGACACACGATTTGACCTGTGCGGATGCGACCGGCGAAAGATAGGAGATGGCGTGGAGCGGATGGCCGTTGATCGCAAGCGGCGCACAGCCGTTTTCCGGAATACTGCGGATGGAAGCGCCCATCTGGGTCAGCGGATTGATGATGCGTCCCATCGGCCGTTTCTGAATGGAGGCGTCACCGGTCAGTGTACTGGAAAAGTTCTGGCCGGCAAGAATGCCGGAGATCAGGCGTGTCGTTGTTCCGCTGTTTCCGCAGTCGAGAACGGCGGATGGAGCCGAAAGCCCGTGCAGGCCTTTTCCATGAACGAGGATGCGCTCCGGCGTGTTCTCGATCTCAATGCCCATACTGCGGAAGCAGGAGATGGTGGAGAGACAGTCGGCACCCTGTAAAAAGTTTGTGACTTCTGTGGTTCCCTCTGAAATGGCACCGAACATGACGGCGCGGTGGGAAATGGATTTATCGCCCGGCACGGAGATTTCTCCGCGCAGAGGACGTACTGCTTTCTGGAACTGCATAACGTAACTTCCTCCTGTCAAGATATACGCGCTTTTAATTGCGGATATGAATGGTATAGCCATGGTCTTTTAAGACCTTCCGGGCAAGAATGCCTGCCTGCTCTTCATAAAATTCAATGCGGAGAGCACCCTCTTCGAACTCGCGGTTATGCGTAATGCCGATATTTTTAATACTGATCTGGTTGATGGCAAGAATTGTTGTAACGGCTGCGATTCCGCCGGCTTCATCGAGCAGGTCGCAGTAAACGACGTATTCTTTCTTTGTCGGTCCATAGGAAGAATCTTCCATGGAATTCCGGTATTCGCGGGAACTCTCAAACATATTGTAGAGCTCGTGGCCTTTTTTGTTGTCAACCAGGTATTTTGCCTGGACGAGAAGGCGGATATAGGAATCCAGCACATTCGAGAGCTGCTTCTGGTTTGAGAGACAGATCTGCTGCCATACCTCCGGGGAGGAGGAAGCGATGCGGGTGATGTCCTTGAAGCCGCCTGCAGCAACGGTTTTCATCTGCTCTTCCGGTGTGTCCAGGGATGCGAGCGCATTGACCAGGGTAGCGGCAACGATATGCGGCAGATGACTGACACCTGCGGTGATGTAGTCGTGCTCTTCGTATGTTAAAACCATCGGGATCGCCTTTAAGGACTGGACAAGATCAACGAAAGCGGAAACTGTCGCGATCTCAACATCTGGTCCGGGTGTAATCATATAGTAAGCATTTTCCAGCAGGTAATCGGTGGCGCTGGAATATCCCGTCTTTTCGGAGCCTGCCATCGGATGGCCGCCGATAAACTGGTGCGTCATGCCGAGGGTCTCAACCGCCTGATGGATTTCTCCTTTTACACTTCCGACGTCTGTGATGATACAGCCCGGTTTTGCGATGCCTTTCACGAATGGAAGATAGGAGATGTTGGTGCTGACAGGAGCACATAAGAAGATATAGTCACAGTCGGCAAAGCGGTCGTCCCGTTCTTCCAGCGCGATATCAATCACGCCTTCCTGAATTGCCTCTTCGATCGTCGCTTTGGTGCGGCAGTAGGCCATCAGTTTATACTCCGGGTGAACCTTTCTGAGGGTTTTTGCAATGGAGCCGCCGATGAGGCCAAGGCCGATAAAGCCGATACAGATTTTTTCGGATGTATCACACATAATTCAAGTAGTCCTTTCTGACAATTTTCGTAGGTAAATCGTATAAAAGACATTGTAAAGCATCTGAAATCAAATGTCAAAGATTTCTTGCTTTAAAGTGACAAAGTATTTTTGAAAGGCAGCAATCTTGCTTGTTTTGCAAAATCCGGCAGATTCCACAGAAAAGCCAGACAGAAAAGCGGAAGAAAGGCAGAATAACCAGCTAAAATACATATAAAATTTAAAAAATTCAGAAATATATTGTGAAATATGAATAATATACTTGCAAAAAAGCAAAAACTTTAGTAGAATAGTGACTATGATAAGAGGAGCGGAAGACGTGAATCTTGATAAAAAGCAGAAAGGCGAATAAGAGCGGCCTTGCAATCTGCAAATTTACTTACATGGGAGGTATTACATATGGACGTTTTTAGAACTGACCGAATCAGAAATGTGGTGCTGCTGGGGCACAGCGGCTCCGGAAAGACAAGTCTGACCGAAGCTATGGCTTATCTTTCCGGTATGACAAACCGTCTCGGAAAAGTGACGGACGGAAATACCGTCAGCGATTTTGACAAAGAAGAAATCAAGCGTAAATGCTCTATTTCCACAACGCTTGTCCCGGTCGTATGGGGAAAAAATAAGATCAATGTTCTGGATACTCCTGGAATGTTTGATTTCGTAGGAGAAGCACAGGAAGCCGCTTCCGCAGCAGATGCCGCTGTAATCGTGGTATCCGGAAAGGCCGGCGTGCAGGTCGGAACCCAGAAAGCATGGGAACTCTGCGAGAAATACAATCTTCCGCGTATGATCTTCGTAACGGAAATGGATCAGGACGATGTCAGCTACCGAGAAGTCGTTGAGCAGCTCACCGAACTGTACGGAAAACGAATCGCACCGCTTCATATGCCTCTGCGTGAAAACGGTAAATTTGTAGGATATATCAATATTGTAAAGAACAAAGGCCGCAGATATATCGAAAAAGATAAAAAAGAAGAATGCCCGATTCCGGATTACTCCGTAGAATATCTGGAGAAGTACCGTGAAACCCTGATGGAATCTGTGGCAGAAACAAGTGAAGAGTTTATGGACCGCTACTTTGGCGGAGAAGAGTTCTCGGTAGCAGAGATTTCCGCAGCGCTTGCCATGAACGTAGGAGACGGCACCATCGTTCCGGTATGCATGGGCTCCCCGGTCAATCTGCAGGGCGTATCGAACCTTCTGGATGATATCTGCGGATACTTCCCGGATCCGTCCACCCGTCCGTGTGCCGGCATCAATCTCAATACGAACGAAATTTTCGAGGCAAATTACGACTTCGCGAAACCGAAGAGCGCGACCATTTTCAAGACGATCGTGGATCCGTTCCTTGGAAAATATTCAATGATTAAGGTTTGCTCCGGCGTTATTAAAAGCGATGATGTGCTCTATAATGTAGATCAGGAATCCGAAGAAAAACTGAGCAAGCTGTACGTGCTCGAAGGCTCCAAGCCGATCGAAGTACCGGAGCTTCATGCAGGAGATATCGGTGCCATCGCAAAACTCGGCGATGCAAGAACCGGCGATTCCCTTGCGACAAAGAACAATCAGGTCCGCTACGGAAAACCGGATGTTTCGACTCCGTACACCGCAAAACGATATAAACCGAAGAACAAAGCCGATGTAGATAAGATCTCCCAGCATTTGCCAAGATGATGCAGGAAGACCTGACTATGAAGCAGTCAATGATTCTGCAAACCATCAGACATTGCTGTACGGCATGGGCGACCAGCACATCGATATTATCGTCAGCAAGCTGCTGGAGCGCTACAAAGTAGAAGTAGAGCTGTCCCGTCCGAAGGTAGCCTTCCGCGAGACGATCCGCAAAAATTCGGATGTAGAAGCAAAATACAAAAAACAGTCCGGCGGCCACGGCCAGTACGGTCATGTAAAAATGCGCTTCTCCGCTTCCGGAGATCTCGAGAAACCATACGTTTTCGAGCAGGAAGTTGTCGGCGGCGCCGTTCCGAAGAACTACTTCCCGGCTGTTGAAAAAGGTATCCAGGAAGCCGTACAGAAAGGCCCTCTGGCTGCTTATCCGGTAGTCGGCGTCAAAGCCGTTCTGTATGATGGTTCTTATCATCCGGTAGACTCCTCCGAGATGGCATTCAAGACCGCAGCGATCCAGGCGTTCAAGAAAGGCTTTATGGAAGCATCCCCGGTTCTCCTTGAGCCGATCGTTTCGATGAAGATCACTGTAGACGATAAATACACCGGCGATATCATGGGCGATCTCAACAAACGCCGCGGCCGTGTGCTCGGCATGAACCCGGATCACAAGGGCCATACGATTATCGAGGCTGATGTTCCGGAACTTGAGATCTACGGATACGGCACAACACTCCGCTCCATGACAGGCGGAAGCGGTGATTTCTCCTATGAGTTGCGAGATATGAGCAGGCTCCGTCCGATATCCAGGCAAAAGAGATTGAGGCAAGAGCTTCGAAGGTTGAAAAAGCAGAAGAATAAAGCTTTATAAAATAGTGTGATAAAACAGAGAAAATCCGGTTTCGGGAGCAGAATTCGCCCGGAAACCGGATTTTTCTGCTGTTTTTGAAGAAAAACGGAGGATATAGGAAAAAATAAATTGTAAAAACAGGGAAAGAGTGATAGAATACAGCTATATGTTCAAATGTGCATGCTGTCCTATGCGGCAGTGTGAGAAAAAAAGAACTTTGAACTTGAACATGCAGGAGGTTACCCATGAGTAAAAGATATGAGCCACAGAACATTGAGAAAAAGTGGCAGAAGATCTGGCAGGACGAGAAAGCCTTTGCCGCCACAGATGATTATACAAAACCAAAATACTATGCACTCGTTGAGTTCCCGTATCCGTCAGGACAGGGACTTCACGTAGGCCATCCGCGTCCGTACACCGCACTGGATATCGTAGCCAGAAAGCGCAGAATGCAGGGCTACAACGTACTGTATCCGATGGGATGGGATGCATTTGGTCTTCCGACTGAGAACTATGCGATCAAGAACCACATCCATCCGAAGATCGTTACCAAAAGCAACGTACATCACTTCAAAGATCAGCTTCAGTCCCTTGGATATTCCTTTGACTGGGACAGAGAGATCAACACCACCGATCCGGAGTACTATCACTGGACCCAGTGGATTTTCCTCAAACTCTTCAAAGCAGGTCTTGCTTACAAGAAAGAAATGCCGATCAACTGGTGTACTTCCTGTAAGGTAGGTCTTGCAAACGAGGAAGTTGTAAACGGCGTGTGCGAGCGCTGCGGAAGCCCGGTTGTCCGCAAAGTAAAGAGCGAGTGGATGCTGAAGATTACCGAGTATGCAGACAAGCTGATCGACGGTCTGGACGGCGTTGACTATATTGAGCGTGTCAAAACTTCCCAGAAAAACTGGATCGGACGTTCCCACGGAGCGGAGGTTGATTTCTCCCTGAAAGATAAACCGGAGAAGCTGACTATCTACACCACACGCCCGGATACCCTGTTCGGTGTTACGTACATGGTACTCTCCCCGGAGCATCCGTACATCGACCAGTACAAAGATGAGATCAAGAACTGGGATGAGTCTGCGCATACCGTGAGATGGCAGCCAGAAAATCCGATTTCGAGCGTTCCGAGCTTGCAAAAGACAAGACCGGTGTCATGATCGACGGACTTTCCGCAGTCAACCCGGTTAATGGAAAAGAGATCCCGATCTGGATTTCCGACTATGTACTGATGAGCTACGGCACCGGCGCCATCATGGCAGTACCGGCACACGATGAGCGTGACTGGGAGTTCGCAAAGAAATTCAACATGCCGATCATCGAGGTTGTTGCAGGCGGCGACGTACAGAACGAAGTTTACACCGACGTTGCAGAGGGAACTCTTGTCAACTCCGGTTTCCTGAACGGACTTTCCGTTGCGGAAGCAAAAAAGAAAATTCTTGAGTGGCTCGAAGAGAACCACGTTGGAAAAGCAAAAACAAACTATAAGCTGCGTGACTGGGTATTCTCCCGTCAGCGTTACTGGGGTGAGCCAATTCCGATCGTACACTGCGACAAATGCGGTTACGTTCCGGTTCCGGAAGAATCCCTTCCGCTGGAGCTGCCGGATGTAGAGAGCTACATGCCGACCGATAACGGCGAGTCTCCGCTGGCTGCCATGACAGACTGGGTCAACACCACCTGCCCGTGCTGCGGAGGACCTGCAAAACGTGAGACCGATACCATGCCGCAGTGCTGGTTCTTCCTGGTATTACATCCGCTATACCGATCCGAAGAACAAAGAGGCTCTGGCAAGCAAAGAAGCTATGAAATACTGGCTGCCGGTTGACTGGTACAACGGAGGAATGGAGCACACCACCCTTCACCTTCTGTATTCCCGTTTCTGGCATAAATTCCTGTACGATCAGGGCGTAGTTACCTGCCCGGAACCGTATCAGAAACGTACTTCCCACGGAATGATCCTCGGCGAGAACGGCGAGAAGATGAGTAAATCCCGTGGAAACGTTGTCAACCCGGATGATATCGTAGCTGAGTTCGGTGCAGATACCCTGCGTACGTACGAGATGTTCATCGGTGCCTTCGACTTAAGTGCATCCTGGTCTCAGGAAGGCGTAAAAGGATGCCGTCGTTTCCTCGAGCGTGTATGGAAACTGCAGGACAGCTTGGTAGACGGAGATTCCTACTCCAAAGAGCTGGAGTCCAAAATGCACCAGACCATCAAGAAAGTATCCAGCGACTATGAGTCCCTGAAATACAACACAGCGATCGCAGCCATGATGACCCTGGTCAACGAGTTCTACAAAGCCGGAAAAGTAACGAGAAAAGAGTTCGAAACCCTTCTGATCCTGCTGAATCCGGTTGCACCGCATATGACCGAGGAACTGTGGGCAGACCTTGGATACGAAGGCCGTCTGTATCAGACCGCATGGCCGGAGTTTGACGAGGAGAAGACCGTAGAGGCAGTAGCCGAGATCGCTGTTCAGATCAACGGCAAAATGCGCGGAACGATCAAAATCGCCAAAGATGCAGATAAAGAGACCGCAATCGCCGCTGCAAAAGAGGCAGTTGCAGACAAACTGACCGGAAATATCGTAAAAGAAATTTACGTACCGGGAAGAATTGTGAATATCGTTCAGAAATAATAATTATGTAAGCTGAAGAAAGGAGGCTGATTCTTGGAAAAAGAGTCAGTCTCCTTTTGCATAAATATTGCTGTTTAGCAAGGAGGGATACAAAATGGATCTTGAAACAATCAGACAGGAAGTACGTGCCGTCGCAGAGGAGCTGATTACGACGGCGCAGATGAAACCGGGACAGATTCTGGTAGTGGGATGTTCTTCGAGTGAAATTCACAACAGTAAGCTCGGAACGGATTCCAGCCAGGAGATCGGGCAGGCGGTGTTTGAGGCGCTGTATGCGTGTACGAAGGAGCACGGGCTGTATCTGGCGGCGCAGTGCTGTGAGCATCTGAACCGCGCGGTTGTTCTGGAGCGTGCGGCGGCAGAAAAATACGGTTACGAGCCGGTCTGCGCGGTACCGTGGCTGCATGGCGGCGGATCGTTTGCGATGGCGGCATACTATGGATTGGAGGACGCTGTCACCGTAGAGCATGTGCAGGCGCATGCAGGTATTGATATCGGTGATGTGCTGATCGGCATGCAGCTGAAGGCAGTAGCCGTTCCGGTCCGGGTATCGCAGAAAACGATCGGAGATGCGCACGTTGTCTGCGCGCGGACAAGACCGAAATACATCGGCGGCGAGCGGACGCATTACGCGGAAGATCCGGAGATGAGAAAGTAAGAAACTGTGATTGGTAAATCAAAAAATGCCGTACAGGCGGAGGAAAAATTTCCAACGCTGTACGGCATTTCTGATGTTTGGTTTTACGTTTTATTTTGCTTTTCTCGCTTCCCGTTTTCGCAGGAAGAAAATTTTCTGCTTCCGGTAAAAAGAGGAAATGGAATCCACGAGGATGCTCAAATATCGCAGAACCGGCTCTGTTGCGACAGAGAATACGACCAGCAGCATGATACATTTTCTGGACATATCAGAAATGGCGAACAGCTGGTTCAGATAGGTACTGCAGAAAATGAAGGCAATAATCGAGCCGATCAGGATCGTCCAGCGCATCCAGTTGAGCGGCTTGCTGATCCGGTAGAGAATCATAAAACCGACAATGGCGAGCAGTACGGTGGCAGCGGTCGAAATATCTTCCGAGCCGACCGCAAATTCCTGGCCGAAGACGACGAGTGTTGCGACCATCAAAAAGTCGGTCAGCGCCGCAGGCAGGGCCCGTGTCAGAATGTTCGTGATAAAGTGGCCCTCGATCCGGTTTTTGTTCGGCATTAGCGAGAGCAGGAAGCCTGGAATACCGATCGTAAACATACTGATCAGCGAGATCTGGGACGGCTCCAGCGGATACGTCACCATCGAGATCAGTGAGAAGATGGACAGCAGGAACGAGAAAATGTTCTTTACCAGGAACAGCGTTCCCGAGCGCTGCAGGTTGTTGACAACGCGGCGGCCTTCCAGTACGACAGAAGGCATCTTCGAAAAGTCGTTGTCCAGCAGAACGAGCTGTGCAGCCTGTGCGGCAGCGTCACTTCCGGATGCCATCGCAACGGAGCAGTCGGCATCCTTTAATGCGAGCACATCGTTGACACCATCGCCGGTCATCGCAACGGTCTTGCCGTTTTTCTTTAAAGCCTGGACAAACTGGCGTTTTTGGTCTGGTGTGACACGGCCGAACACGGTGTATTTCAGGATTGCTTCTTCGAGCTCTTCTGGTGTCTTTAGAGTGGAAGCATCAATATAATCCTCTGCGTGCGCAATCCCTGCCTGGCGGGCAACCTCAGATACCGTTACCGGAGTATCACCGGAGATGACCTTGACATGGACACCCTGATCTTCGAAGTAGCGGAACGTTTCCGGTGCTTCTTTTCGGATCGGATTGGAGAGAAGCACGTAGCCAAGCGGCGTGACACGGCCGGAGAGTGCTTTTCCATCCGGTACAGTTTCGGATGTGCCGAAGACGAGGAGACGGAATCCCTTTGAGGTATACGCTTCAATTTCACTCTGATAGCGTGCAAAATCATCGCGGAGAACGAACTCCGGGGCACCGAGCACGTAGGAGACATCCGAAAATGTCACACTGGAATACTTGAATTCCGAGGAGAACGAAGTCATCGAAACGGCAGTTTTGCCGTTGTTGTCTTTAAAATATTCTTTCAGTGCCGCCATAGTAATGTTGTCGTTTGACATGGCAGATGCGAAATCACCGACCGCGAGGGAAAGCTCTTCTTTCTGCGGTGCGGGAGCATTTTCGCCGGATTCTGTATCAGGGACTGAACTGGAGCCGACCAGAATCAGATCATGTACTTTCATAGTTGTCTCGGTGATGGTTCCCGTCTTATCGACACAGAGCACGTTGACGCGAGCCAGCGTCTCGATACATTTCATATCATGCACGAGAACCTTCTGCGAAGCCAGCCGCATAACGCTGACGGCAAGGGCAACGCTTGCAAGCAGGTAAAGACCTTCTGGGATCATGCCGAGCACGGCGGCCACCATCGAGGTAATGCTCTCACGGAACGTTTCGTGGGAGACGAAAAACTGCTGGCCGAAGAGCAGAAGACCGATCGGAATGATCAGAATGCCGACAACCTTTACCAGCTTGTTGAGGGAGCGGATCATCTCGGACTGTTCGCCCTCTTTCATGGCCTTTGCCTCGAGGGTCAGACGGGAAATGTAGGAATCTTCACCGACCTGGGTCAGACGGCTCTTGCAGCTTCCGGAGACGATAAAACTTCCGGACATCAGCTCGTCGCCCGGGCGCTTGGTAATCTCATCGGATTCACCGGTAAGCAGCGATTCGTTGACCTGTACCTCACCTTCAAGCACGACGGCATCAGCGCAGATCTGTTTTCCTGCGGTAAATACAACAATATCATCGAGTACGAGATCCTCCGCGGCGAGTGTTATCTCAGCCCCGTCACGGATTGCAGTAGCCTTCGGCGCGTTTAAAACAGACAGCTTTTCCAGCGTCTTTTTCGCCTTGATCTCCTGTACAATACCGATCAGCGTGTTCGCGATGATGACCGGCAGAAACGTAAGATCCCGGAACGAACCGGCAAGGATCAGAAAGATGGCAATAATCAGAAAAATCAGGTTGAAATACGTACAGACATTGCTCTTTACGATCTCGGCCGTTGTCTTGGACGGAGGCTCCACCGCGCGGTTGGTCCAGCCGTTCTCGCGGTACTCGGCAACCTGCTCGGCGGAAAGGCCTTCGGAAGGGTCTGCCTCATAACGCGTCGTTGGAACACGGCGGTGAATGATTTCGGGAATTGTTTTGTTCATAACAGTTATATTCCTCTCCGGCTGTTCTGATAAAGAAGAGACAGCCTCACTGTGGTTTGTTTGAAAAAGATCACGTCTGGAATCTTTTTCCATATTAAGAAGTATACCATAGAGCATCGAAAAAGAAATGAAGGAAGTATTAAATTTTACGAAAAAAAGACTTTCGCAAAGAGGAACAGATAGGAATGTGCGAAAAGTCTTTTGTATTCTGAATTTAGTCCTGTACTTCCTGAAGATTGCGGATGTTCGCTCCGCCATCATGGAGTAATTGGTGTAATAAACAACGAAGCCCGGTTTGCTTCCGTTTGGTTTGCGCAGGTTTTTCTTTAAGGTGTAGTCGATTTCCACCTTCGGTGCCTGTCTGCCTTTCGAGTAATAGGCGGCGAGAGCAGCGGCCTCTTCGTAGACGGAATCCGGCAGCTCTTTACCGTTCGTCTTTACGATGACATGGCTGCCCGGCTGGCCTTTCGCGTGGAACCACCAGTCGTTGCCGGAGGCGAATTTAAACGAAAGTTCCTCGTTCTGGAAGTTGTTCTTGCCGACATAAATGTCAAAGCCCTCGGAAGAGCGGTAGTGGAACGGATGGGAGGTGATTTTCTGCTTTTTCCCTGTCGGTCCCTTGCGGCGGATGTAGCCGTACTCGATCAGCTCTTCTTTTAACTGCACCAGATCCGCCTCATCGAGCGCAATATCAAGCGCCGTGCTGATGGATTCGAGATGGTCGATTTCCTCTTTCGTCTCGACAAGAAGTTCCTCGAGTGCCTCACGGGTCCGCTTCAGCTTTCCGTAGCGGTCGAAGTATTTTTTCGCATTTTCGCCGGCAGAGAGCGTTCCGTCGAGCGGAATCGTGATTTCCTCGCCGTTATAGTAATTGACGGCTTTCAGCGAAGTATCGCCCGGCTGGCAGCTGTAGCCGTACGTATTTAAAAGCTCACCGTAAATCCGGTATTTTTCCCTCTTGTCGGTGTCTTTTAACTGTTTCTGCTGCAGGTCGTATTTTTTGACATTCCGTTCGAGTGCGGTATTGACGACACGGCGCAGATCGGAAGATTTCTGACGGATGCGGGTGATGCGGTTTTTCATGGCATAGTACGTTTCCAGCACACCGGAGATCGAATCGTATGTTTCCTCACGCAAATCCTGATACTGCGTCAGTTTCAGTGCGGAAAATTCTTTCGGCTCATCGCCTGGTATACGATGTTCGGCGTAAATGCGCCGTTTTTGATATCCTCAATCAGATAAGAGAAGGTGCGGAACAGATGAAGCTTCGCATTTTCTTCGAGTGCATTGACCGCAAATCCGCCGTCGATGCCGGCGCGGCAGCAGACTTCCTCCGCCATCAGCGGGCTGAAGCCGGTAAGGGAAGTGTAGATTGCCTTTGCGGCAGCCATCGGTTTCGTGCAGACGAAATCGAAAAATTCTTCTTCTGTGATCGTGAGCGGATCTTTCTTATCCTGCGTGTGCGGAATGAACCAGGTGCGGCCCGGAAGAACCTCACGGACAGAACTCATGTTGGCGGAAATATGTTTGATACTGTCAAGGATCGTATTGTCCTCCTGACAGAAGATCAGGTTGCTGTGTTTTCCCATGATCTCCACAATCAGCTTCTTGCGGCAGATATCGCCGAGTTCATTCAAATGCTCGAGCTCAAAAATAAGAATACGCTCGAGTCCCGGCTGGGTAACGGAGAGAATGCGGGCGCTGCTGATGTGTTTGCGGAGCAGCATACAGAAATTCGGTGCGGTCATCGGGCCGGGCTTATTGTTGTCCGTCAGGTAGATCAGCGGAAGCGAAGCACTTGCCGAGAGGAGAAGACGGTAAACGGTACGGTTGTTTTTTATTGTAATCATCAGCTCGTCGTTTTCCGGCTGTGCGATCTTGTTGATCTTTCCGCCGACGATGGTCTGATTCAGTTCCTGTGCAATATTTGCAATGGTAATTCCATCAAAAGCCATAGAAAATATCTCCTTTGTTTGAAATTCTGGTATTTTCATTATAATACAGAAAAAAAGATTTGACTAGGCTTTCTGAATGAATTATAATAAATCTGTATGGGTAGATGTATTTTCTGAAAAAGACTTCAGAAGGTACAGGAAAGGACGGATTGTGGCAAAACTGATCAACATCGGATTCGGCAATGTCGTAAATTCGGATAAAATAATAGCAGTGGTGAGTCCCGAGGCGGCACCCGTCAAGCGTATGGTGCAGCGTGCAAAGGAAAGCAACCGCATCATCGATGCGACGCAGGGAAGACGCACGAAAGCAGTGCTCATCACCGGAGAAGAATTTATCATCCTTTCGGCTTTGCAGCCGGAAACGATCAGCCGCAGATTCAACGGCGGCTGGGAAACAGAAAAAGAGCGAGGGGAATCTGAAAATGAGTAGAGGAATACTTACTGTAGTATCCGGTTTTTCCGGAGCAGGAAAAGGAACACTGATGAAACGCCTGATGGAGGAGTACGACAACTATGCGCTGTCCATCTCCGTCACCACAAGAGACCCGCGTCCGGGCGAGGAAGACGGCGTATCGTACTTTTTCCGTACAGAAGAAGAGTTTGACCGCATGGTAGAAGAGGATGCCTTCCTCGAGTATGCGCGTTACGTAAAACATTCCTACGGAACGCCGAAGGCATACGTAGAGGAGCAGCTGGATGCCGGAAAAGATGTTCTGCTTGAGATTGAAATCCAGGGAGCACTTCAGGTCAAGGAAAAACGTCCGGACACCCTTCTTGTGTTCATCACACCGCCGACCGCCGAGGAGCTGGAACGACGCCTCCGGGGACGCGGAACGGAAACAGAAGAAGTCATCAAAGGCAGAATGGAGCGTGCAAAAGAGGAAGCACAGGGCATGGACCAGTACGATTATGTCCTGATCAACGACGACCTCGAAACCTGCGTAAAACAGATGCATGAGACCATTCAGAGCCAGCATTTCATGAGCAGCAACCAGAAAGACTTTATCGAACAGATGAAAAAAAGTCTGGAAAAATAGAAAGGAGCATTTATTATGATTCATCCATCTTATCAGGAACTGATTGCAACTATTAACGAGGGCCAGGATCTGGACGAGGCACCGGTTGTCAGCAGCCGTTACTCTCTGGTACTTGCAACAAGCAAACGTGCAAGACAGATCATCGGCGGAGCTGAACCGCTTGTAAAAGTGAAAAAAGGCATGAAACCGCTTTCCATCGCCGTAGAGGAGATGTACAAAGGAGAGGTTACAATCCTTCCGGAATCTGAAGTTGAAGCGGAAGAGGAAACAAAAGAGGAGCCAGTAATTGAATAATATGAAAATTCTGTTTATTTCCCTTGGATGCGATAAAAACCTGGTAGATTCCGAGCATATGCTGGGTCTTCTGGTAGAGCATGGCTTCGAGATCACCGATTCCGAGGAAGATGCAGAGGTTATCGTGATAAACACATGCTGCTTTATCCACGACGCCAAAGAAGAAAGCATTCAAAATATTCTTGAAATGGCGAAGTACCGTACAGCGGGAAGCTGTAAGGTTCTTCTGGTAACGGGCTGTATGGCAGAGCGCTACCGCGATGAAATCATTGAGGAGATTCCGGAGGTTGACGCCGTACTTGGAACGAACAGCTATGACAAAATCCTGGATGCCATTCAGGATGTCCTCGGCGGCGACCGCTTCCAGGAGTATGCCGATCTGAAAGGACTGCCGAAAATTGACGCACAGCGCGTTGTAACGACAGGCGGCCATTACGAATATCTGAAAATTGCAGAGGGCTGTGACAAGCACTGTACCTACTGCATCATTCCGAAGCTGCGCGGACCGTACCGCTCCGTTCCGATGGAGGAACTGATAGCAGAAGCGAAGACGATGGCAGAACAGGGTGTCAAAGAGCTCGTTCTCGTTGCGCAGGAGACAACCATTTATGGTATCGATCTGTACGGAAAGCCGTCTCTCCACCTTCTGTTAAAAGAGCTCTGCAAAATTCCGGAGCTCTACTGGATCCGGATTCTGTACTGCTATCCGGAGGACATCTATCCGGAACTCGTTCAGACGATGAAGGAAGAGCCGAAAGTCTGTCACTACCTGGATCTGCCAATTCAGCATGCCAACGATGAGATCCTGCGCCGCATGGGTCGCAGAACCTCCAAACAGGAGCTGATCGACAAAATTGATTTTCTGAGAAGCGAGATGCCGGATATCACACTGCGCACCACGCTGATCACAGGATTCCCAGGAGAGACAAAAGAGCAGCACAAAGAACTCCTCGAGTTTATCAACGACATGGAGTTCGACCGTCTCGGCGTATTCACCTACTCTCCGGAGGAGGGAACACCGGCTGCTGCGATGGAGCATCAGATCGACGAGGAGGTAAAACTGGACCGTCAGGCAGAACTGATGGAGCTGCAGCAGGATATCTCTGCAGAACTCGGCGAGCGCAGGATCGGCCAGGAGCTTCTTGTTATGATCGAGGGCAAAGTGGCGGATGAGGATGCTTATGTGGGCAGAAGCCAGGCGGACGCACCGGGTGTAGACGGCTATGTATTTGTCAATACACCGGAAACACTCGTATCCGGCGACTTCGTAAGAGTGAAAATTACCGGTGCTCTGGAATATGATCTGATAGGAGAGATAAGCCAATGAATTTACCAAACAAATTAACGATTCTGCGGGTAATTATGATTCCGTTTTTCGTGTTCTTCCTGCTGTCTGGCGTGGGCGGAAGCGCGTCCAAATGGATTGCACTGGTAATCTTTGCCGCTGCCAGCATCACGGATACGCTGGACGGCTACATTGCAAGACGTGACAATCTGATTACCGATTTCGGAAAGTTTATGGATCCGCTGGCAGATAAGCTGCTGGTATGCTCTGCACTGATCTGCTTTGTAGAGCTGGACAAGCTTCCGGCGTGGATGGTTATTATTATCATCGCAAGAGAATTTATCATCAGCGGTTTCCGCCTGGTTGCTTCGGACAATGGAATTGTCATCGCAGCAAGCTGGTGGGGAAAATCGAAAACAATCAGCCAGATGATTATGATCATTCTTCTGATCGCCGATATTCCGGCACTTTCCGTGCTGAATACCGTGCTGATCTGGGTTGCACTGATTCTGACCGTTGTTTCTCTGATTGATTACCTGGTAAAAAATAAAAACGTGCTTTCCATGCAGAACTAGGCAGGAAAAAGCACAGAATAAAAACGCTGACCGGTCTTGGATTCCAGACCGGCAGCGTTTTTTTTGTTTGTAGTTTTTCAGCGTTTTTTCCCGGAAGCAGCGGAGCGGAAGAGGCGTACCATCTGGTCAATTTTTGCCGCTTCCTGTTTGGATTTTCCGGCTTTGATGGCAGAGATGATCAGGTCCGCCTCGGAGGCGGAAAACTGTGCGCCGCCCTGATTTCCCTGCATCAGGGAGAGAAGAAACGGCATCATTTCCGTCTGGGATTTTCCGCGGCTCTGAGAGGCCATCTGCTGCAGTGCCTGAAGCCGGGCAAAGTCAATTCCGGAAAGAGAGGGGTCCTGCGACCAGTCGTTTTGCTTATCATCGGAACTCATAGCAGATCCTCCTTATTTCCGGGATTTATATTCTGAAGCATCTGGACCATCTGCATGGTCTGAAACATCTGGGAGAGAAGATCCCGCTGCGGACCGGCGGCAAAACGGGAAATATCCTGCAGCATCTCAAGCGGAGAGACGTGCGGGGCATCAACAGACATCATGGAAAGGTCGGCCGGACGGGAAAAAAGCTGAATGGTCCGCTGGAGCTCGAGCCATTTGCTCAAAATCGCAAGGGAGGGCTGCAGGCCGAAGGAGGCGTAGGGAATGGCAGCCTTCAGCATCTGAAGCTGATCCTGTGCGATCATCTGGTCCAGCGGTGTCATCTGTTCCACATTTTGTTCCTGTTCCTGATTCAAATTAAGATCCTTCCTGGCAGCATTCCTGCATTTGTCTTTTTATTTCTCTTTATCTTATGTTCCAGACCGGAAAAAATGACAGAAGGCGGGAAAAAACATATGATAAGAGGAAGAAAGAAAAAGGAGACCGCCGGAAAATGGATGGAAAAGAAACAGCAAAAAGAAAACAGGTACTCGAAGGGAATGCCTTTTATGAAATAGATCTGGAATGTATGAGAAAAAAA
>ENA-OQCE01000280-OQCE01000280.1-human-gut-metagenome-genome-assembly--contig:-NODE-280-length-24813-cov-2.020781_pt1 | contig 24813 bp, 26 predicted proteins | sample MGYA00242495_ERZ504572 | MGnify/ENA primary metagenome ERZ504572 (study PRJEB26092, sample SAMD00036228) | human gut metagenome | host: Homo sapiens | study: EMG produced TPA metagenomics assembly of... | reverse complement strand
CTACAAACTGTTGGGATGGAAGACCAAAGTCTCCGTTCCCGATTATGACAAATATATTATTTGTGCAGCTCCGCATACCACCAATTGGGATTTGTTCATAGGCAAACTGTTTATGGGAGCTATAGGTCGCGAAACCGGTTTTATGATGAAAAAAGACTGGTTCTTCTGGCCTCTAGGCCCTATTTTCCGCTGGATGGGAGGGATTCCCGTAGACCGTAGCCGCAAGACTTCATTGGTGGACCAGATGATTAAGATTGCCAAATCGAGTCAAAAATTCCATCTGGCTATCACTCCGGAAGGAACACGCAAAGCCAATCCCCAATTGGAAGAAAGGGTTTTACTATATTGCGCAAGGGGCCGGTCTGCCTATTATTCTGGTAGCTATCGACTACGAGAAGAAATGCATCACAGCCGAAAAGGTAATACATCCCAGCGGTGATTTGGACAAGGATATGCGTGAAATCAAATTGTATTATAAGAATTTCAAAGGCAAATATCCTGAAAACTTCAGCATCGGAAAAGTAGAATAACCCTTCCGTTGTAGTTCTTCAGATATGAAAACACTGATTATGCGGATTGTATTTTCACCCGCATAATCAGTGTTATTTGTATCTATTCTCTTGCTATACTCTCATCCCCATCCTCAAAATTATTCTTCTCTATCTTCACATTCCGGGTGTGAAGCAAGCGGAAACGGGACTTGTTATGATGAAAAGCCGGATAATCCGTATTCTGGCGGATCACATTGTTTTTAAAGATCAATCCGTCAATGGATTTTGCAAAAAGGACAGGGCGGTCAAAAGTTTCAAAATAGTTATCTTCAATCACTACTCCTTTTTCTCCTTTTCCACCATGGAAATATTTTTTCTGATGCTCCAAATCGGGAATCTCCGGATAAATAGAGATAACAGCTTCCGTAAACTGGAACATATTAGTCAATGCGTTGATAAAACGATTGTTACGAATCAGCACATTCCGGCAAGCTCCCGTTTCAAACCAGCCGTTACAATCACCGCACAGCAATATGGCTGTTCCTGATGTATGATCAAACAGGTTACGCTCTACCACCGTTTTCAGGGGAGTGCTGAACAGCGTACCGCGTGCACGGTTGTTACGAATGACATTATCCGCAAAATAAACTTCCGGACACCAGGACAGGTTTTCAATGCCGAAACCTTCTTTATCCGTAATCTCCGCATCCAAAGGCTCGGCAAAAGTGATACGATATTCTTTTGCACCTTTCACCGTATCTTTGTCATTGGGCAGGATTTCCTTCACCCGGTTCTTTCCACCGGTCAGTTCCATGGTGGCGGAACGTACAAATTGTACTTCATCGCCATTCACGCCCCACTCGAATCCGTATGCTTGCGGATGCATGTATCGGGCAATCACCGTATGGTCATCAAGGCGTTGCTTGATTTTCAAATAAGTACCATGTACATTAATCGCATCATCCATCATTCCTTCATACAACCCGTTGCGAGAATCAATCTTCCCCCGGCAACTGGAGAAATGGGTAGCATCCGCCTGCGTGGTAAAGTAACGCGGATCCTTATCGCCACGAAGACAAACGCTGAATTCATCCAACGTGATATTTTCACATAACTGGGCCAGCAGTCCCATACCTTCGGCATAATGCACTTTCACATTCTGCAAACGGGTGTCTTTATCATTGGACAAGAATATACCCGGAGCAGGACGATAATAAGTACGAAGAGCCACCACTGTCCCCGGTTTCAGCCGGGCGTCTTTCCATTGAGGAGCATGGTAGACACGTGGAGAAACTTCTTTCACCCCTTCCATAGGACACCATAAGTCACTGGTGCGGTATACCAGACGCTTTGTCTTTTCTTCAAAAGCAATTCCTCCCTGGGGAGCACTGGACCAGCCTTCACCGTATGCTTCGAAAAAACCTTTCTCATTGATACGGCATTTCACCCATGCGGCAGGTTCAAAAGTAATTCCCTCCTCTCCGCTTTCCAATATCTTGACCTGAGCAATATGAGGAGTCTCAAAATCTATGCTGAAATTACGCAAAGTACAATTCTCTGAACGAAGCAGAGAAAGTGGAAGCATACGTCCATGAAAAATAAAATCGGCGCCCTGTCCGTCCACCGTCAGCCCCTTCCAATCCTCCAAAGGGAAACCTACCGTTTTCGGATTGTCCTGATCATGATTGGAAATATAATACTCACGGACAGCCGCCCCTTCAGGATGGAAATCGTAACGTCCGGATTCAAAAAGCAGGGTGACCTTATCACCCAAAGCAACTTGAGACTTGATGTCTTGTAACGCCTTCTGCAATTTGGGTGAAAGATTCTCGTGTGTGTCCGGTACCAGACCATAATTCGCATTTCGACTACCTTACTTCCGGCAAAAGCGGAAACAGCCAGCCATACGAAGCAGAAATTAAAGATAATTCGTTTCATTTAGGTTCATTATAGATTAGTTAGAATGACAAAACTAACAAAAATTCCTAACTTCGCAACCATAAATAAAGAAGAAAACAACATGAAAAAGATATTTTTGTCCTTCCTGCTGGTAATGGCAGGAATATCACACACTTTGGCACAAGGGTTAGATGGTAATGTGGAACAACGTCTAAAAGACTTTTTCACCCGGTACGAAACATCTTATGCCAACATAGGTAAATGTAAATTAGACCGTTATGAAGTAAATTATGACAAAAAAAGACTGAATGTATATGCCAGCCCCAGCTTCGGCTACCAACCGTTTACCCCCGAAAAGACAGAAGCTATCTACCGGTTACTTAGACAAAGCCTACCCGGTCCTGTAAATTATTACGATATAACCATCTATGCCGATGGCAAATCAATCGAAGACCTGATTCCCAACTATCTGAGGAAGAAACAGGACAAAAGCCGCTTATGGCAACGGACAGATTATAAAGGTGATCCATGGGTAAAAAATATTTCCCGCCCCTTTACTGCCGGCAAAGGACTGGAAGGCAGACACATCGCCCTTTGGCAAAGCCACGGAAAATATTATAAAAAGGACAAGGGATGTTGGGAATGGCACGTCCCCGCCTGTTCTGTACCACAGAAGACTTGTTCACCCAATCATTCGTCATACCTTATATTATACCCATGCTGGAAAATGCGGGAGCCATAGTTTATACCCCTCGTGAACGTGACTGGCAACGCAATGAAGTGATTGTGGATAATGATACCCATCCCCAAGGTTGCATCTATCAGGAGATAAAAAGCCGGAAAGGTAAATGGAAAACCGCCCCCACCCCGGCATTCGCTCAAAAACGATTGGTTTACCGGGACGGACAAAATCCTTTTGAAGAAGGTACAGCCCGCTTTGCCTCCACCGAGAAAAAACCGGAAAAAGCCTTTGCACAATGGATTCCCCATATTCCCGAAACAGGAAGATATGCCGTCTATGTGACTTATCAGACTTTACCCGGAAGTGTGAGTGACGCTAAATATCTGGTTTTCCATAAAGGGGGTGTCACCGAATTTCTGGTCAACCAACAAATAGGGGGAGGAACCTGGGTTTATCTGGGCACTTTTGAATTCGACAAAGGAACCAACGATTACGGTATGGTAGTACTAAGTAATGAGAGCAGACAAAAAGGAGTGGTATGCGCCGATGCCGTCCGTTTTGGCGGAGGAATGGGAAACATATCGCGCGGTGGAAAAACCAGTGGCCTGCCCCGTTATCTGGAAGGGGCACGCTATGCCGCACAATGGTCGGGTTTTCCTTATTCGGTTTACAGTCCCAGCGAAGGTAAGAATGACTATACCGATGATATAAACGCCCGCAGCCGGATAATAAACTATCTCAGCGGAAATTCTGTGTACAATCCAAAGGAGAAGGGATTGGGCGTTCCTTTTGAAATGACCTTGGGAGTGCACAGCGATGCAGGTTTTTCCAAAGAAGATGATTTAATAGGCACGCTGGTATCTATACCACCGATTATAATAATGGTGAACTGAACGCCGGTATCTCCCGTTATGCTTCCCGCGACTTGGCGGACATGGTACTGACCGGTCTGCAACAGGATATCTCCGCCCAATTCGGTATCCGGTGGCAACGCCGCAGCCTGTGGAACCGCAATTACAGCGAAACCCGTCTGCCTGCCGTTCCCTCGATGATTCTGGAACTCCTCTCCCACCAGAACTTCGCCGATTTGAAATTGGGGCACGATCCGCGTTTCAAGTTTACCGTAGGACGTTCTGTTTACAAATCCATACTAAAATACCTGAGTACCATGCATGGGACGGATTACGTAGTCCAACCTTTACCGGTAAATAACTTTGCCATTCACTCCGGAAGTAGGAAAAACACCTTCCAACTAACTTGGCAAGCGGTAGACGACCCGTTGGAACCGACTGCCAAAGCTCAACAATACATAGTCTATACGTCTGGACGATGGTTGGATTTGACAATGGAACGTTAGTTACGCGGTACTGAAATATACCTTCGAAGCCGAACCGGGACTGGTATATAGTTTCAAAGTAACCGCAGTCAACAAGGGCGGAGAAAGTTTTCCTTCCGAAATCCTGTCAGCCTATCAGGCAAAGAAAAGTAAAGGAACAATCTTGATAGTCAACGGATTCGACCGTTTAAGCAGACCTGCTACCGTAGAATCTCCTTTCTTGCAAGGCTTTGACTTGAATACGGATCCGGGAATACCTTATATAAATACACCCGCCTTCTGCGGAACGCAACAAAGCTTCGACCGCAGCCGCATAGGACGGGAGACTAAAGACGGGCTGGGATATAGCGGCAGCGAACTGGAAGGAATGTTGATAGCCGGAAATACTTTCGATTATCCGTTCATTCATGGAAAAGCCATCCAGGCAGCCGGAGGATACTCTTTTGTATCGTGTAGTGATGAAGCCGTTGAAAATGGTTTTGTCCGGCTGGCAGATTACCCCATTACAGACCTGATATTCGGAGCCGACAGGCGTCCTTTCTCCCACACATTGCAACAGTTGCTCACAACCTATTGTCAAGGAGGCGGCAACCTGATGCTCAGCGGCTCGTATATAGGAAGCAACATGAACAGTCCCACAGCACTGAACTTCACCGAAAACATATTAAAATATAGTTTCGGAGGCAGCATGATAAATTCCACTTCGGGAGAAATATATGGAGCCAACACCCGTTTCAGTATTCCCCACACTATCAACGAGCAAACATACGCCGTACCCGCTCCCGACTGTCTGACCCCGATAGCCCCTGCTTACTCCGCTTTTGTATATAATCCGGGCAGTTACAGTGCCGGTGTCGCCTATAAAGGCAAATATCGGACTTTTGTCCTGGGTTTCCCCTTTGAAAGCATTCAGGGAGTGAAGGAAAGAGCACGGGTAATGAGTGCCATCCTGGGCTTCTTTGGCAGCAAGTGATATTTTTAAACGAAAATAAAAGGGCAAATAAGAGGTTATTTCATAAAAAACGCCTAACTTTGTCCGTATAAACCATTAAAATAAAACGACTATGTACACTATACAGACTAATGCCTCCGGCACACGCAGCATGGAAATCTCAGAAGAGAACCTGCAAACTATTGAGAAATATGCTTTATTCCAGCATCTGATAGACAGCAACGGTATCGTGGACGAGTCGGTGCTGGAGAAACTGAAGTTGAATATCCGTTCACTGATAACCAGCGAGGAAGGAAACAATAAAGAGCTGCTCGACCTTTGTATCGATGTAATTTATCATAATAACATGAAAGCTTTCGGACTTCATCAACTCATTCTGCTTTATATCCAATGGGAGAAAGAGAAAAATAAAGATGAAGAAGAGATATAATAAACAATCTCTGTGTTCTCTGTAGCAAAACAAAAAAAACAGTATTTATCATTGAAAGAATACAAACTTACAGACTGGTTGCCGACAACAAGAAAGAAGTAGAGATGCGCGGATGGAATGAACTGGACGTAATCTTGTTCAGCGGTGACGCTACGTAGATCATCCTTCATTTGGTCCGGCAGTAATTGGAAGATTATTAGAGGCGCAAGGTTTGAAAGTGGCCATTGTGCCTCAACCCAACTGGCGTGATGACCTGCGCGATTTTAAGAAACTGGACGTCCACGCCTCTTTTTTCGGTGTGTCCGCCGGATGTATGGACAGCATGGTAAACAAATACACTGCCAACAAGCGTTTGCGCAGCGAGGATGCTTATACTCCCGACGGCCGCCACGACATGCGTCCCGAATATCCCAGCATCGTTTATACACAGATTTTAAAGAAAATCTATCCCGACGTACCTGTCATTCTGGGAGGTATAGAGGCATCTTTGCGCCGTGTCACCCATTATGACTACTGGCAGGACTGCCTGCGTAAATCAATTCTGATAGATTCCGGAGCCGATTTATTGATCTATGGAATGGGCGAGAAACCGATTACGGAACTTTGCAAGAGAATGAAAGAAAGCAAAGACAGTCAGGACGGAGCCCATCTACCCTTACAAAAGGATATTCCCCACGATATACCACAAACGGCTTACCTTATCCGTAAGAAAGGATCAGTTCCGTCCGAGCACTCTGTAATTGAGTGTGTGAACGAAAAGCCAGATATCATCCTACACTCTCATGAAGCATGCCTGAAAGATAAAAAGAAACAAGCCGAGAATTTCCGCTTCATTGAAGAGGAAAGCAACAAGTACGAAGCCTCCCGCATCTTGCAAGATACAGGCAATGAAACAGTAGTAGTCAATCCGCCTTATCCTCCAATGAGCCAAGGCGAACTGGATCATTCTTTTGATTTGCCCTATACGCGTATGCCTCATCCTAAATATAAAGGAAAACGCATTCCCGCATTCGACATGATTAAATTCTCGGTCAATCTGCACCGTGGTTGTTTTGGCGGATGCGCCTTTTGTACCATTTCCGCCCATCAAGGGAAATTTATTGTAAGCCGAAGTAAAGAGAGTATCTTAAGAGAAGTGAGAGCCATAACAGAAATGCCTGATTTCAAAGGCTATCTGAGTGACTTGGGAGGACCTAGCGCCAACATGTATGCCATGCGTGGTAAAGATGAGAAAATTTGCCGGCGATGCAAACGGCCGTCATGTATCCATCCCAAAGTATGTCCCAATTTGAACACGGACCATCGCCCCTTATTGGATATTTATCATTCGGTAGACGCACTTCCCGGTATCAAGAAAAGCTTTATCGGAAGCGGTGTACGCTATGACCTGTTACAATATCAAAGCAAAGATCCGGCAGTAAACCGAAGTACGGCTGAATATACCGCGAACTGATAGCCCATCATGTCAGCGGGCGCTTGAAAGTGGCTCCGGAACATACCAGCGACCAAGTGCTGCAAATCATGAGGAAACCTTCGTTTTCACAATTTTATGACTTCAAAAAGACTTTCGACAAAATAAATAAGGAGTTGAATATGCGGCAGCAGATTATACCTTATTTTATAAGCAGCCATCCCGGATGTACGGAAGAAGATATGGCAGAACTGGCAGTGATCACCAAGAAATTGGATTTCCATCTGGAACAAGTACAGGACTTTACTCCTACTCCGATGACTGTAGCCACTGAAACCTGGTACACAGGTTATCATCCATATACGTTGCAACCGGTATTTTCCGCTAAAACACCAAAAGAAAAACTGGCTCAACGGATGTTCTTTTTTCTGGTATAAACCGAAGAACGACGTGCCATCATCAATGAATTGCGCAAAATAGGACGCGCTGATCTGATAGATAAGCTGTATGGTAAATACAAAGCCTGAGTTTAAATTCACCACAGATTATACAGATTTGATCTGTGGTGAAACTGTTTTTTAACGTCTTGTTTACCTTTCATCGTGTTTTGACGAAACACAGGAACAGGTACATGTGTTCCAAGTTACAGATATTGATATTTATTCCCCCCTAAACTTAATTAGAAAAGCACCGCAAATATTAATTGATAAAAATACGACCTATCCTATTGAATATCATTTATTTTTTGCTATCTTTGGGCAAAACCAACTTTTAAATCAATACTGCGTATGGAAACGTATCTATTCTGGATTGTGCCCATTGCCTCCCTCTTGGCATTGGTACTTGCATGGTATTTCTACAAACAAATGATGCTTGAAAGCGAAGGAACTCCGACGATGGAGAAAATCGCTTCTTATGTGCGCCAGGGCGCCATGTCCTATCTGAAACAACAATACAAGGTGGTAGGGCTGGTATTTCTGGGATTAGTTATTCTGTTTTCTATCATGCATACGGCTTCAACTTACAAAATCCGTGGGTGCCCATTGCTTTTCTTACCGGCGGTTTCTTCTCCGGACTGTCCGGCTTTTTAGGAATGAAAACGGCTACATACGCTTCTGCACGTACCGCCAATGCCGCCCAGCACTCCCTGAACAAAGGACTGCGTGTAGCTTTCCGTAGCGGAGCTGTTATGGGGTTGGTCGTTGTCGGCTTGGGACTACTCGATATTTCTTTCTGGTACATATTATTGGACTATTGCATTCCCACAGACGCCTTGAACCCTTCTGCTAAATTATGTGTCATCACAACCACCATGCTTACCTTTGGTATGGGAGCCAGCACACAAGCACTTTTCGCCCGTGTAGGAGGTGGAATCTATACCAAGCAGCCGATGTAGGTGCCGACCTGGTAGGTAAAGTGGAAGCCGGTATTCCGGAAGATGACCCCCGCAATCCCGCAACCATTGCCGATAATGTGGGAGACAATGTAGGTGACGTAGCCGGAATGGGCGCCGACCTGTACGAATCCTATTGCGGCTCTATTCTGGCTACCGCCGCTTTAGGTGCTGCCGCTTTTATTGGCTCGGATGATACCGTGATGCAGTTTAAAGCGGTTATCGCACCTATGCTGATTGCGGCAGTGGGTATCGTTCTCTCTATCATCGGTATTTTTGCCGTCCGTACTAAAGAAAATGCAGGAATGAAGGAATTACTCGGATCATTAGCCACAGGAACCAATTTAAGTTCGGTACTGATTGTCGTTGCCACTTTCCTTATCCTTTGGGCATTAGGTTTGGAAAATTGGGTAAACATTTCCTTTGCTGTGGTAGTGGGATTAATAGTAGGTATCGTTATCGGCCGTTCCACCGAATATTATACTTCTCAATCGTATAAACCCACACAACGGTTGGCCGAAAGTGGAAAGACCGGTCCGGCCACCGTTATCATTTCCGGTATCGGACTAGGTATGGTTTCCACCACCATCCCTGTACTGGCAGTAGTAACCGGTATCATCTTGTCCTACTGGCTCGCTTCAGGATTTGATTTTGCCAATATTTCCATGGGATTGTATGGCATCGGTATCGCTGCCGTAGGTATGCTTTCGACATTAGGAATCACCTTGGCTACCGATGCTTACGGACCGATTGCAGACAATGCCGGCGGTAACGCTGAAATGAGCGGACTGGGCAAAGAAGTACGCAAACGTACTGACGCCCTCGACTCGTTAGGTAACACGACTGCCGCTACAGGCAAAGGTTTTGCCATCGGCTCCGCAGCTCTGACCGGACTGGCCCTGCTGGCATCCTATGTAGAAGAAATCCGTATCGGATTAACCCGGTTGGGGCAAACCATTCTGGAATTACCAAACGGCATTACCGTAGATGTTCATAACGCCAGTTTCACTGACTACATGCTTTATTACGATGTAACCCTGATGAACCCCCAAAGTGCTAAGCGGCATGTTTTTGGGCAGTATGATGGCATTCCTGTTCTGCGGTCTGACCATGAACGCCGTAGGCCGAGCAGCCGCTCACATGTAGAGGAGGTGCGTCGCCAGTTCCGTGAAATAAAAGGGATTCTGACAGGAGAGGCAGAACCCGACTATGCCCGTTGCGTACAAATATCCACCAAAGGAGCACAACGTGAAATGGTATTCCCCTCTCTACTGGCTATCATTGCCCCTATCGCTACCGGACTGATTTTTGGTGTTCCCGGTGTTATCGGTCTGCTGATAGGTGGTTTGTCCTCGGGCTTCGTTCTTGCCATTTTTATGGCCAATGCGGGAGGCGCATGGGATAATGCGAAAAAAATTTATAGAAGAAGGTAATTTCGGAGGTAAAGGAAGCGAAGTACACAAAGCAACGGTTACCGGTGACACAGTAGGTGACCCGTTTAAAGATACATCCGGACCCAGTTTGAACATTCTGATTAAACTGATGAGTATGGTCGCCATTGTAATGGCCGGACTGACAGTTGCTTGGAGTTTGTTCTGATAGAAAACGGAAAGCCGCTTCGGAGGAGGCGGCTTTCTAATTTTAAAAAAGATTCTGATAAACTATTTTTTAATACTTATCCGGATTTCCATTACTACCGAATGAATATGTAAAAGAAATCACAAACTATTTTTAGTCAAAACATTACAATTGAATTTGTTCAATATCTCCACACATCTCTCCACATTAGACGGACGGATAACCACATGTGCCGTATCTCCCTGAGCAAAAGCATACATATATTCAATAAAGATATTCTCTGCTGCCAGATAGTCCAAAACTTTAGCCAAAGAACCTGCCACATTCGGGCAACTGATACATACCACATCGGTCAGCATCACGGCAAAATTCTCGGCACGAAGTACTTCCACCGCTTTTTCCACATCCGAAACAATCAGGCGAAGTATACCGAAATCAGTAGATTCCGCCATGCTGAACGCATGCATATTGATATCATACTTTGCCAATGTCTTGGTTACGTCATTTATTCTTCCGGTTTTGTTTTCCAGAAAAACAGATAATTGCTTGATTGTCATATCGCATACTTTTTTATTTTAAAATCCGATTGTCTATCACACGTTTACTCTTACCTTCACTACGGGCAATGCTATTAGGCTCCATCAGCTTCACTTCGGCACTGATGGAAAGGACACTTTTCAGTTTGTCGCTCAACGCTTTCTTCATGGCAAGCATACTTCCCATATCATCCGAGAAGAAGTCTTTGCGGACTTCCACTTGTACCTGCAAAGAGTCGAGGTTATTCTTCCTATCCACCACCAGCATATACTGAGGTTCAAACTGAGGCATATCCAAAATAACACTTTCCACCTGAGACGGGAAAACATTGATGCCACGGATAATAAGCATATCGTCACTACGGCCTACAATACCCGACATACGGATATTGGTTCTTCCACACGGACATTCACCCTCCATCAGGGAAGTCAAGTCCTTCGTACGATAACGCAATAACGGCATCCCCTCCTTTGTCAAGGTAGTAAACACCAATTCTCCCACTTCTCCATCCGGAAGACGTTCCAGCGTTTCAGGATTAATGATTTCAGGATAAAAATGATCCTCATTGATATGTGATCCATGTTGCTCCTGACATTCGTAGGAAACACCGGGTCCCATAATCTCACTTAATCCATAAATATTATACCCTTTCAATCCCAGCCGCTCTTCTATCTCCTTACGCATACTTTCCGTCCATGGCTCGGCTCCGAAAGCTCCGATACGGAGATTGATATCATTCTTGGTCAATCCCATACGTTCCACCACTTCTGCCAGATAAAGAGCGTATGAAGGAGTACAGGCAATCCCCGTTATACCCAAGTCGCGAATCAGACGGACATGCTTTTCCGTATTTCCTGTAGAAGCCGGGATAACAGTCGCCCCCAGATTCTCCACCCCATAATGTGCGCCCAACCCGCCTGTAAACAAGCCATAACCATAACTGACAGAAAAGGTATCATTACGGGTAACCCCGTATGCTGAAAGACAACGTGACATCACTTCGGACCATACAGACAAGTCACGACGCGTATATCCCACAATGGTAGGATTCCCGGTTGTCCCCGAAGAAGCGTGTACACGTACAATTTCCGAAGCAGGAGCAGCCTGAAGACCGTATGGATAATTATCACGTAAATCCTGCTTGGTAGTAAAAGGAAGTTTTACGATATCTTCGATAGTCTGGATATCATCCGGAGACAAATCCATCTCCTGCATCTTGTTACGATAAAAGGAACATTATGATAAACCAAGTTCACCAACTTGTTCAGACGTTTTCCCTGCAGAGCGCTCATCTCGTCCCGACTCATGCACTCTTTATTTTTATTCCAAATCATAGCATTAGTGATTAATGATTAATGGTTAGTGGTTAATAGTGAGTGATTAATGGTTAGTGGCGAACCCTCCGCCAGGCATTAACCACTAATCACTAACCATTTACCACTACTTATGGTCTTCGTGAAAGGCTCTCATACGTTCCTCCATCACCGGATAAAGTTCATCGCGCATCCGTGACGTACAGGCGCGGACACCTTCCTGCTCACTACCGGTAGTAGAAAGCGAGATGCTACTTACCCCATAATACAATAACTCCCGGAGCAATTCACCCCCTGTCATATTTCCGTAACCTATGGTAAAGAAGAAACCATCTCCCACCACCTGGGTAGCATCATAATCATATACGATATGGAAACCATTGTCAGTAAATATTTTCTTCATGCGTTCCGCACGACGGGCATATTCGCGGGTATCTTCCACAAAATTGATTTTACCTTCGGTGGACAGACGAAGCATTTCAGCGTATGCATACTGAGTGGAAGCCGTACATCCCGAAGTAATCATATAAAGAATGGAAGCAATCAGCGTAGGACCGAACACCCCTGCATCTTTATACCGTTCTGCCAAGGCAGGGAACTGGCGGTCGAACAGTTTGTCGCTGATACATGCCAATGCCATACGCTGTCCGGCATAACTGAATATCTTGGAAGAAGAAAGCATCAGAATATAATTATCCGTATATCTTGCCACAGTGGGCGGATAAGGCGGTTCGAAAGGATGCCCCATATCCCGACGGAAGTCCATGCAGAAATAAGCCAGATCTTCCATGACAATCACATCATACCGGGTTGCCAGTTCACCGATTATCTGCAATTCCTCCTCTTCCAGACAAATCCATGCCGGATTATTCGGATTAGAATAGATAATCGCTGCTATATCGCCTTTACTCAGGAAACTTTCCAATTTCTCACGCAAGAACTGTCCCCGATAATGATAGATATCAAACTCTTCCCACTCCACGCCGATAATGCGAAGCTGGGATTTCTGAATAGGAAATCCGGGATCAATGAACAATACCTTGTCTTTCCCCGGAATACGCTGCGTACAGGCTATGAACGAGCCGAATGAACCCGCCACCGACCCGGTAGTAGGCACACAAGCGCGCGGAGAGATATCCAGATTCAAGAAAGCTTTTACAAAACGGGAAGCCTCCTTTTTCAACTCGGGCACTCCTGCGGCAGCCGGATATTGCGATCCGACTCCTCTGTCCAAAGCAGCTTTCTCCGCTTCAATCCCTATCTGATTAGCGGCAAGACCGGGAGATCCCTGATCCATGCGGATAAAAGGAATCCCCGTTTCCTTTTCCAGATACTGGCTACCAACAGCACATCACCGATAGTAGCCTGTGCAAGATTGGCGATGTGCAGTTCCTTCACCGCCTTCTCCACTAATTCTTCACTAAATATCTTCATGGCACTACCAGTTCTTTACCGCATTCAAGCCTATATCAAAAGCCTTCTGATTCATTTCAACAATCTTCTCACCTTTTGCGGCAAACACACGCCCTATGCTTTCGCGCAACTGTTCCGGTGATACGATTTCAATATACTTCGCAGCCATGCCCAGCAGAATCACATTCGCGCATTTAGGCATACTGTTTTCTTTTGCCATATCCTCTATTTCCAACTTCACCACATGCGGAAGACTCTCCAAAGCCCTCATCAGATCACTTCTTCAGGATAGTCGGGAATGTTCTTGAAAGGATTAGCGGAAGTAATCACCCAACCTTCTTCCTGCAAGTAAGGCAGATAACGCAACGCCTCCATCGGTTCCATGGAAATAATCAAATCCGCCTCACCCTGAGCGATCAGATCCGAATAAATCGTTTCGTCGGACAAACGCAGATTGGACTGTACATCTCCTCCGCGCTGGCTCATGCCGTGTACCTCGGCCTGCTTCAAATTGATGCCTTCTGCCGTAGCAGCTTCTCCTATAATAGTAGCGATAGTCAGGATACCCTGTCCTCCTACGCCCGAAAGTATGATATCTTTTCTCATGCCTTATCTGCTTTTTTCTGTCTTAGTTTACGATTCAATGTCTGGATACACTCTCTGCGCGGAATAATGACAGACACCCCTTTATATTCTATTTCCTCACGAATGGTACGGGTGATTTCTTCCATATTCTTTGGTAATGGAACCACCACACGCACATGTTCGGTTCTACCCCTAATCCCAAGCAGATCGCCTCGAATTTGTTCGTACCGGCAGAATCCTGTCCACCGGTCATGGCAGTAGTCAGGTTATCCGAAATCACCACCGTGATATTGGCATGGTCATTCACCGCATCCAGCAGGCCCGTCATACCGGAATGAGTGAAGGTAGAGTCACCGATAACAGCAATGGCCGGAAATACTCCCGCATCGGAAGCACCTTTAGCCATGGTTATGGAAGCACCCATATCCACACAACTGTCGATAGCACGGAACGGGGGCAACGCACCTAATGTATAGCAACCGATATCACCGAAAATGCGTGCATCCGGATATTCCGCAGCCACCTTGTTCAAGGCATCATACACATCCCGATGACCACATCCCTGACACAATGCAGGCGGACGCGGCATCACCACCTGAGACTTACCAAACGGACGTTTGATTCCCCATCCGATCGCCTCGCCCACATTATCCGGAGTCAATTCACCGGTACGCGGCAAAGTTTCCGTCAAGCGTCCCTTTACCTCATAGTCCGAGGAAAGTATCGCTTTTACCTGCTCTTCCACAAACGGCTGGCCATCTTCCACTACCAGAACATATCCGCAGCGGTCTGCCATCGTCCTGATTTCTTCAGCCGGCAACGGATACTGCGAAACTTTCAATACCGGAATATGGCAACTGTCCGTATCCGCCTCCTTCACATAATTATAACCGATACCACAGGCTATCACTCCGAATTCATAATCATATTCGGGATTCAACCCTTCCAGATAATTATAAGGAGATTTGGAGGAAACTTCTTCCAGCTTCTCCTGCTTTTTCACTAAATCCAGATATTGTTTACGCGCATTACCCGGCAGCAATACCCAGTGGGCACGTTCATGATCAGGATTCAACTGATTTTCCTCACGGATATCGGCTACTTCCACACCGGCACGCGAATGTGCCAGACGGGTAACCACACGCATCAGCACCGGCAACTTCAGTTTTTCCGAGAGTGTATATGCGTAATCCATCATATCGTATGCTTCTTGTTGGGAAGACGGTTCCAGCATGGGAATCATAGCAAATTTTCCATAAAAACGTGAATCCTGCTCATTCTGTGACGAGTGCATGGAAGGATCATCGGCAGCCAGCACCACCAGACCACCGTTCACGCCGGTTATGGCAGAATTGACAAACGCATCGGCAGCCACGTTCATGCCTACATGTTTCATACATACCAAAGCACGTTTTCCTGCGTATGACATACCCAATGCAGCCTCCATGGCCGTTTTTTCATTGTACACCAAGTGCTGTGCAATTTCTTCCTTTGCCAACGATTATTTCTGGATAAACTCTGTGATTTCAGTGGACGGTGTACCCGGATAGGCATATACACCCGATATGCCGGCATGTATCGCTCCGAGGGCAATTGCTCATCGCCCAACAATAATTTCTTTTCAGCCATTATCTATTATTTTGTTAATTGTTTCATATCAATGTAAAGGGGTCTGCATCATCCAATACCGGGAATTTCTTCCTGAAAGCCTGCAATGCCTCCATATCTATATCAGCCGATACCGCACTTTCCCTGCTCCACGGACATTCGGCTATCGTTTTTCCGTAGGGATCGATGATGGCGCTGCCACCCGAATATTCACAGGTAGGATCAGTTCCCATGCGGTTCACTCCGGCCACATAGCACTGGTTCTCAATAGCCCGCGCCCGAAGCAGAGCGCTCCAGGCATCCACACGGGGAGTGGGCCAGCTTGCCACATAAAGTATCATGTCGTAATCCCCCAGGTTGCGTGACCAAACAGGGAAACGGAGGTCATAACATACCTCCAAAAGAATACGTACCCCACGGAAGTTCACCACCACACGCTCTGTGCCGGCAGTGAAACGCTTGTGTTCGCCCCCAAAGGTGAACAAATGTTTCTTATCATAATGCTGCACGGCTCCGTCCGGATGGACAAAGTAAAAACGATTATAATAGTTTCCATTCTCACATACAGCTACACTGCCTGCAATAGCACAATTCCGCTCGGCTGCCTTACGCTTCATCCAGTGCAGGGTTTCACTGTCGGCGCTCTCCGCAATTCCTTCGGGTTGCGTACAAAAACCGGTGGAAAACATTTCGGGTAAAACAAACAGATCAGCATCCGGCAGACAGCTTATCGCTTCGTCCGCCCTTGCTATATTGGCCTGTGGATTGGCCCATTCTATATTTCTCTGTAGAATTGTTATTTTCATTGTTTTTCATATTATAAGACCCACAAAGGTAACAAATATAATAAGATAGCAAGCATTTTATTACTAACTATTTCCTTTCACTCCCTTTTTTCTTACATGTTTTCATAAATATCCCCTATTTATTCCTCGATAAAAAAAGAGGAAGCGTCCTCTTCTGAGATTACGCTTCCTCCATCCATACTAATTAAATCTTAACTTTGCAGTCTGAAGACTACAGGAACAGTGTATTTCACCCTCACTGCTTTTCCTCTTTGCTTGCCGGGCTTCCATTTTGGCATGGAACTGATCACGCGGATTGCTTCCTTGTCCAGATACGGATCCACACTCTTCACCACTACCGGATTCAGGATCTCTCCATGAACACCCACAACGAACTGCACCACTACCCTTCCTTGAACTCCCTGCTCGGCACTGACGGTAGGATATTTGATGTTTTCACTCAGATACCTCATCAAATCAGCATTACCGTTACGAAATACCGGCATCTCTTCCACCACCACAAATTCCACATTTTCATCCACTACTTCTTCGGGTACTTCAATAGGGGTCGGTATAATTACCGGAGCATCCGTAGGGTCTGAAGCTGCAATATCGGTTTCTGTTTCCGTCGAGTTATTATCCACTATATTGAGTTCTTCCGGGTTGACGGCAGCCGGCGGAGGCGGTGGCGGCAGAGGTTTATCCTGATTATAGGTTACAGGAACTAATTCTTCAAAGAAATCCGGGTCACTGACTAAATCACTGATCGCGTAAGTTACATTACGTTCAGTCCATTCGAACGAAACAAACATAAACGACAGCGTCACAATGAGACCCATGAACAGCCAACGGGACTTACCCTTTTCAAGGTCGGCTCTTCGTGCTTTTTTCACTTCCATAACAAGTGTTTTTTAAATTAGACAATATGTGAGTAAAAATCTCAGTGTCCGCTTTTAAACTGGAAGTAAGATAGTAAAAATATAGATAAGTTAAAAGAAAAAGGAGTGTCTTATATTATTTTTTAATATAAAACACCCCAAATTCAATTCCGTTAAACAATTAATTAAAAATCAGCTGCTTATTTAGTTAATATTCAATTTTACGTTAACATATCCTGCTTACTCTACGGCAATGCCGGTTTCCGCCAATACAGACATCTTTTATCACAAACTCACCATCTCCTGCAGAATACCTACCGCAGTCTCTACCGTTTCCACATTCTTGACTACCATACTACGCTTGCCGTTCTGCTCACGCAAATTGCAGTAACGCGGATTCTTGCTCATGTAATCAATCACCTTGCCAAAAGCCGCACTTTGATAATAAGGACTTTCCTGATTACTGATAAAGAACAAAGTCATTCGTCCGGCTTTCAAGAATACTTTTTCCACCCCCAACCGTTTAGCCAATCTGCGCAAAGGTACGATACGCAGAAGTTCCAGCCCTTCGGAGGAACCTTTCCGAAACGGTCCTCCAACCGTGCCTTGAAAGCGAGCAGGTCCTTATCCAATTCCAATCCGTCCAGTTCACGATAAAGCAACATACGTTCGCTGCTGCTGGGGATATACTCATTTGGGAAAAGCAATTCCAAATCACTTTCCACCTGACATTCATCCACAAAGTTCTCGCCACTGATTTTCTCTTCTCCCGCTGCCTGCAACTCCTCTGCATAAAGATCGGCAAACTCATCCTCTTTCAACTCTTTCACCGCTTCGGCCAGTATCTTCTGATAAGTTTCATAACCCAAATCGGCAATGAAGCCACTCTGCTCCGCCCCCAGCATATTTCCTGCTCCACGGATATCCAAATCCTGCATGGCTATATGGATACCGCTGCCCAAATCACTGAAATTCTCAATGGCTTGAAGACGGCGCTTTGCCTCGGAGTCAGTGAAGTCAATGGAGGCGCCAACAAATAACAGAATGCTTTTTTATTGCTTCTTCCCACACGTCCACGCATCTGGTGCAAATCACTCAATCCAAAATTCTGCGCCTGGTTGATGATAATCGTATTGGCATTTGGTATATCAATGCCACTCTCGATAATGGTGGTTGCCAGCAGCACATCATAATCATAGTTCACAAAGTCGAAAATAATCTTTTCCAGCTTTTCGGGCTCCATCTGTCCATGACCTATGCAGACACGGCAATCGGTATATTCCGCTTGATCATGGATTCCAATTCTACCAGATTCTGTATGCGGTTATTGACAAAGAACACCTGTCCGTTACGGCTCATTTCAAAATTGATCGCTTCCGTTATGATATCTTCATTAAAGGTATGCACCTCTGTCTGAATGGGATAACGGTTGGGAGGCGGAGTCTGAATAACAGAAAGATCACGCGCCCATTAACGAGAACTGCAAAGTACGGGGGATGGGGGTAGCGGTCATAGTAAGTGTATCCACATTCACTTTCATCTGACGCAACTTCTCTTTCACACTAACTCCGAACTTCTGTTCCTCATCAATGATCAGCAATCCTAAATCTTTGAACTTAACGCTTTTACCGATGATTTTATGTGTACCGACCAAAATATTTATTTTTCCATCCGCCAGTTCCTTCACTATTCTGGAAACATCTTTCGCACTGCGGGCACGGCTCAAATAATCCACCTTACATGGAAAATCTTTCAACCGTTCGCTGAAAGTCTGAAAGTGCTGATAGGCCAGCACCGTAGTGGGAACCAGCACAGCCACCTGTTTGTTATCAGCCACAGCCTTGAAAGCAGCACGAATAGCCACTTCAGTCTTTCCGAAACCCACATCACCACACACCAGACGGTCCATAGGACGGTCGCTCTCCATATCGGCTTTGGCATCCTGAGTCGCCTTCAACTGGTCGGGGGTATCCTCATAAATAAAGCTCGCCTCTAATTCATGTTGCATAAAACTGTCGGGACTATACGAGAATCCTTTTTCCTGTTTACGTTGCGAATACAGTCTGATCAGGTCACGGCTATATCTTTGATTTTGCTCTTGGTACGCTCTTTCATTTTTTCCCACGCACCGGTCCCCAATTTGTTCAGGCGGGGAGTTTCTCCCTCCTTCCCTTTATACTTGGATATTTTATGCAGGGAATGAATGGAAACAAATACCACATCCTCATTCTGATAAATAAGTTTAATCACTTCCTGGGTAGTATTTCCATTCGGAATGCGTACCAATCCGCCAAAACGGCCTACACCATGATCTATATGTACCACAAAGTCACCCGGCTCAAACTGGCTCAACTCTTTTAAGGTCAATGCCACCTTACCGCTACGCGCCTTGTCACTACGAAGATTGTATTTATGGAAACGGTCAAAAATCTGATGGTCTGTAAAAAGCAGCTTTTCAATACATTATCTGTAAAGCCCTCATGTAAAGTCTTGTTGACCGGAATGAACGTAATATGATCGCCACGCTCCTCAAAGATATCTTTCAGACGCTTTGCCTGCTTCTCACTATCGGTACATATATATAAGGTGTAACCTCGTTTCTGATAATCAGTGAATGAAGTGCTTACCAAATCAAAATTCTTATGAAAAATAGGCTGGACCGTCGTATCGAAAGCCAACGTTGCCTGTGGAGTTCCTGTAGGTTTGTTACCAAATTCAATCCGTTTGAAATCCAAAGCCCGTACTGTAAATTCCGCCCCGTCTATCAGCTTCAGTTCCAAATTCATCAGTTCCGTCTTCTCTCCCTCGTATGCGGCAAGCGCCTGAGGAGAGAGTGCTCTTCCCGTACTACCTGTATTCTTTCACGTACCCAAAGAAAGTCTTTCATTGCCAGAACTGTTTCCCGAGGAATGAATTCAAAGAAAGACACCCCGCTCTTGTCGGCGGCATTCGTCAGCTCGGGCACGATGGCAATGCTCTGTTTCTTCTCTTTCGAAAGCTGGTTTTCCACCTCAAAAGTACGGATGCTGTCTACCTCGTCACCAAAAAAGTCAATACGGTAAGGATACTCGGAAGCAAAAGAGAAGACGTCAATAATACTACCGCGTACAGCATATTGCCCCGGTTCATAAACATAATCCACATGCTCGAATCCGTAACCGGCCAGCACTTCCGTGATAAACTCTGTGTCCACATGCTCACCCACACCAAGTTTTAACGTCTTGTCCATCAGTACCTCTTGTGATACCACTTTCTCCGCCAACGCTTCGGGATAAGTCACCACACATAGCGGATCGCCTTTCTGTAAACGGCTCAACACTTCCGTACGCAGGATCTCATTGGCTGCATCTTTCTGCCCATATTTAACAGCCCGACGATACGAGGATGGAAAGAACAAAATATGCTCATCACCGTTCACCTGTGTCAGGTCATGATAAAAGTAACCCGCTTCCTCCAAGTCACCCAGTACAAATACAAATGTCTGTTTATTCTCTCTAAGAAAGGAGGAAACAAATAAAGCTGCCGCAGAAGCATGTAATCCTCCCAGGAAAATAGTCCTCACTGAGGAATCTTCCAATAACGCAGCCAGTCCCTTAGTGTTAGGATGACCGGCATAAACACGTTGCAATTCCGAAATATCCATATCTTTTTTTAAGATGGGGACAAAATTAAAGAAATATCTGATTACTTCCTCCTTTTTTTGCCAACTATTCAAGATTTTCCTATTTTTGTACGCTAATATATAACCCCATGGAAACAAAAGCAATAAACACAAAATTGAAAGGACACGCACGTGTAGATGTAGCTGATGTGCTACGCGGACTGGCAGTGATGGGAATCATCATCCTGCACTCTATCGAACATTTTAATTTCTACTCATTTCCCGATACAGCCGGACAAAGTGCGTGGCTGAACTTCTCGGACAAAGCCATTTGGAACGGGTTATTCTTCATGTTCGGCGGAAAAGCATACGCCATATTCGCTTTACTTTTCGGTTTTAGCTTTTTTATTCAAGATGACAACCAACGCCTACGGGGCAATGATTTCCGTCTACGTTTTTGTTGGCGGTTAATTCTTCTTTTCCTGATAGGTAATATCAATGCCAGTTTTTTCACAGCGGAAGTGCTGGTCCTTTATTCTTTAGTAGGTTTCATCCTGCCACTGACTTGCCGGCTGAAAGACAAATGGATATTCGCATTGGCATGTCTGCTATTGATCCAGCCATTGCCACTTTATTATGTAATACGTGCCTGTCTCGATCCGGAATTTGTTACTCCGGCCATCCCCACCCGCAGCTTCTGGAATGCAACTTTTGCAGTGCAAAGCAATGGTAATTTTCTGGAAACCATCCGTGTCAATTTATGGGAAGGACAGTTGGCAAGCCTTGCCTGGGCCTGGGATCACGGACGGGGTATTCCAAACAGCCGCCCTTTTCCTGCTCGGTATGCTGATAGGGCGCAAGGGACTTTTTTTGAAAGAGCACTTGAAGGTATGGAACAAGGTACTTGCAGGCTCACTCGTCGCATTTTTCCCTTTATATGGGTTGGGCAATATGCTACCGGACTTTATCACAAATAAATCCATTCTGACCCCTCTTTCACTAATCATCACCTCGCTTTCCAATTTTGCATTTATGCTGATTCTGGTATCCGGTGTCGTCTTCGCTTTTTACAAGACAAACTTACACGACGGATTAATGAAAATAACGCCATACGGAAAGATGAGCCTTACCAATTATATTACTCAAAGTATAGTAGGTTCCATGTTATACTACAACTGGGGATTTGCATTGCACAATCAGTTTGGTATCACAGCCAGCTGCCTGGCAGGAATAGTTTTCTTCATCTTGCAATTCTCTTTCTGCCGCTGGTGGATGAATCACCACTCTCACGGCCCGATGGAATATATATGGAAACGGGCAACCTGGCTGAAATAAGCAAGAACCGAAATCTGCCCGCATTTGTTTATAAAAGACATACAAATAGAACTTTAAAATATGCGCGAAGAAATCATAAAACTATTAGACCAATATCGGTTAAAAGAAGCATTATCCCAAATGACAGGATATGCCACCCATACTTCCGACTGGCAATTAAAGAATGAGCTAGAAGCCCTGCAAACGTCATACGACCTGATGCTGCAATATACTTCAAAAGGGATGAAAGATCCCAATAAAGTGGAAATATACCATAAAATGTTACGCACGGCATACGAACTGGCCGACCGTATCCATATAGCCGTACAGGCAACACAAAATTACGGAGCCTATTATGACACAATGCGCACTTTTGTCCAAAGCCCTCCTCACAGCTATGCCGAATTACAAATGCAACTGGAAGCGTATACAGAAGATATGGCTACAGCACCATTGATATATACCACCGAGGCCAAAAGAAATGAAGAAATGGATGCCATGAGAAAACGTCACGAAACAGCCGTAGACGAATTATTTGAAAAAATATGGGTATCCACCCGGTGGAGTGAATCGGAATATGCTGAAGCGCAAACTTTGTTCAACTCGCTATTGATCCAAGTCAACGACCTTTCCATAATGGTCAGCGCCGTTACCATGAGCCTGCTGCAAATATTCGACATCCGCAAGTTCATGTTTCTATTGAACGCCTATACCCATCAGGATACCATGCTGAATCAGCGGGCTATTGCAGGGATCGCACTAACATGCTACTATTATGAAAAGCGTATCCTTCAATACCCTGAAGCCGTGTCGCGCATAAATGAACTGAATGAAAATTCCGAGTTCATCAAAAATCTGCATCATATCCAGATTCAATTATTGCAATCTTCCCGTGAAACCCGAAAGATAGACAAGAAGATGCGTGAAGAAATCATTCCCGAAATGATGAAAAATCCCAAACTTAATTTGGAAGGACTGGATGAAGATGCCGAAGATCATAATCCGGAATGGGAAGAATGGATTGACCGTTCAGGCATTACCGATAAATTGCGCGAATTAGGTGAACTGCAAATGTCCGGGCAGATGTGTATATGAGTACCTTTTCACAGCTGAAACAATTCCCGTTTTTCCGCAAAATTTCTCACTGGTTCTATCCTTTTGATCCCCAATATCAGGATATCGCCAAATTATCTCTCGGAAATGACGAACAAAAAATCTCTCTGCTCAACATTTTGATGAATTCGGATGTATTCTGCAATTCCGACAAATACTCTTTTTGTTTTACCATGTTACAAATGCCGGAAAGCCAAAGGAATCTCATGCAGCAACAATTGAACGGACAACATGAAGCTTCTGAAGAACTGAAAGAACGTTTAAAAGAGATGTCACAATCAAAAGCCCGCGCTGAATTCGTGAGCCGGCAATACATTCATGACCTCTACCGTTTCTTCAAATTATGGTCAAGAAGACATGAAATACATGACATTTTTGAGGACACTCTGGACTTATGGAATAAAGAAGCATTGTCTCAAGCCTTGTTACACAAAGAGTATATCAACAAACTGGCAGATTACCTATTCACACACGACGACTTGGCAGAAGCCGGAATTCTCTATGATAAATCAATTGAATTATACAATCGTAAAAATGCCGAATTATGGCAGAAAGCAGGTTTCATTTATCAGAAAATCGGTTCCTATAAAAAAGCGATAGATTATTACCTGCAATCAGATCTGCTGATCCCTGATAATACATGGAACAACCGCCATTTGGCACAATGTTATAGAAAAGAGGGAAACTACCCAAAAGCTTTGGAATATTATAACAAGGTGGAACAGGCACAGCCCGACAGTCTGAATCTGGCACTACAAATAGGACAATGCCTGATGGCACTGGAACGATACGATGAAGCACTGGCTTATTTCTTCAAAGTGGAGTATCTGGATAAAAAGCCACAGAATGCCCGACGCGCCATCGGATGGTGTTCCTTCATTACCGGCAACCATCAACAAGCCAAGAAATATTACGACTTGCTGATATCCGAGCCCAAGCCCATTATGGAAGACTGGATGAATGCAGGACATGTGTATTATATCCTGAATGAAACAGAAAAATCAATAGAATATTATCGCAAAGCCCAGAAACTATGCGACAGTCATGATGAGTTTGTCCGTCTTTACCAAATAGATAAGAAAAGACTTGATAAAGCAAGGCGCCAATGAAGTAGACTTGTTTATACTTCCCGATGAATTAATTTAAAGGATTATAAGATAAATCTATTCGGGATAGAAGTTTGGTATAATTATATAAAACTTCTATCCTGACCGGATTCTCATCATCCAGACGATAATTGGCATGCACATTATAAGTGCTTAAACCATGATTCATACAATATCCGATATCATTAGGTAAGGCTGTTCTATTCCTCAACTGCCCAAGATTCAATAAAAAATAGAAGAAACTATCCACCCCATCATAATCAATCACATAAGCCTGTAAATTCAGATTCGCCTGATAATTGATGTTATTATCATAATTATAATAAGTATGACAACTGGACACACTATCATTTGCCTCAGTAAAAACAGTCATCACCTCCTTCAACCG
>ENA-OQCE01000279-OQCE01000279.1-human-gut-metagenome-genome-assembly--contig:-NODE-279-length-24850-cov-2.416616_pt1 | contig 24850 bp, 26 predicted proteins | sample MGYA00242495_ERZ504572 | MGnify/ENA primary metagenome ERZ504572 (study PRJEB26092, sample SAMD00036228) | human gut metagenome | host: Homo sapiens | study: EMG produced TPA metagenomics assembly of... | reverse complement strand
GAACAGAAATACATTGCCATAGAAGGAGCTGAAATAAATAAATGCGAGGAAGAAGCAAACAAATTCGCCAAGTGCTCTTTAATTGGTAAAGACTTATGGAATACATTCCTCAAGCAACATTCCATGATTTCTCCACATGCAATGCAAATGAAAATAAAACAATTTGCTCATCAACATAATATCAATGAGGCTATTGTTTTAGGATTTTATCAGCATGATATTAATTTGTATTCTATTAAAAGCTCAATATCAAGAGAGATAAAATAGAATATTCAAATACATTTAGTATATTTGCAATTAATATGACCTCCCACGCTTCCCATTTGAATAGCGCACCCGGAGAGGTCTTCGAGTTTTATATAAGATGACAAGCTTCCTATTATTGATATAACCCAATATTACCGTACAAATCTAATTGCACACAATTTGCACACATCTTAGGAAAATAGAAGAAAACAAGAAATATTATTTGAAAAGGAAATATTATCTTTGGGCTTGGAAATCAAGATGTATGGATATGAAAAGATATAAAATGCAAATCGCTGAAAATCAAATATTTGCGACTCACAATCTGGAGATCCCTGGTTCAAGCCCAGGCTGGTCCACAAACAAGAGGCTCATTCTTAATAGAATAGAGCCTCTTTTAATTTTTGGACTCCGCTATACAAGCCCGGTATTTGTGTAATAAAACAACCTTCATCATGAAATACGGAGTATCTCCAAATACACTGCTCATAACTGCCGGAACCATATGGTCATTGGCAGGAGTCAATATTCTGCGTATAGGCCTGACCTGCTGGATAGATGACGGACATTATTGGCTATTCAAAGTCTGCGAAGCCAGCCTGGTATTCCTGCTATTCTTCGGCATCATTTTCCATAGGCTATACAAGAAACATACTCTCCGTATCTCACAGAAGAAAGGGAAGCACTGCCCCTTTTCCTTTTTCGACGTAAAAGGATGGATTGTCATGATAGGCATGATTGCAATGGGAATTGTAATACGTACCTGCCACCTTCTGCCCGACTCCTTCATCGCAGTGTTCTATACCGGACTTTCTCTCGCACTTCTCGGCACCGGACTACGCTTCATCTGGTATTGGTGGAGGAACAGATAACTCCGGATTCACCGATTCCCATCCGGCATTCATCGGTTTTTCTGCCGGCAATCACCCGGAAAGTATTTGGCAGCATGCAAGTTAGCCTATCTTTGGACCATCAATCATAAAACCAGAAACAATGGAAGAAAAACAAAAATTCCCATCCCATGCAGGCTCCGGCAAAGTGCTGACCGCCTCGCTCTTTATCCTTTCAGGCCTATTGCTATTCGCACGCAATATGGGTATCATCACCAAAGAATGGTTCAATATGCTGGTTGCCTGGCACTCCTTATTTATAATAGCAGGTATCTATACCATGATACGCAAGCACTATCTGTCAGGAGGTGTCCTATTGCTGGCGGGACTCTACCTCTTGGGAAGCAAACTCATGCTATCCCCCGGCAATTTCCAAGCCATGCTGTGGCCCTTGGCCCTTATCCTCATCGGCATTTTCTTTCTCAGACATCACCATAGGAGAAACTGGACACACCAAAGGACAGTGCATCGCCGTGCCAAGATGGTACAACGGATGATGAACAAGAGAATGGGAGAGCAAGAGGAACAACAATGCCAGTCTGACGACGGATTCCTCTGCTCCAACAACTCCCTGAGTGCCGTACGCCACGTCGTACTCGACGAGCTTTTCAAGGGAGCGAACATACACACCTACTTCGGCGGTACTACCATCGACCTGCGCCACACGAACATAGCACCCGGAGAAACCTATATAGACTTGGACTGCAGTTGGGGAGGAGTGGAACTGTACATACCCGCCGACTGGCAAGTACGCATAGAATGCAGTTGCTTTTGCGGCGGATGTGAAGACAAAACGCTGGCAAGGCACACCTGCCAAACAAGAATGGTGCGTACTTGTGATACGCGGAAACATATCCTTCGGAGGTCTTGAAATAAAAGATTAAGCAATGGAAGCAGGTTTATTGTAGGCACCGTCTCCATGTATAGAACGAATGTCATCGTAGCATCGCCGGCATTCTCTTCTGGCTGGCTGGTAGCTTCATGATATGCAACATAATGGTAAGAATAGCCGGAATAGCATACATCCCCTTTGCCCCCACCATTCCTTTCCGCCTCTTGTTCGGTATTCTTGCTGGATCGCTATCCTTTTGTGGTATCATCTGCAGATTGTGGCAGACACTTAAACAGAAGATTTCACCGCCCCCGAGGCAGAAAAGGCCGCTCCCCTGCCACAAGAAGAAAGTATTGACCGGATCACGGTAAAAGACGGCTCCCGAATTCACATCATCAAAGTGGAAGACCTATTATACATCCAGGCTTGTGGGGACTACACAACCCTGGTGACACCCGACGGAGAGTACATCAAGGAACAGACCATGAAATACTTCGAGACCCATTTGCCAGCAGATAACTTTGTCCAAAATTATTTATTCCTTTACTTTGCTATGATGAAACATCTGTATTACATACTTATGTTTACTTTCCTCTGTCTGGGTTTGACTGCCATCTCCCAGGAGGAACAGCCAAACTCACGGAATACTGCCGGGAGTCCGGCCTCCGAATGCTCTTTTACCGCCTACACACAATGTGCATCGTACACAGTCACCCACCGTTCACTTTTCAATGACGAAAATACCGACTGCTGGACCAACGAAGCGTTGTGTCCGAACAGTCTATACACACATAACCACGCCTCTCCGAAATTCTTGAAGATGAGAATTCTGAAACTAGCCGGGCAACTGGAGCATCTGCTTTCCAGCCATCTGTCTGCCGGAGAGAGCGCCAACCTTTCATTCAATCCCAATGCTCTCCGCTATTCCTGCGGATACTATATCTATGCACTGCTGCATATCCTGATTTAGACTTTATCGGACTTATTGCAAACCATTACCGGAGGTGTACTGCATGTACATCTTTCGCTTTTTTATTATCCATTTCATCACATTAATATCATAACTATGTCCGATTTATTCCTCCCCACCCTTGAGATGATGGGGCTCACTTTTGCAATCGGTTTCTTTGTGGCATTCATCATCAAACTGATAGCCAGCGCAGCCGATTCACTCGATTTCTACAGTTCCCACCAGCAGGAGTTACTCCGCCTGCGCCGCATAAAGAAGTTCCGCCAGAAGATGGAACTGATGCTACACACCCCCTCCATGCACGGAAACATCTTCGGCAACGACACGCGCGAAGACTACAGCCGGGGTGTGGACCGTGAAAACGAAAAGCCTCGAGCTATTACCACGGAGTAAGCCACGGTGTCTCCAAAAGAAACCTGGTAGACTACTTCTACCCAGAAGATACCCTTATGATGTATCTGGAAGATGCCATCAACCACCGTGACAACAAGAACAAGACTAAAAAGAACAACGACACCAAAAACAAAGACTAATTATGGAGAATATAGATTTTGCAACCTTGTTCCAAGGATTCGGAACAATGATGGAAAGCGGCTGGCTACTCTCCTCTGCCCGTGTATTTCTAATAGCCCTGGGCCTGCTGCTCATATACCTGGGATGGAAAGGCGTACTGGAGCCGATGGTCATGATTCCCATGGGACTGGGTATGGTCGCCATCAATTGCGGCACCCTTTTCATGCCCAACGGTACATTGGGGAATCTCTTTCTGGACCCGATGCTTTCGGATACGGACGACTTGATGAATACCATGCAGATAGACTTCCTGCAACCGGTCTACACCTTGACCTTCAGCAACGGATTGATTGCATGCTTCGTATTTATGGGTATCGGCACCCTGCTCGACGTGGGCTTCCTGCTGCAGAAACCGTTTGCCAGCATATTCCTTGCCCTATGTGCCGAATTGGGAACTTTCTTGACTGTACCCATCGCATCTGCATTGGGACTGTCCTTGAAAGAAAGCGCTTCCGTAGCCATGGTAGGAGGTGCGGACGGGCCGATGGTGCTTTTCACTTCCCTAGCCCTGGCCAAACATCTGTTTGTACCCATCACGGTAGTGCCTATCTCTATCTGGGACTGACGTATGGCGGTTACCCCTATCTGGTGAAGCTGCTGGTGCCGAAACGCCTGCGCGCCATCAAGATGACGAGCAAGAAGCCGCCCAAAAACTATGATGCCAAAGTAAAACTGGCTTTCTCGGCTATATTATGTGCTGTACTGTGTTTTCTGTTCCCGGTTGCCTCACCGCTGTTCTTCTCCTTATTCCTCGGAGTGGCAGTACGCGAATCGGGGATGAAGCATATCTACGATTTTGTAAGTGGTCCGCTGTTGTATGGTTCTACTTTCATGCTCGGCCTGTTGTTAGGCGTACTTTGCGACGCACATCTGCTGCTCGACCCTAAAATTCTTAAATTGTTGGTATTGGGTATGGGCGCACTGCTGCTCTCCGGTATCGGCGGAATCATTGGAGGGTACATCATGTACTTCATCAAGCGGGGCAATTACAATCCGGTCATCGGAATTGCAGCCGTGAGCTGCGTGCCTACTACGGCGAAGGTTGCCCAGAAGATAGTAAGCAAGGACAACCCCAATTCCTTCATCTTGGGAGATGCCCTGGGTGCTAATATTTCAGGAGTAATCACTTCGGCCATCATTACGGGTATCTATATTACTATAATTCCCTATCTGTAGCCTGCGTAGTGGGTTTAGGTGACGGAAAGAGGTTATGGCAATCACAATCTCTTTCTTTTTATGATACATGGGGCAAGCTGTTGCATTTCAGATAAAATCCTTTACCTTGCCGGCAAACACATTTATCAAGATATCAGGATGAAGAAAGTACTTAAATTGGCCGGAGGATTCATGGTCGGGGCATGCATCGGCTTTGTAGGAATAATAGGTATAAGAGTCCTGGTTTGGGGAGACTCGTTCGACGGTTTACACAGCAAGTTTGCCGAAACCGGCATGCTGGAGACAGTAGGAGTTTCCTTGTTAGCCATACTGATTCTGCTATTCTCCATCTTCCTGCAAGTACTTCTGCACGAAGGCGGGCATCTTGTCTGCGGACTGGCAACCGACTACCGCTTCGTCTCCTTCCGCATCTTCAACCTTACCTTCATACGGAAAGACGGGAAATTATGCATCAAGCGTTTCAGCCTTGCCGGAACGGGAGGCCAATGCCTGCTTACCCCACCCGAAAGGACTCTTGAAGATATCCCGACCACCTTGTACAACCTGGTGGAGTGCTTGCCAACCTGCTGACCGCCATCCTTGCCTTCCTCCCCCTGCTGACCGTAGACGGGCTGCCTTACCTGCTGAAATTCTTCCTTCTGATTCTTTCTCTAATTGGCATTCTCCTTGCAGGGATGAACGGCATCCCCATGAAGATGGGCGGCATCGGCAATGATGCGACAACATGCGCCTGCTTCTCAAGGACAGCAAGAGCAAGCAGGCACTGGTCACCCAGCTGCGCATCAACGCACTGGTGCAAGAGGGCATGCGTCCTAAGGACATGCCTGCCGAATGGTTCAGCCAAACGGAAGACATCAACTACAAAGATGCCCTGCAGGTCACCATAGCCTTGATGAGCGCCTCACGCCTGCTCGACTGCGAAAAATGGGAAGCCGCCTACAATGCATTCGAGAAAATAATGAGTCACCGGCACGAAGTCATCGGACTTTTGATAAAGGAAAACGCTTGCGAGCTGCTCTTCACCGCACTGGTGACAAAGAGGACCGCACGGGCAAAAGAATTATATACCGATGAGCTGGATACCTACATCCGGCAATACAAGGATGTGACCTCTTCCAAACAGCGGTTGCTCTGCGCCCTGGCGCTCTACCGGGACAAGGACACAGCAAAGGCAAAGGAGATTTACGAAGCCACCTGCCAACGGAAAAACAAATACCTGATGCAGGGAGAAGTACATTCGGACATAGCTTGATGAAATCAATCCTTACCGCCAAGAACGCCTTGTAAGATGGAACGATATTTCTTTTACTCGTTATATCTGCTGCTTGGCTGCTCACTATACGGTTGTAGCGGAAAACAAGCGCCAAAGCAGATACAAAACCCGGGTACGGAAGCCACCATCCCGTACGCCGACACCGTAGCGGCATCCGTCCCTCCGGCTCCAGCCAAAAGCCTGACAGCCCGCTACCTGGACTCCCTCGGTTTCGTCAACATCGCCGAAGCGGACAGCAGCATCGCCATCGACTTGATGTACACCCGTGCCGACAATTTCACCGGAACCCTATTGTACGAAGACCTGAAAGAAGCCTACCTGCACCCCGATGCCATGAAAAGCCTGAAGCAGGCACAACGCCTGCTGAAAGAGCGGCGCCCCGGCTACAGCCTCATCGTCTACGACGCAGCACGCCCCTTGTCCGTACAGCAGAAGATGTGGGACGTAGTGAAAGGAACCTCCAAATACATCTATGTCTCCAACCCCTCGCGCGGCGGTGGCCTGCACAACTACGGACTGGCAGTGGACATCAGCATACTCGACGATAAAGGAACCCCTCTGCCCATGGGCACCCCGATAGACCATCTGGCAAGGAAGCCCACATCACGGAAGAAGCCACGCTCGTGGCACAAGGCAAGCTGACGGAACAAGAACGTGAAAACCGCCTGCTGCTCCGGCAGGTAATGAAAGAAGCCGGATTCCGCCCGCTATCCAGCGAATGGTGGCACTTCAATCGCGTCGGCAGGCAGACGGCGAAGGAGCGATACCGGGTCATCCCTTAACTCTCACCCCCAGCTTGTCCGAAAACTTAATTTTGCTATCGCTTTGACGCAGATGACACGGATTTTAATCTTCTTAATCTGCGTAATCAGCGTCATCTGTGTCTGAAAAATAATCAGACAGAAAGCTACGAATTCATGCCTTACTTTGCCCTTTTTGAGATAACTTTGCATCAGAATAAATAAGCCAAGCCATGCCTTTATCCCAAGACACCCTCCGTTTCATTCGCGAGCATCGTCGCGACGACGTGCGCAGCCTTGCTTTGCAGGCACGCCGCTACCCTTCGGTAGACATGCCCGCTGCCATCACACAAATTTCCGGCTGGCAGGTTGCCAAAGAGAAAATACCCGCATGGGCGAAGAACGACGACATCCTCTACCCCGCCCACCTCTCATTGGAGCAATGCTCCTCCCAAGCAACGGCACAGTATAAAGCGGAGATCATAGCTAACCTGCTATGCACAGAACAAGAGCATCCCGCGAAGGACCAGCGCCCCTGCACCAGCCGCCACTTTTACCGACCTCACCGGAGGTTTCGGCATCGACTGCTCCTTCCTCTCCTGCTGCTTCGGGCACGCCACTTACGTAGAGCGCCAGGAAGCCCTCTGCCAGATAGCCGCACACAACTTTCCTGCCCTCGGCCTAAATCACATCTCCGTCTGCCACGCAGACAGCGTCCGCCATCTGCAAGAGATGAACCCGTAGACTGCATATTCATAGACCCTGCCCGCCGCGACGGACACGGCGGAAAGACCATAGCCATCGGCGACTGCGAACCCGATGTAGCCACCCTGGAAGACCTGCTGCTCCGGAAGGCACGGCACGTACTGATAAAACTCTCCCCCATGCTCGACCTCACCCTTGCCATGAACGATTTGAAACATGTCCGCCAGGCACACATCGTCTCCGTAGGCAACGAATGCAAGGAGCTGCTGCTCTTGCTGGGACAAGGCGGAAGCTGCCAACAGACGACGTCCCCATCCATTGCGTCAACTTCACCTCCGCCCCGGCTCCCCAAACCCTTGTCTTCACCCGCGGGCAAGAGAAAGAGTGTGCATGCCCCTACACTCCTCAACTGAAATCGTACCTCTACGAACCGAATGCCTCCGTGCTGAAAGCCGGAGCGTTCCGCAGCCTTTCCTTATTATATAAGGTTAAAAAGCTGCATCCCAACAGCCACCTCTACACTTCGGACAGCCTCCTTCCCGACTTCCCCGGCCGCAAGTTCCGAATCTCCTCCTCCTGCGGCTTCAGCAAGAAAGAAATGAAAGAGATGTTGGCTGCCGAGAAAAAGGCGAACCTCACCGTACGCAACTTTCCCGCCACCGTTGCCGAACTGCGCAAACGGCTGAAACTGGCCGAAGGGGGAGACTCTTATCTCTTTGCCACTACCCTGGCAGACGAAAAGAAGGTACTTATCCGCTGCCAGACTACCGGATAAGACACCAAACCCTATATCTTTCCTTGCACAAGATGTACATCTCATACTGTTCGAGATGTACATCTCATGCAGTCTGAGATGTGCATCTCGTGCATCCTTAGCATTAGTCTGCCAGACGACGACAAAAAGAGATAGCGCCGAAAGAGTACTACCTCCAAGAGCTATGTAACTTCATTGTAACCGAATCGTTACCTGTTCTTCAACTCTCTGCAAAATCCGCGTAACGGCAACCTCCTACTTTTGCGGCAGATTATTAACAGATAATAACAATTATGAAACAGATCTTGAGAGCATTCTTATCCTGCTCTTATTCACCGCCACCGGCAATACAGCCATGGCCGACGAAAAAGCAAATGTCACGAAACAAGGAACTGTACGCGGGCGTATCATTGACGCCACTAAACAGACTCTCCCGGGCGCTTCTATCTACATCGAGAAACTACACACTGGCGTGACGAGCGACGTCAACGGCTTCTACACTTTCTCTAACCTTGACCCGGGAACCTATACAGTAAAGGTGAGCTACGTGGGCTACTCGCCCGTAGAACTGAAAATCACCATCCCCGCAGGCCGCACACTGGAGAAAGACGTCGTGCTAAACGAAGGTGTGGAGTTGCAGGAAGTGGTGGTAGGCGGCGCTTCCAGGGACAGCGCCGTGCCATCAACTCACAGAAAAACAACATGGGGATTACGAATGTAGTCTCTGCCGACCAGGTAGGCAAGTTCCCCGACTCCAACATCGGTGACGCCCTTAAACGCATCTCCGGCATCAACGTGCAGTACGACCAAGGCGAGGCGCGCTTCGGGCAAGTACGGGGCACGAGTGCCGACCTCAGCTCCGTCACCATCAACGGCAACCGCGTTCCCTCTGCCGAAGGCGATACGCGCAACGTACAGCTCGACCTCATTCCGGCAGATATGATTCAGACCATCGAAGTAAACAAGGTGGTCACTGCGGACATGGACGGCGACGCCATCGGCGCAGCATCAACCTCGTCACCAAGAACTCCCCCTACAAGCGCACCATTGCCGCCACTGCCGGAACCGGCTACAACTGGGTGAGCGAAAAGGCGCAACTGAACCTTGGCTTCACCTACGGCGACCGCTTCTTCAACGACAAACTCGGCTTGATTGTATCGGCCTCCTATCAGAACTCACCTTCCGGCTCCTACGACACCGAATTCGTGTGGGAGCAGGACGATGACGGCAAGACGTACGTCAACGACTACCAAATCCGCCAATACTACGTCACCCGCGAACGCCAGAGCTACTCTGCCGCACTGGACTGGGACATCGATGCCAACCACAAACTGACCTTCAAAGGCATCTTCAACAACCGCAACGACTGGGAGAATCGCTACCGCACCACGCTGAAAGACCTTGATGCCGACGGCAACGCCACCGTACGCATACAGACCAAAGCCGGTACGCCGGACAACCGCAACGCCCGCCTGGAACGCCAGCGCACCATGGACTTTGCCCTCGGCGGCGAACACCTCTTCGGCTCACTCTCCATGGACTGGCACGCCAGCTATGCCAAAGCCAGCGAAGAACGTCCCAACGAACGCTACATCGACTTCCAACTGAAGAAACAGAAGTTCGACATGGACCTGAGCGACGAACGCGAACCGTTTGCCAGCCCCAAAGCAGGCTCTACCATGACGCTGAACGATGAATTCAGCCTGAAAGAGTTGACGGAACAGCAGGAAGACATCAAGGAGCAGGACCTGAAGTTCTCCGCCAACTTCAAGCTTCCCTTCAAGAACGGCAACAAGCTGAAGTTCGGCGCAAAGGTGGTGCGCAAGACCAAGGATAAAGAAGTGGACTTCTACGAATACTCTCCTCTGGACGAGGATGCCTTCATGACGAACAGCCTGGCAAATACAGTGGACCAGACCAACAAGAACTTCATGCCCAACAACAAATATCAGGCAGGTATCTACGCCAGCAAGGAATACACCGGCTCTTTAGACTTGAACAACGCTTCCCTCTTTGAGAAAGAACAGGTGCAGGAAGAACTTGCCGGAAACTTCACGCCCGCGAAACCGTGACTTCCGGCTACCTCCGCTTCGACCAAAAACTGACAAAAGACGTGGAACTGATGACCGGACTCCGCATAGAGAACACCAACCTTGCCTATACGGGACGCACCTACGATGCCGACGAAGACCTCACCAGTAAGACCGACCGTCAGCGCAACAGCTACATCAACTTCCTGCCGTCGCTGCTCGCCAAGTGGAATGTAAACGATGACTTCAAAGTGCGCGGTTCGTTTACCCAAACCTTGTCACGCCCCAAATACTCGGCCCTCGTGCCCAGTGTGAATATCAAGCGTTCCGACAACGAAATCACCATCGGAAACCCGGAGCTGAAACCTACCGTCTCCTACAACTTCGACTTGAGTGCCGACTATTACTTCCGCAGCATCGGTCTGATAAGCGCCGGCATCTTCTACAAGAAGATAGACGACTTCATCGTAGACCAGGTGAGCACCAACTACGAATACCAGGGTAACACCTACACCCGCTTCACCCAACCCAAGAATGCGGGCAACGCCAACCTGGTAGGGGTAGAGTTATCCTACCAGCGCGACTTCAGCTTCATGCTCCCGCTCTGAAATGTGTAGGTTTCTACGGAACGTACACCTACACCCACTCCCGTGTGGAAGACTTCAACTTCGAAGGCCGCGAGAATGAGAAAGACTTGAGCATGCCAGGTTCTCCGGAGCATACCGCAAACGCTTCCCTATACTTTGAGAAAGGCGGCCTGAACCTGCGTCTGAGCTATAACTTCGCTTCCGACTTCATCGACGAAATGGGAGAAAGCACCTTCTACGACCGCTACTACGACAAAGTGAACTATATGGACGTAAACGCGAGCTATACCTTCGGAAAGAAATTCAAGACTACCTTCTACGCCGAAGCCAACAACCTGCTGAACCAGCCACTACGCTACTACCAGGGCACGAAAGACCGTACCATGCAGGCAGAATACTACGGCGTGAAAGTGAATGCAGGAGTGAAGATTAATTTTTAATGATGACTGATTATGAAGAAACTATTCCTTTTATTATTGGTTGCCCTACTCGGCAACGCGGCTATTGCCCAAATTACCGATTACTCCATCTTCGACAAGAAGTTCAACTTCTACGTAGCCAACGACCTCGGCCGCAACGGCTACTACGACCAGAAACCCATTGCCGACTGATGGGACAGATGGCAGAGAACGGCGCAGACCCCGAATTCGTACTTGCCACCGGCGATGTACACCATTTTGAAGGTGTACGCAGTGTGAACGACCCTCTTTGGATGACCAACTACGAACTTATCTACAGCCATCCGGAGCTGATGATAGACTGGTTCCCCCTGCTGGGCAACCACGAATACCGCGGCAATACGCAAGCTGTGCTCGACTACAGTAACGTCAGCCGCCGCTGGACAATGCCTGCCCGTTATTATACCAAGACATTCGAGGATAAAGGCGCTACTATCCGCATCCTTTGGGTAGACACCGCCCCGATGATTGACAAATACCGCAATGAAAGCGATACCTATCCCGATGCCTGCAAGCAGGACTACCGGAAGCAACTTGCCTGGGTGGACTCCGTACTGAGCGCCGCCAAGGAAGACTGGGTTATCGTTGCCGGACACCATCCCATCTATGCCGAAACCCCGAAGGACGAGAGCGAACGCGCGGATATGCAGGCACACCTCGATCCCATTCTGCGCAAGCACAAGGTGGATATGTACATCTGCGGGCACATCCACAACTTCCAGCATGTACGCGTGGCAGGCAGCGACATCGACTATATCACCAATTCCGCCGGTTCGCTCGCCCGCAAGGTGAAGCCCATCGAAGGAACCGTATTCTGCAGCCCCGAACCGGGTTTCTCCATTGTATCGGCCAGCAAAAAGACACTGGAACTGCGCATGATTGACAAGAAAGGAAATGTACTGCACACGGTGACGCGCAGCAAATAACCTACTAAACTCTTCGCGACAGAAAATCCGGAAATGTTGAAGAAAATACAGTCACACTGAAGAATACATCGAAAAGTTTTCAAAACAAAACAGAAAAGGATCTTGCAGGAGATAATAGATGAACTGTAATATTATCACCGAATACGAAAAAGCTTGTACTTGCGGGATAAAGGGAAATCATGATTTCCCTTTATCCGCAAGTCATCCTTGGGTATGGTCGTCTCACTGCCGTCACGCGTAGCTATGTAGTGAGGAGACATGATTTCGATGCCTGCTTCGTTGAAAACATCCTGGATATTCTGATGCAAATCAGAGTAAATCTGGCTAAGGCTGTTGGCATCCCTGATATAGGCATTCACTTGATAAACCGGATAATAATCCTGAAGGGAAGTTTCCAATATAAACGGGCGGGGATCATCTATCACTCCAGGGGTATTCAATGCAGCCTCTATCAACAGCTGGTGTGTCTTCCGCCACGGAACATCGTAGCCAATACTGACCTCCGAATGGATAATCAATCCATACTCACGGGCAGACTGGCTGTAATTGACCGTATGGGAAGACATGATGAAAGAGTTCGGAATGGTCACCACCTCATTCTTCGGGGTACGGATGCGGGTGACAAGCGGCGTTTTCTCAATGATGTTGCCCGTAGTGTCGTTCAGCTTGATGCGGTCACCCAGCTTGAAAGGTCGCATGTAGGTTATGACCAGCCCTGCAATGATATTGCCGATAACTGTACTGGAGCCGAGCGAAACAATCAAGCCGACAAACACAGAGATTCCCTGGAAGACTCCCGACTTGGAACCCGGCAAATAAGGTAAATCATGGCAATCATAAACGCATAAAGCAAGAAGCGCACAATGTGATAGGTAGGAATGGCCCAATCCGGATAGAAGCCGTTTATCTTCAGCCGTTCAGCCTGCACCTCATTGGCAAGATAGCGCACCAGTCTGACTAAATACTTCACCGCATAGCATATCACAAAGATAGTGAACAGATTGGGTATATAGTCGGTTATTCCATTCAGAATGACCTTTATAGGATTCCAGATGTAGGAGAATAATGTATAAGCCAAACTCTTGGTCTGAGGGAAAATGGAGAATAACAGTGGAACTGTCAGCAACAACTGCAACAGCATGACCACATAACGCACCAGATTGGCAGCAAACACCAGCAGGTTGACCTGCTTCTGCGTATCCAACAATTCATAATCCTGAATGGAGATCGGTTTCAGTTTGGTATCCTTCAGTTTCTGGATGCGTAGTTTGAGCTTTCTGAACAGCCAGTTAGTAAACTTGAATAGGAAGAATTGTCCTACAAGCACCAGGATAAAATACAAGATGCGTTTACCCAACTGCCACAAGCTATGCTCCTTCTGCATGGCTTTTAGTTTGTCCACCACGACATGCCTCTTGCTGGCGGCCAGCTGGTCGCGAGTACAGTTTTCCCACAAAGCATCCTGATCGGTAAAGGAAATGATGACCTTTTCGCCATACATCAAGTCCGTAACAATATCCGTACTCTCCAAATAAACAGAGTCCGGACGCAGACTGAAACGCGTGCCCAATGCTTCGATGACGCTACTTACATCCTTGGCCCGCTGCTGAGGCGTATGCCCTCCACGCTTGGCATATAGATAGAACAAGGTGTCCTTCTCTACCACCACCGGAATACCCGGCGTCACCGTCCGCAACGAATCAATGCGTTGTTTCTGCAATGCCAGTTTCACCGAATCGGCCGCATAGCCCGCCAACTTCATCTGCTCCATTTCCATCCGCAAATTCGCCTCGTTCAGCCGGGCTGTTTCCAACTCCCGCCGGACAAGCGACAACTGAATCGAATCGGAGTCGGTCCTTGCCACTGTGACACTCCCCACACTATCCTCCCCTAAAACACTGAGCACTTTATCTACCAGCTGAGCTGACACTCCGCCCGCCAGCATCAACAGCCAACTAAGACAGAAAGTACGGATAACCTTCATATATAAACTTCTTGATTTGATTCTTTAATTATGCAAGCATACCCAATAAATGCTCCAAACATACAGAATGTTTTTAACTTCCTATCCTAATCAACATAACTTTTTCATGCAAACATGAAATTCTATATCCAGTTTGCATTATCTTTGTACTCAAAATTGACATACTTATGGATATATTGTTTCTTGTCGGAGGACTGCTCCTCATTCTTTTGGGTGCCAATGGCTTGACAGATGGTGCCGCATCCGTTGCCAAACGTTTCCATATACCGTCCATCGTCATCGGGCTCACCATTGTTGCCTTCGGTACTTCCGCACCGGAACTCACCGTCAGCATCTCCTCTGCTCTCAAAGGCAGTGCAGACATTGCCATTGGTAATGTGGTGGGAAGCAATACGTTCAATACCCTGATGATTGTGGGTTGTACAGCCTTTTTGCCCCGATAGCCATCACCCGCAATACACTGAAACGCGAAATACCCCTTTGCATCCTTTCATCCTTCGTCCTGCTGATTTGTGCCAACGATGTCTTTCTGGACGGCGGTGGGGAGAACATACTCAGCATCACCGACGGCCTATTGCTGCTATGCTTCTTTGCCATTTTCCTGAGCTATACTTTTGCCATCGCAAAAAGGGATGGAAGTATGAAGGAACCCCTGCAGGAAGAAGACGAAATCAGACTGTTACCCGCGTGGAAGTCTACCCTATACATTCTCGGCGGACTTGCCGGCTCATCATCGGAGGTAATTTCTTTGTAGACGGCGCCAGCGGCATAGCCCGCGGATTGGGTGTCAGCGAATCCATCATCGGCCTTACGCTCGTAGCAGGCGGCACATCACTGCCCGAACTTGCCACCTCCATCGTAGCCGCCTTGAAGAAAAACCCCGAAATAGCCATCGGAAACGTCATCGGAAGCAATCTCTTCAATATATTCTTTGTGCTGGGTTGTTCGGCCTCCATCACTCCACTGCGTCTGACGGGCATCACCAATTTCGATTTGTGGGTACTTGTTGGGGCCAGCCTCCTGCTTTGGCTGTTCGGTGTCTTTTTTCGGGAAACGCATCATCACCCGGCTGGAAGGGAGCATTCTGATTCTCTGCTACATTGCCTACACAGCGGTACTGATATACAACCTCTAACAGCAAATTTACAGACACTCTACGCGGTATTTTAAAGATTATCACGTATCTTTAAATAAGGCAAGCTGCATCTCGGCATAAAAATAAGCAAGCTTATTTTGTTCTACTCTCAGTTTGCATTACCTTTGCCACCTCAATATTGAACAACTATGGCAATTACAATCAAGAAAGTAACCACAAGACGGGAATTGAAACGCTTTATCCGTTTCAACTACCTGCTATACAAAAACAACCCTTATTCCGTCCCCGACCTTTTCGATGACATGCTCAACACCTTCAACAAGAAGAAAAACGCTGCATTTGAATTTTGTGAAGCCGACTATTTCCTGGCTTATCGGGAAGGTAAAATCGTAGGACGTGTAGCTGCCATCATCAACCACAAGGCAAACCAAACCTGGAACAAAAAGGAAGTCCGCTTCGGCTGGATAGACTTCATCGACGATGCGGAAGTCTCCGATGCCCTGATTCGCACCGTGGAAGAATGGGGAAAAGAACGGGGAATGACACATATACAAGGCCCGCTGGGATTCACAGACTTCGATGCCGAAGGTATGCTTATCGAAGGATTCGACCAGCTCAGCACCATGGCCACCATTTATAACTATCCCTACTATCCGCAACATATGGAGCGCATGGGATTTGAGAAGGATGCCGATTGGGTGGAGTACAAAATCTACATTCCGGATGCCATACCCGACAAGCACAAGCGCATCTCCGACCTCATCCAGCGCAAGTATAACCTCAAGATAAAGAAATACACATCGGCCAAGAAGATTGCCCAAGACTACGGTCAGGCCATCTTCGAACTGATGAACGAAGCCTATCAGCCCCTCTACGGTTATTCTGCACTGAGCCAACGGCAGATTGACCAATACGTCAAGATGTACCTGCCCATCCTCGACCTTCGCATGGTGACACTGATTACCGATGCCGATGACCAGCTGCTTGCCGTAGGCATTTCTATGCCATCCCTCGCCGAAGCGTTGCAAAAAGCCCACGGGCGCCTGCTTCCTATGGGTTGGTATCACCTGGCCAAGACCATCTTCTTGAAGAAATATCCCAAAATGCTCGACTTGCTGCTGGTTGCCGTAAAACCGGAATATCAGAACAAGGGCGTCAATGCACTGCTGTTCTCCGACCTTATCCCCGTCTATCAGCAACTTGGTTTCGAGTATGCCGAAAGTAATCCGGAGCTGGAATTGAACGGCAAAGTACAAGCGCAATGGGAGTACTTCAAGACGGAACAGCACAAACGGAGAAGATGCTTTGTGAAGGGAATAAAATAAATTCTAAATCCAGAATATAAGCTTGTCAGAAGTCCATAAAAGACATTATTTTTTTGCGAACCCCCGAATTTCTCATTACCTTTGTCGCAATGCGCAATATGAAGGAATAACGTACTTATGGAAGATAACAACAATATGACCCTGCCGCTGGAAGAAGCAGACAACAATATCACAGAGAGCCCCGTTTCCAGCGTAGAATATACCGACGACAACATCCGCCACCTGGACGACATGGAGCATATCCGTGTCCGTTCCGGTATGTACATAGGCCGTCTGGGCGACGGCTCACAGAACGACGACGGTATCTATGTGTTGCTGAAAGAAGTGATGGACAACAGCATCGACGAGTTCAAGATGGGTGCCGGAAAGCGTATAGAAGTGACTATAGAAGACGGCCTGCGCGTCAGCGTGCGCGACTATGGACGAGGCATCCCGCAAGGCAAACTGGTAGAGGCAGTCAGCAAACTGAATACCGGGGGTAAATATGACTCGAAGGCTTTCAAGAAAAGTGTCGGACTGAATGGCGTGGGCATCAAGGCGGTCAATGCGCTGAGTAGCCGTTTCGAGGTACGCAGCTACCGCGACGACAAAGTACGTACCGTCATCTTCGAGAAAGGAACGCTGTTGAGTGATGTGACCGAAGACTCGACAGAAGAAAACGGAACTTATATCTTCTTTGAACCGGACAACACGCTCTTCTACAACTATTCCTTCCAGAACCAGTTCGTAGAAACCCTGCTGCGCAACTACACCTACCTGAATACGGGCCTCACCTTCATTTACAACGGACAGCGCATCGTCTCCCGCCACGGCTGGAGGACTTGCTGAAAGACAACATGACCAGCGAAGGCCTTTACGACATCATCCACTTGAAAGGAGAGGACATCGAGATTGCCTTCACACATACCAATCAATACGGTGAAGAGTACTACTCCTTTGTCAACGGGCAGCACACCACCCAAGGCGGTACACACCAGACTGCCTTAAAGGAACACATTGCCCGTACCATCAAGGAATTCTACAACAAGAACCAGGAGTATGCCGACATACGCAACGGACTGGTAGCCGCCATCGCCATCGACGTGGAAGAACCCATGTTCGAAAGCCAGACCAAAACGAAACTGGGCAGCAACAACATGTGGCCTGCCGCGCCGCAGGAGCACAAGCCCGCCGGCCCCACAGTAAACAAATACGTAGGAGACTTCATCAAGACGGAAGTGGACAATTACCTCCACAAGAACCCGCTTGTGGCCGAAGTGATGCTGCAAAAGATACAGGACTCCGAGAAAGAGCGCAAAGCCATTGCCGGCGTCAACAAGCTGGTACGCGAGCGCGCCAAGAAAGCCAACCTGCACAACCGCAAGCTGCGCGACTGCCGTTACCACTTGAGTGACGGTAAAGGCAAGGATCAGGAAACCGAATCCTGTATCTTCATTACCGAGGGAGACTCTGCCAGCGGCTCCATCACCAAGAGCCGTGACGTGAATACCCAAGCAGTATTCAGCCTGCGTGGTAAACCGCTAAATACCTACGGACTGACCAAGAAAGTAGTTTATGAAAACGAAGAATTCAACCTGCTCCAAGCAGCCTTGAATATAGAAGACGGCATAGAAACACTGCGCTACAACAAAGTCATCGTAGCCACCGATGCCGATGTGGACGGCATGCATATCCGCCTGCTGATTATCACCTTCTTCCTGCAGTTCTTCCCCGACCTGATAAAGAAGGGACATGTATACATCCTGCAAACTCCGCTCTTCCGCGTGCGCAACAAGAAGAAGACAAGCTATTGCTACACTGAGGAGGAACGTGTGAAAGCCATTGAAGAACTGGGTCCCAACCCCGAAATCACCCGATTCAAAGGTCTGGGAGAAATCTCGCCAGACGAGTTCAAGCATTTCATCGGCAAGGACATGCGTCTGGAGCAAGTGTCGCTGCGCAAGACAGACCTCGTAAAGGAACTGCTGGAATTCTACATGGGTAAGAATACCATGGAACGGCAAAACTTTATTATCAACAACTTGGTTATAGAAGAAGACTTGGCATCATGAGAAGAGCTATCTTTCCGGGAACATTCGACCCATTTACTATTGGACACTCCTCGGTAGTGAGCCGTGCACTAACTTTCATCGACGAAATCGTTATAGGAATCGGCATCAATGAAAACAAGAACACGTATTTCCCCCTGGAAAAGCGCGAACAGATGATACGGGACTACTACCGGAACGAGCCGCGCATCATTGTGCAGTCATACGATTGCCTAACCATCGACTTTGCCCGGCAGGTAGATGCCAGCCTAATTATACGCGGCATACGCACCGTCAAGGATTTCGAATATGAGGAAACCATTGCCGACATCAACCGCAAACTGACCGGCATAGAAACCATCCTGCTCTTCACCGAGCCGGAACTTACCTGCGTCAGCTCCACCACTGTGCGCGAACTGCTGCAATACGGCAAGGACATCAGCATGTTCATACCGGAAGGAATGGAGATTAGGGATTAAGGATAAAGGATTAGGAATTAAAATGGAGATAATGAAGAAACTATTTACTATTATAATATGTATATGCGCGATGACGGCGCAAGCGCAAAAGCCGAATAATGAAGCCCTGCGCAAACTACAGATGCAGAGTTTGCCATCACCAACCTTTATGTGGACAAGGTGGATGAAGACAAGCTGGTGGAAGAAGCCATCATCAAGATGCTGGCACAACTCGACCCGCACTCCACCTACAACAATGCCGAAGAAGTAAAGAAAATGAACGAGCCGTTACAAGGCAATTTCGAGGGCATCGGTGTACAATTTCAGATGATAGAAGATACCCTGCTTGTGATACAACCCGTCAGCAACGGTCCTTCCGAGAAAGTGGGTATCCTTGCCGGTGACCGTATCGTAGCCGTCAACGACAGTGCCATTGCCGGAGTAAAAATGAGCACGGAAGATATTATGAGCCGCCTGCGCGGACCGAAAGACTCGGAAGTGAAACTGACCATCGTACGCCGTGGCGTGGAAGACCAGCTGTACTTCAACGTAAAACGTGACAAAATTCCCATCCTCAGTCTGGATGCCTCTTACATGATACAACCCAAAATTGGCTATATACGCATCAACCGCTTTGGAGCAACCACTGCTGAAGAATTTGCAGAAGCCCTGAAAAGCCTGCAGAAAAAGGGGATGAAAGACCTAATCCTCGACCTGCAAGGAAACGGAGGAGGGTATCTGAATGCCGCCATCGACCTTGCCAACGAGTTTCTCAAGCAAAAAGAACTCATTGTCTACACCGAAGGAAGGGCTTCGCGCCGCAGTGATTTCTTTGCCAAAGGTACGGGCAACTTCAAGAACGGACGCCTCATCGTATTGGTGGACGAGTACTCCGCTTCTGCCAGCGAAATCGTGACCGGGGCCATTCAGGACTGGGACAGAGGTGTGATAGTAGGGCGCCGCACATTCGGTAAGGGACTGGTACAGCGTCCTATCGACCTGCCGGACGGTTCCATGATTCGTCTGACCATAGCCCGTTACTATACCCTTCGGGGCGTTGCATCCAGAACCTTACGACAGTACCGCCAACCTCGATGGTCGTCTGAGTGGAGAAAACAGTCAGGATAAATATAATCAGGAACTGATAGACCGCTTCAATCATGGAGAAATGATTCATGCGGACAGTATCCATTTTGCCGACTCCCTGAAAGTGCAGACCAAACGTATGGGGCGTACCGTTTACGGAGGTGGAGGTATCATGCCCGACTTTTTCGTCCCCATCGACACTACCCAGTACACAGACTATCACCGCAATCTCGTAGCCAAAGGCGTGGTTATCAAAGCCACTACCGGCTACATCGAGAAACACCGGAAGGAGCTGCAGAACAAATACAAGAAATTTGAAGCCTTCAACGAGAAATTCGAGATAGACGATAACTTCCTTGCCGAAATACGTGCGCTTGCCGACAAGGAGAAAATCAAGTTTGACGAGAAACAGTACCACCAATCCCTACCGCTCATCAAGACACAACTCAAAGCCTTGATTGCCCGTGACCTATGGGACATGAACGAATACTTCCAGGTGATGAACAACACGAACCAGAGCGTACAGCAAGCTCTAAAAGTGTTGAATGACGACATTTACAGTGCCATTATCCAATAGCCGGCTTGAAACAGACATTAGGCGCGGATTATGCGGAATACGTAAACTAAATCCGCGTAATCCGCGCCTAAAATTATTCTCCAAACAGCCATTTATTCAACCACTTGTTGACATAGATATTGACCACAGCACATCCTGCACCGATTGCAGCCCCCGCCAATACATCCGACGGATAATGCACTCCCTCGTTCATACGGGAAACTCCCACGGAACAAGCCCACAAGGCAGACGGAGCTATCACATACCATTTAGGATACTTCACACTGAGCGAGGTGGCAAGGGCAAAAGCCGTTGCCGTATGCCCGGAAGGAAAAGACGGGCTGCCTTCATGACTATATGCATGTACTCTGTCGGGATATTTATCATAAGGACGTTCACGACCCACCAGATACTTCATTCCATAAGTCACAACAAAAGCCCCCGCCACACTTGTACCTACGTAGACCGCATCTTTCAGCAAACCCTTATCATGTTTTATCCAAGCGGCAACGGCCATCGCCACCGGAACACCGACAGCAATATAGGGCTCCGAACGTGAAATTATCTTATTATAGTTACGGACAAACTTGCCATCCCAACTGTTAACCCGGTGCAAAGTGTTGATATCCCAATTCTGTGCCGAAAGACCGGATACAACAAGGCAGATAAAATATACAAAAAAAACAGCCTTTTTCATAAGTCCTTTATACTAGTTTGACGCAAAGATAGGACAAATAGATAGAGTTTTCACAAAAAAATTCTATCTTTGTTGCCACATTTATAATAATTTGCTAATCATTTCATGAGACTGGAAACTTACTGCAACCGACAGATTGATTGTGTGGTATGTCCTCAAAAATCAGAAGAAGTATTGGTTTACCGCCACTATCCCAAGGGACAACATTTCTCTGCTGAAAAGTGCACACAGAACTGCATGATATTTATGCTGAAAGGCGAATTACTTGTAAACAGTAACGAATATCCGGGCACCACTCTCCAAAGTCGCCAGCTCATTCTGCAAGCCATCGGCTCCAAAGTAGAGCTCTTGGCTCTAACCGAAGTGGAATATATTGTCTATTGGTTCACCGAGCTCCCCTGATTTGCGAAGAACGTTACAAGGAGATACTGAAACGCTCGGAAGCCCCTCTGATTTACACCCCGCTTACAGCAATTCCCATGCTCGAAGGACTTCTGAAAAGCCTTGCCTGCTACCTCAACGAGCAGCCTTATGCGTGCAGCAAATACATTGAAATGAAATGCCAGGAACTGACATACATATTAACATGCTACTATCCACTACACCAAATCAGTACATTTTTCTACCCCATCAGCACTTATACGGAAAGCTTCCAGTATTTCGTCATGCAGAACTACGACAAAGTGAAGAATGTGGAGGAGTTTGCCCACCTCGGCGGATATACCACCACCACATTCCGCCGTATGTTTAAAAACATGTATGGGGTCCCGGTATATGAGTGGATTCTGGACAAGAAAACGCGAAGGAATTCTGAACGACCTGCAATATACCAAACAACGCATTTCAGTCATCAGCGCCCGCTATGGCTTTGATTCCCTATCCCACTTTGCCCACTTCTGCAAAGACTCTTTCGGAGACACACCCCGCGCCCTGAGAAAACGTTTGGCAAACGGAGAAAAGATTTCCATTATCTGCAAAGAGCAAGGCAAAGACCAGGAGGACGAGTAAACCTTTTACTTGTCCGCAAACTTCGCATCCTGCCGGATTACGGAATTATTTCTTTAATCGCTTGCTTTATCGCTGGATTTCTCCTATTTTTGCGAAACATTTACAGAAGTATCCTGATAGAACAAATTTTCAAACTATTAAATAACTTAAATTCAATCATTTATGTGGTTAAGTAATTCATCTGTAGGAAGGAAAGTGGTGATGAGCGTTACCGGTATCGCCCTTGTCCTGTTTCTGACATTTCACATGGCGATGAACCTGGTTGCATTAGTCTCGGCTAATGGCTACAACATGGTTTGTGAGTTCTTGGGAGCAAACTGGTACGCATTGGTGGCTACGGTAGGTCTGGCTGCCTTATTCATCATCCACATCATCTACGCTTTCTGGTTGACTATGCAGAACCGTAAGGCACGTGGTAGCGAACGCTATGCCGTTACGGAAAAGCCCAAGACTGTGGAATGGGCTTCTCAAAACATGCTCGTATTGGGTATCATCGTAATCGTAGGTTTGGGCCTGCACCTCGTAAACTTTTGGGCTAAAATGCAGCTTCCCGAGTTGATGCACAACATGGGCATGCATGCCGACACCCTCACGCTGGCATATGCAGCCAACGGTGTCTATCACATTCAGAACACCTTCAGCAATCCGGTATTCGTAGTGCTTTACCTTGTTTGGCTGGGCGCATTGTGGTTCCACCTCACTCACGGTTTCTGGAGCTCCATGCAGTCTTTGGGCTGGAACAACAAAGTATGGATTAACCGTTGGAAATGTATCTCCAACATCTATTCTACTATCGTTGTCCTCTGCTTCGCTCTGGTAGTTGTCGTATTCTTTGCAAAATCATTGTGCGGCGCTTGCTAAATTCAAATTGTAAATGACTAAATTGTAAATTGCATTATGACTAAGATAGATTCTAAAATACCGGAAGGACCGGTGGCTGAGAAATGGACCAATTATAAGGCTCACCAAAAATTAGTAAACCCTGCCAACAAACGTCGTCTGGACATCATCGTAGTAGGAACCGGACTTGCCGGTGCCAGTGCTGCCGCCTCTCTGGGCGAAATGGGTTTCAGAGTATTCAACTTCTGTATCCAGGACTCTCCGCGCCGTGCACACTCCATCGCTGCACAAGGTGGTATCAATGCTGCTAAGAATTACCAAACGACGGTGACTCTGTGTACCGTCTGTTCTACGATACAGTAAAAGGTGGCGACTACCGTGCCCGCGAAGCCAACGTTTACCGTCTGGCTGAAGTATCCAACAATATTATCGACCAATGCGTTGCACAAGGTGTTCCTTTCGCCCGCGAATACGGCGGTACACTGGACAACCGTTCTTTCGGTGGTGCCCAAGTATCACGTACTTTCTACGCTAAAGGTCAGACCGGACAGCAGCTGTTGCTGGGTGCATACTCTGCATTGAGCCGCCAGGTGAACGTAGGTACCGTAAAACTGTACACCCGCTACGAAATGGAAGATGTTGTCCTCATTGACGGACGTGCCCGCGGTATCATTGCAAAGAACCTCGTTACCGGTAAATTGGAACGTTTTGCCGCCCACGCTGTGGTAATCGCTACCGGTGGTTACGGCAATACCTACTTCCTTTCTACCAATGCAATGGCATGTAACTGCTCTGCTGCAATGGCTTGCTACCGTAAAGGTGCCTGGTTTGCCAACCCTGCTTACGTACAGATTCACCCCACTTGTATTCCGGTTCACGGTGACAAGCAGTCCAAACTGACTTTGATGTCCGAATCTCTGCGTAACGATGGGCGTATCTGGGTTCCGAAGAAGCTGGAAGATGCCAAGAAACTGCAGGAAGGTACACTGCAAGGAAAAGATATTCCCGAGGAAGACCGCGACTACTACCTGGAACGCCGTTATCCGGCATTCGGTAACCTCGTTCCGCGTGACGTTGCCAGCCGCGCTGCCAAAGAACGCTGCGACAAGGGCTTCGGCGTGAACAACACCGGTCTTGCCGTATTCCTTGACTTCTCCGAAGCTATCAACCGCCTGGGTAAAGATGTCGTTGCACAACGTTACGGCAACCTCTTCGATATGTATGAAGAAATCACTGATGTCAGCCCATACGAAAACCCGATGATGATTTATCCGGCTATCCACTATACCATGGGTGGTATCTGGGTTGACTACGAACTGATGACCTCCATCAAGGGACTGTTCGCCATCGGTGAATGTAACTTCTCCGACCACGGTGCAAACCGCCTCGGTGCTTCCGCCCTGATGCAAGGTCTGGCCGATGGTTACTTCGTATTGCCTTACACTATCCAGAACTATCTGGCCGACCAGATTACAGTTCCCCGTTTCTCTACCGACCTGCCCGAATTTGCAGCTGCAGAAAAGGCCGTTCAGGAGAAGATTGACTGGATGATGAACATCAAGGGTAAGAAGTCTGTAGACTCTATCCACAAGGAACTGGGCCACATTATGTGG
>ENA-OQCE01000277-OQCE01000277.1-human-gut-metagenome-genome-assembly--contig:-NODE-277-length-24984-cov-2.618940_pt1 | contig 24984 bp, 35 predicted proteins | sample MGYA00242495_ERZ504572 | MGnify/ENA primary metagenome ERZ504572 (study PRJEB26092, sample SAMD00036228) | human gut metagenome | host: Homo sapiens | study: EMG produced TPA metagenomics assembly of... | reverse complement strand
GTGGTTCCTTTTTGTTTGTTGACGAAAAGCAGGCATCGATTATTATAAATTGCTTGAACGTGCACATTAATAAGATATGCTCGTGATGAATGAGGCTGTCCAGGCCTTATTCCGCTGGAAAGGAGCCATCAAGCACGATACAGAGCCCGTTTATCGACCATCTTATGAAGCTGGAGTGCTCCTCAATGAAGCAACGATTGGCTGCAGTCATCATGCCAATCGTTCTGCTCCACGTAGCGGGGACAGCCTTTTTCCGCCGTCTTTTTGTCCCAGATCCAGGAAGATCTCTTGGAGGTACGATCCTATTATGGGAACGGGGTCAAACAGATTATTCTTGTAACCGGAGATGCTTTTGCCTTGCCTACCAGGGACCTTAAGGGCATAGGAAAACTGATTGCTTCTATTTTCCCTCGTATCGATACCATTTCCATGTATGCTTCTATCAGGAACATCAAGGACAAGACCGATGAAGAGCTTCTGGCGCTCCGTGCCTGAAGCTGAATGATTTCAACATTGGGGTTGACTCTGGCAGTGAGGCTGCCCTTGCTTTTTTTTGATGAAGGCTTTCCCCTACATGAGGCAAAAGAGCAGCTTTTGCGCTTAAAACGTCTCGGCTGCTGCTATAGCATCAATTTGATGCTGGGGGCAGGCGACAGGGGAAAGGGACTGGAAAGTGCCAGAGCTAACGCTCTTTTAGCGAACTTGGTCCAGTCGCGGCTGATTTTTGGCTCACCCCTTCATGTTGATCGGGGCAGTGCTTGGGGCGCCTTATCCAGGCGTGACAGTTTGCCGAAAACATCCTTGGCGAACAGATGGAAGAAAAGCTTGCCTTTTTGAAAGCACTGAATCTTCAGGATATAGAATTTTTTGGCCTCCATATGTCAAATGTCCTTCCCATAAATAGGCAGTATCCCCGCGATGAAAAGGTACTTGTAAGGGAGCTCGATGGGCATTATGCCGCTTTCCCAGAAACCCTGAAGCAGGCGCATCCTGAACGGGGACGGGAAGGCCGCGTTCTATTGTAACCCCCTTATTATCAGGCTGCAGAAAATCACCGTGACAAAGGTTAGCCTTTATATCACGGTGATGGACTTTTAACAAGGATACGGTCAGTCCTTGATGGGAGCCTCTTTATAGTCACGGCCGGTAGCGGTCCCTGTTGCCACAAGTTCCCAGAGTGAAGTGGCCGCAAGGTCAAGCTCGAGTTTCCGCCTTGCTTCTTCGTTAAGGTGCCGGGCGGTATCTTTATTGACGAGCGAAAAAAGAGGGCGCGTTGCTGTTTCTTTCATCAGATGGAGAAGCTCTTTGCCTCGCTTTGAAAAAGCAAGGACACGCAGATAAGGGGCCTCGTCACTAAGCCCTGTGAAGGCCTTTGTTTCACCGGTACAAAGCAGCTGGAGCATGAGCCGCCGGATACGGGAACGGGAATAGCGTCTGCCGCTGCAGGCTGCCGCGATGGCGTCAAAGGAACCTTTTCGGCGGGCTTTTATAAGGGCTCTTTCAAGGCCTTCAGTGGCTTCAATATGGCGGGAAAGATGCTCGGCATCGGTGCTTTCAAGGGCGTAAGCCATCAATAGATCAAGGCGCTGCTTATGGAAAAGGGGAGAGGGGAGGGAGGCCAGATGGGCCTCTTCCTCTTTAGCCTGGATCCCCATGGCTGCAAAAACGGTAGCTGAGGGTCCTTCTTCCTCAAGAAAATGACGCAGGGCAGCCGCGCTTGCCGCTTTTTCCGTAAGACTTTCTTCATTATAGGGAGTTCCCTCTCTCAGGATGGGAAGAAGTGCGGCCGAGGGGAAGACCTGCCTTGCCATTTTTGCATAGCTAAGGGCAAGAAGGTTGTTGGAGCCCTTAAAAAAAGAGGCGTAAGCGGGGTCTTTTTTTGTGTAGGCTAGGGCCATGCTCTCAGCATAGGAAGTTCCTGCTTTCAGGGCCCTTTCAAAAGCTTCGTGGTCCGGGGGTTCAGCAGCCAGCATGGTTAGTTTTGCTCGATCCGGATCTTCCATGCCAAAAGAAATATGGGTGACGAGGCCTGTGTGGCGCATGACCGAAAGGGCTCCGGCGGCAAAATGATCAGCTGAGCGCAGGAGCTTGCGGCGGGAAGTTCCAGAACGAGGTCGACCCCGCCCCGCAGGGCAAGTCGGGCCCGTTCCCATTTATCCCATAGGGCCAGTTCCCCACGCTGGGTGACGGAGCCGCTCATGACGGCAATGATGGGAACGTTACCCAAGGTCTTACGAATCACGTTGATTTGGTGGGCGTGCCCCTTGTGAAAGGGGTTGTATTCAGCCGTTATGGCGGCGACCGTTTGTAGTTCCATAAAATTCCTTCCTCAAATCGTTTTACAAGACGTCAATTCTTTGATATATTATTATAGTGCTGATTCAATCAGAAAAGAAACTGGTTTTTTGACCAGCAACAATCAGGAGGCTAGGGAATGAAGATTTTTGTTGTTAACTGTGGCAGTTCTTCCATTAAGTATCAGCTGATCAACATGGAAGATGAATCCGTCATCGCCAAAGGCCTGGTAGAACGTATCGGTATCGATGGTTCTGTCCTGACCCACACGCCGGCAGGCAAGGATAAGGTTCGCATGGAAAGCGAGATCCCCGATCATGTAGATGGGATCAAGAAAGTCCTTGCTGCCCTTGTTGACCCCAACCATGGTGTCATCAAATCCATGGATGAAATCGATGCCGTTGGTCACCGTGTTGTCCATGGCGGCGAAGTGTTCAGTGAATCCGTTCTCGTTACGGAAGAAAACCTGAAGCAGATTGAAGCCCTGAGTGATATGGCTCCGCTTCATCAGCCGCCTAATGTTGCTGGTATCCGCGCTTGCCAGAAACTGATGCCGAACACCCCGCAAGTGGCTGTCTTTGATACGGCTTTCCATCAGACCATGCTCCTGTGGCCTTCATGTACGGCGTCAAATATGAAGAATACAAAAAGTACGGAATCCGTAAATACGGCTTCATGGTACGAGCCATCGCTATGTAGCTGCCTGTGCCGCTGAGCTTCTCGGCAAGAAACCGGAAGATACCAAGATCATTACTTGCCATTTGGGCAATGGGTCTTCCATCACCGCTGTTGATGGCGGCAAATCCGTGGATACGTCCATGGGCTTCACGCCTCTTGATGGGGTCCTCATGGGCACCCGCTGCGGCTCCATCGATCCGGCAATCGTTCCGATCTTGATGCAGAAAAAGGGTCTGGACAATGCAGGAATGGACAAATATATGAACAAGGAATGCGGCGTTCTTGGCATCTCCGGCATTTCCAGCGACTTCCGTGACCTCGAAGATGCGGCCAATAAAGGGGACGAAAAAGCACAGCTTGCCATTGACATGTTCTGCTATCAAGTCAAACGCTACATTGGTGCCTATGCAGCTGCCATGGGTGGCGTTGATGCCATTGTCTTCACGGCTGGCGTCGGCGAAAACGATATCGGAACCCGTGCCAAGGTCTGCAAAGGGCTTGAATTCCTCGGTGTTGAACTCGACGCTGAACGCAACAATGTTCGCGGCAAGGTTACGGAAATCAGCAAGGCTGACAGCAAAGTCAAAGTCTTCCTGATTCCGACGAACGAAGAACTCGTCATCGCCCGCGATACGAACCGCCTTTGCGGTAAATAAGGAATTCCCTCCTTTGTATTGACAAAGAAAGGGGACACCGTTATAATAAAGCGGCTGATACTATTATGATAAAGATCAATGTAGCAGAAATCAAAAAGCAGCTTATAGGTTCGGCATCCTATCATTATGAACTGGATCCGGAAGCCCTTGACCTCACGGAAGACGATGTTTCCCTTGAGGGTCAGGTGGTGGCGGACTTCACGCTCCATAATGGGGGAGAGTTGATCCTTCTTGATGGAAGCCTTCACTTTTCTGTCAAAGGAGAATGTGGACGCTGTCTCAAACCTTTGGTGCAGCCCCTGGTTTCCACTTTGGAAGAACGGTACTATCCGGAAGGAACGGAGAACCTTCCCGATGATGCTTTCACTTATAAGTTTGATGTGGTTGATGTTACGGATGCTTTGAGGGAGTCCCTTCTGCTGACTGTTCCTGCACGTATGCTGTGCAAACCGGACTGCAAGGGAATCTGTCCGGTCTGTGGAGCTGATAGGAACGTGGCACCATGCAATTGTGACACAAGAACCATCGATCCTCGATTACAGGCTCTCGAGGCATTGTTAGAGAAATAAGTTGAGTTTAGGAGGTGTTTCGTAATGGCAGTACCAAAGAGAAAAATGTCTAAAGCTCGTCGCGATTCCCGTCGCGCTAATTGGAAACTGACTGCTCCTGGCTTGGTTGAATGTCCGCAATGCCATGAGCAGATGCGTCCTCACCATGTATGCCTGAATGCGGTTACTACGATGGTAAGGAAGTCGTCAAGACCGAAGAGGAATAAGACATCAAGAAAAAAAGGCCATCGCTTTTGGGCGGTGGCCTTTTTTCCGTTTCAGCCTGATCCTGGAGCGCAGGAAGAGTCACTGCCTATTCTTGAGTGCCTTTTGTACAGGATCTTCATAGGCTTTTTGCTCAGCGCAGGGTCGTTTGGGGTAGAGCAGTGTCTTTGATGCCAAGCGCTTTTCGGGTAGGTTTTCCTCGTTTTGACGGCAGCACTTTCCAGAGGGGAATGTCACCGTTCTTTCACCTTTTATAGGCCCTTTTTACTTGCTTTTTAGGCTCGTTATCTTTATAATGAGTGTAGCTGTTATGACTAGGTACTAAAAGTAGGTGTAAAGTAGGTGATGGAATGGGCTCAGCGCAAAGTAAAAAGGTGCGTCAGCAGCGCCTCGAAGCTGCTCTTATCAAGAATCCTTTCCTGACTGATGCCCACCTGGCAGAACAGTTTGAGGTCAGTATCCAGACCATTCGGCTCGATCGGCTGGCCCTTGGGATCCCAGAACTTCGGGAACGGACGCGCCATATGGCGGAAAATGCCCAGAAGAAGCTCCAGGCGATTACCAGTGAAGACATTGTGGGTGAACTCATTGACCTTGAAATTGGGGTGAGCGGCATTTCCATGATGACCGTCAATAAGGAAATGGTCCTGCAAAAAACCGGTGTATGCCGGGGGCAATATATGTTCGCCCAGGCCAATTCCCTGGCTTTGGCCGTTATTGACGCACCGGCAGCCTGACGGGCGTGGCCAATGTAAAATACAAGATTCCTGTTCTCAGCGGTGCCGTCCTTGTGGCGCGGGCCGAGGTTGTGAGAAAGCAGGAAGACAAATATACCATCTGGGTCAAGATCAGAAACAATCGGAAAGAGTCTTTCGGGCCAAATTCCTGATTGTTTCCTTACCTGAAGAGAGGAACCAAGAAAATGAAAATCGCAGTTGATGTCATGGGAACCGATTACGGTCCTGCTGAAATCATTAAAGGCGTCCTTCAGGCTGTCAAGGAATATGGCTGCGATGCCGTCCTTGTCGGTGACGAGGACGTCATTAAGGCTGAACTTCGCAGGGAACACGAGGAAAACAATCCCCATGTGACCATCCACCATGCCAGTGAGGTCATTGAAATGAAGGATCACCCTGCATCAGCGTCAAAAAGAAGCGGGATGCTTCCATCGTTGTTGCAACCGATCTTTTGCGCCAAAAAGAATGTGATGCCCTTGTTTCTTCGGGAAGTACAGGGGCAGCTGTTGCTTCTGCCCTGTTCGGCTTGGGCCGTATCAAGGGCATTGAACGGCCGGCTATTGCAACGGTTATTCCAAGTCTCACAGGGGCAACGGTCCTGTTGGATTCTGGTGCCAAGGTGGACGCAAAACCGGAGCAGCTTGTCCAAAGTGCCATCATGGGATCGGTTTATGCTGAATCCCAGCTTGGTATCAAAAATCCCCGGGTCGGACTCCTTAATATTGGGGAGGAAGAGACCAAGGGAAATGAGCAGTGCCTTGCAACGTATCCACTTCTTAAGGCCAATCCCCATATCCATTTCATCGGGAATGTGGAAGGCCGGGACATCAATAAAGGAACCGTCGATGTTGTTGTCTGCGACGGTTTTACGGGAAACGTTGTCTTAAAGACCATGGAGGGGCTTGGATCTGCTGTCTTGGAAATCATTCGTTCCGCAGTTAAAGGCAGCGGTTTCCTTTCCAAGTTTGGGGCCCTTCTTATGAAACCTGCCCTGACGGAAGTGAAGCGGAAAATGGATGCCTCCGAATATGGCGGTGCCCTGCTTCTTGGCGTACGTGCCCCCTTCATCATCTGCCATGGCAGTTCCAAAGCAAAAGCCATCAAGAACGCCGTGAGGGTAGCCATTGAACTGACAGAAAAGGATATTGTCGGAAAAATTGGCAGGGAAATCCTCCGGGACGAAGAAAGTGGGGAATTATAACTTATGTCAGGAATCAGTGTGGGTTTTTTGGGGATGGGTTCCTATGTCCCTGAAAAAATCATGACAAACTATGACCTGGAAAAATTGGTTGATACGAGCAATGAATGGATCGTGGAACGCACGGGTATCCGGCAGCGCCATATTGCCGCTCCGGAACAGGCAACCAGTGATCTTGCCTTTATCGCTGCCCAGCGCGCGCTGATGATGCCAACTTGAAAGCGGAAGACTTGGACCTTATTGTAGTTGCTTCCGAGTCACCGGACATGAAGTTTCCTTCTGTGGCCTGCATGCTGCAGGACCGGTTGGGAGCCAGCCATGCCGCGGCCTTTGACCTGGGCGCGGGGTGCACGGGATTTGCCTATGCCTGCGGGATTGTCAGTCAGACCATTGCCTCCGGCCTTTATAAGCATGTGCTTGTTGTAGGGGCAGAAACCCTTTCCCGGATCCTTGACTTTACGGACGCAATACGTGCATCCTCTTTGGTGATGGCGCCGGTGCGGCTATTCTGGGACCGGTAGAAGACGGTTACGGCATCCTTTCCGTAGATCTTGGAGCCGACGGCTCCGGTGGAAAATACCTGAATATGCCCGGCGGGGGATCGCGTCATCCAGCAAGCCACGAAACGGTGGATCACCATGAACACTTCATCCACATGAATGGAAAAGAAGTCTTTAAATTCGCTGTTCGCGTCCTCGGCCGCAGTGTCATGAAAGCCTTGGACAAAATTGGCATGACGAAAAATGATATCGACCTTCTGGTGCCGCACCAGGCCAACGTACGGATCATTGATTCTGCGGCCAAACGGCTTGACCTTCCGCTTAATAAAGTCATGGTCAACGTCGATCAGTATGCCAATACATCCGCCGCGTCCATTCCAATTGCCCTGTGTGACGCCCGTGACCAAGGCCGCTTGAAACGGGATGAAATTGTTGTCCTTGTCGGCTTTGGGGCTGGGCTCACGTATGGATCCCTTGTCATCAAATGGCAGAAAACAGAGGAGGCCAAAAAATGAGTAAGATTGCGTTCATGTTCCCTGGTCAGGGTTCCCAGAAAGTAGGGATGATGAAAGACCTTTATGATAATTACAGTGTCGTAAAGGACGTTTTCAAGGAAGCTGACGAAGCCCTTGGCTTTTCCATGACGGACCTTTGCTTCAAAGGCCCGGAAGAACAGCTGCGCCTGACCTATAATACACAGCCTGCAATTTTGACGTGCAGTGTCGCTGCGATGAAAGTCCTGGAAGAAAATGAAATTATTCCCTCCGTTGTAGCCGGTCATTCCTTGGGTGAATATTCTGCCCTTGTCTGTGCCGGTGCCATGAGCTTTGCCGATGCGGTCCGCACGGTCCGCAAGAGAGGCCAGTTCATGCAGGAAGCCGTCCCCGTTGGGGAAGGTGCCATGGCTGCCATCATTGGCCTTGATACAGATAAAATCAAGGAAATCTGTGCAGAAACGGCAAACATGACGAATCAGTGTGTCCAGGCAGTCAACTTCAACTGCCCTGGCCAGATTGTCATCGCTGGTGCGACGGAAGCTGTCCATAAAGCCTGTGACAGGCTGAAGGAAGCCGGTGCCAAACGCGCCATCCTCCTTCCTGTCAGTGCTCCCTTCCACAGCACGCTCATGCAGCCTGCTGCAGATCGTCTGAAGGAAGTCCTTGACAGCGTTGAGATCGTGGATGCCAAGATTCCCGTGGTGGCAAACGTCAATGCCAAGCCGGAAACAAAGGCGGATGAAATCCGCTCCCAGCTCGTCCTGCAGGCCGCAAGCCCTGTATTATGGGAAGATTCGGTCCGCCGTATGATGAATGACGGCGTCGATACCTTTGTGGAAGTTGGCCCTGGCAAAGTTCTCTGCGGCTTCATCAAGAAAGTGGACCGTTCCTATGCACCGCTCAATGTGGAAGACATGGAATCTTTGGAAAAATCGCTTGCTTATTTAAAGGAGGTTCGATAAAATGACGTTATTCGGCAAGGTAGCGCTTGTAACCGGCGGTTCTCGCGGCATTGGCCGTGCCATTGTCCTGACGCTGGCAAAAGCAGGGGCTGACGTGGCCATCAATTATGCCGGCAATACAGCCGCCGCTGAAGAAACCGCAGAAGCTGTCAAGGCAATGGGCCGCAAGGCCATTGTCCTTAAAGGGGATGTTGCCGATACAGCTGTCTGCGAAGACATGATCAAGCAGGCAGTCGCTGAATTGGGACGCCTCGATATCCTTGTCAACAACGCCGGAATCACCCGTGATGGGCTTCTGATGCGTATGAAGGAAGAAGATTGGGATGCCGTTATTGCAACGAATCTCAAGAGCATGTATAACTGTTCCAAAGCCGTTATGCGCACCATGATGAAGCAAAAGGCAGGCCGAATCATCAATATGGCCTCCGTGGTGGGCGAGACGGGCAATGCCGGTCAGGCCAACTATGCCGCTGCCAAAGCGGGCGTCATTGGCTTTACCAAGGCTCTTGCCAAGGAAGTGAGTTCTCGCGGCATTACAGCAAACGTCATTGCACCGGGCTTTATTGCTACGGACATGACGAAAGTCCTCGGAGAGTCCGTTCAGGAGGAAATGCTCAAGACCATTCCTCTGGGACGCCCTGGGGATCCGCAAGATGTTGCCAATGCAGTCTTATTCTTCGCCAGCGAAGAAGCTGCTTATATAACCGGCCAAGTTTTAAATGTGGACGGTGGCATGGTAATGTAGTATGATTGTATGAAGAAGGGGAAGGAGGTGAAAGGTATGAGCGAACAGAGCACTTTCGAAAAAGTAAAGGCAATCACCGTTGACCAGCTGAGCGTTGCTCCGGAAGACGTAAAGATGGACTCTACTTTCATCGATGACTTGGGAGCTGACTCTCTCGACATTGTTGAGCTGATCATGGCATTTGAAGAGGAATTCAACACGGAAATCCCCGATGATGTTGCTGAAAAGATCCGCACCGTAAGAGATGCAGTAGAACACCTGGATAAAGCTGACAAATAATCGGATATCCATCCAGTCGGAAGGTCCCTTTTCGGGACTTTCCGAGCTTTATCCTATTTTTATTGATTTGATTTCCATGATCCTGAAATGGGGGATTTTAGTTGAAATTGCCAGAACTGAAGATTGGTGAAAAAGTTGCCACTGTGCCGATTGTGCAGGGTGGTATGGCGATCCGTCTTTCAACGGCCCGCCTGGCAGCTTCAGTAGCCAATGAAGGCGGTGTAGGCCTCATTGCTGCTTCCGGCCTGCCGTTTGATGAACTGCGCAAAGAAATCCGCCTTGCCCGGAAACTTTCCAATGGCAAGGGTATGATTGGCATCAATGCTATGGTAGCCGCTCGTGAATTCAAGGGGCTCATTACTACGGCAGCACAGGAAAAAGTCGATTTGATAGTGGCCGGCGCCGGCTTTTCCCGAGATATGTTTTCCGTCGGCAAGGAATATGGGGTTCCCATTGTTCCAATTGTTTCCTATGCCAAACTTGCGAAAATTGCTGAACGCTTGGGCGCTTCCGCTATTGTTGTGGAAGGAACAGAGGCCGGTGGCCATCTGGGGACCCAACGTTCGATTAAAGATATTCTGCCGGAAATCCTTTCGGTTGTTAAGATCCCGGTCATTGCGGCCGGCGGCGCCATCACGGGCAGTGATGTAGCGATCTCCTTCATATGGGTGCCAGCGGCGTCCAGATGGGGAGCCGTTTTGCTGCGAGCGAGGAATCCAATGGAGCACCTCAGCTTAAGGAATTTTACTTGAAGATGACGAAAGATGATGTGATCCAGATTGATAGTCCCGTGGGATTCAAGGGTCGCGCCGTCCTCAGTCCGTTTTCCAAGGCTGCCTTGGAAGGGCATCCGCCAAAGCCGCTTACTTGTGACAGCTGCCTCAAGCACTGTTCTCGAAGCTTCTGCATCATCAAGGCCCTGACACGGGCCCAGCAGGGAGATCTTGAAACAGGTCTCGTCTTTACGGGCGCCAATATGTGGAAAATCAAGGAAATATTACCTGTTCATGAAATTTTCAGGAGACTGAAAGAAGAATTAAGCAAATCTTACTAAGAGGTGATCCCTTTGAAACGAAGAGTCGTCGTAACAGGCGTCAGTGCCATTACCCCGATTGGTATCGGTAAAGACGAATTTTGGAAGAACCTGACGGCAGGTAAAAGCGGTATTGGCCGCATTACCCTGTTTGATCCGTCCCGTCTGAACTGTCAGATTGCTGGGGAAGTCAAGGACTTTGATTTCGGTCAGTATGGGGATAAGAAAGAAGCCAAGCGGATGGACCGCGTGACCCAGTTTGCCGTAGCCTGCGGCAACATGGCATTTGCTGATTCAGGGCTCAAGCTCGAGGACGAAAATCCCAAGCGCATCGGTGTCTGCGTTGGCTCCGGTATCGGCGGTATGCAGACTTTTGTTGATGTGGCCATGAAGTACGCTGAAAAGGTCCAAGCCGCATCAGTCCTTTCTTCATCCCGATGGAAATTCCCAATATGCCGGCCGCCCAGATTGCCATTGCCCTTGGCCTTAAAGGACCGAATACGGCCATCGTTACGGCTTGCGCAACAGGGACCAACTGCATTGGTGATGCCCTGCGCACCATTCAATACGGTGATGCCGATGTCATGCTTGCCGGGGGCAGTGAGGCTGCCATTACTGAAATGGCCATCGCTGGCTTTGATAACATGAAGGCATTGTCCCGCAATAATGAGGAACCGGAAAAGGCATCTTGCCCCTTTGATAAAAAAAGAAGCGGTTTTGTTATGGGCGAAGGCGCGGGTGTCATTGTCCTTGAAGAATTGGAACACGCCAAAAAACGCGGTGCCCATATCTATGCCGAAGTCATCGGCTACGGCTATAACAGTGATGCCTATCACATCACGGCTCCGGATCCGAGCGGGGAGATGCCGGCAGAATGCATGCTTGCTGCCATTTCTGACGGCGGAATCACGCCGGACGATGTCAGCTATGTCAATGCCCATGGGACATCGACCCATCGCAATGACCTTAATGAAACGCTGGCCTGCAAAAAGATTTTTGGGGATCGTGCCAAACAGGTGCCCATCAGCTCCAATAAATCCATGACGGGTCATCTGCTTGGGGCTGCCGGCGGCATGGAAGCCGTTGCTTCCGTCCTCACTATTGAAACCGGCATCATTCCTCCGACCATCAATTACGAAGATCCGGATACAGAAGATGAAATGGATCTTGACTACGTCCCCAATGTTGCCCGCAAGGCAGATGTGGACGTTGTCCTTTCCAATAATTTCGGCTTTGGCGGCCATAATGCCTGTGTCGCCTTCCGGAAATACAAGGACTGACCTTACATGCGCAAGGAACGTAAAGAGGCCCTGGAAAGCTTCCTTGTCCGTCTGGGTGTCACGATGCAGGATCTGTCCCTCATGGATACGGCCCTGACCCATTCTTCCTATGCCTATGAGTGCAAGGAAAAAGTGGTTCCGGAGTTCAACCAGCGCCTTGAGTTTTTGGGTGATTCCGTTCTCAGCCTTGTTGTCAGTACATCTGTACCTTGCCTACCCGGAGATGGATGAAGGAGCGCTTTCCAAGTTTAGGGCATTCCTTGTTTGCGAAGAGACCTTGGCGGAACTGGCTCAAGACCTTGCCATTGGAGACTATCTCCTCCTTGGCCGAGGGGAATGTCACATGGGTGGCCGTTACAATCCTTCCATCCTGGCAGATGCCTTTGAATCCGTTATGGGAGCGTACTACCTTGATGCAGGATATGAAAAGGTGAGGGATCTCCTTACAAGGGTCCTCATCGACAAGATCCCGGAACTGACCGCGGATGGGATCGATCGGGACTATAAGACCCGCTTCCAGGAACTCATCCAGGCACAAGGACAGACGGATATCCATTATGAAGAAGCGGGCTTTGACGGACCGCCCCATAACCGGACCTTTTTTATGAAGGTCATTGTAGGGGAAAAAACCTACGGAACCGGTTCGGGAAGGACGAAGAAGCTTGCTGAGCAGCGCGCTGCCCGTGAGGCACTGCGCCTAGTAAAGAAAAAGCAGGGGTGACCCTGTAAGAAACCTGTCACAAGGAGATTCTCCTTATGGCGGGTTTTTCTTGTACGAGGAGAGGCTATGATCATTCCCCTTTTTGTTTCCTTTAAAGGCTGTCCCCATCGCTGCCTTTTCTGCAATCAGCCCATCATCAACGGTACTGCCTATCATGGCGTGGAAGATGTCAAGAGTCAGCTCAGGACTTGCCGGCTGGGTCAGAAAGGACCATCGCAATGAGCTTGCTTTTTATGGCGGTTCCTTCACAGCCCTTCCGTTGGCGGAACAGGAAGCCCTGCTGGAACTTGTCATGCCTTATCGTAAGGCTGGCTATTTTACGGACCTACGCCTTTCCACCCGGCTGATGCATAAGTCCAGCCAGCTTAAGTCTGCTTAGAGACTACGGCGTTCGCACAGTTGAACTGGGCGTCCAGTCTCTTGACGATGTAACGTTGACGCTTCTTGACAGGGGACATGACGCGCACTGCGTCTATGAGGCCACGGCACAGCTTCAAGCAGCAGGCTTTGCTGTCATCCATCAGCTTATGGTCAATTTGCCTGGGGAAACGGAAGAAACCCTGAAAAAGACCCTTCGCGGTGTTACGGCCATGCATCCAGAGGGATGCCGTATCTATCCGCTCCTTGTGATTGAGGGAACCAAACTTGCCGATTGGTACCGTAAGGGGTGTTATACGCCCCTTGACCTTGCTGAAACGGTTCGCCGCTGCGCCTATCTTTACGAAGGGCTCACAGCAGCTGGCATCCCCGTCATCCGGATGGGGCTTCAGCCCGATGAGGATCTTAGGCGCCGGGCAGGATTCTCGCCGGTCCCTTCCACCCCTCTTTTGGGGAACTCGTCCATTCCTATGTCTGGCAAAAAAAGATTGACGCCTTATTGCAGAGCAGAAAAGCGGGAATTATAATATGGTTATTACGGTGCCAGACCGCCTTTCTTCTATTGTACGGGGTCAGCATCGTTCCAATATTCGGCACTGGGAAGCTTCCGGAAGGATCAAGGTCCAAGTGGAAGCTGGGTGCCAATTCGAGGTGACCTTCCATGACCAAAAAATGGTATGAAAATGATTCACTCCGCAAGGAGTGCAGCGCGACGGTTCTGTCGACAAAGGAAGTGGGGGACCATTTTGAAATCGTCCTCGATGGAACCGTGATCTTCCCCGAAGGGGGCGGGCAGCTTTCCGACCAGGGCTGGATTGATGATATTCCCGTCTATTACGCGGCTGAATCAGGAGATGACGTGCGCCATTTTATCCACAAGGCCCTGCCGGTGGGGGAAAAAGTGACCGTTCGCCTCGATTGGGATGTCAGGCTTGACCGCATGCAGCAGCACTGCGGAGAGCATATGTTGAGTTATGCTTTTTGGAAGACCTGCGGCGCCAATAATGTAGGGTTTCATATGAATGAAGAGAGCGTGTTCATTGACCTTGATAAGGAAGTAGACGAAAAAACCGTCAAAGAAGCGGAACTTTCAGCCAATGCCGCGGTTTGGGAAAATCATCCCATTACCCTTCATTATGTTCCTTACACGGAACTCGGAAAGTATGGCCTTCGTAAGAAAAACGATAAGCTGCGGGGCATCGTCCGCCTCGTCGATATCAAAGAGGGCGATACCTGTACCTGCTGCGGGACCCATCCGCCCTTTACGGGCATGGTGGGGCTCATCAAGGTCATCCGCTTCAACCGCTATAAAGGCGGCAGCCGCATAGAGTTCCTCTGCGGCAAACGAGCCGTGGAAGCCATCCATGAACGCAGTCGCATCCTGGAAGAAACGAGCAATCTCCTTTCTGTCAAAAGTGAAGAAGTCCTGCCAGCTGTGGAAAAACTCCATCAGGAAGTCCTAGACCTCAAGGCTAGCCTGCGGGAAAGGACCCAGGACCTTTTCCAGGCTGAGCTGCCTGCCCTTTTGGAAAAGGCACCTCTTCTTGCGTCAGGTACACGTTTTGTCTTCGTCCTGACCGAAGGAACCCCAAGGGACGGGAAGAGCCTCATGAAACTATTGACAGGAAAGGAAAAGATCTTGGCGGCCCTTATCCTTAAAAATGGCGATAAGGTCATGTACCAATTTGCCGCGACAAAAGGGGCAGAAGAGCGCTGCCGTGACTTGTGTACCATGGCAGGAAACGTCTTTCATGGCCGCGGTGGGGGCAGCCCGACATCGAGCCAAGGCGGGGGTATAGCCGGGTCTGATTGGAAGGCACAGGCAAAGGCTCTTGAAAAGGCCATGCTGGAAGCGCTTAACAGCAAATAACAAAAAGCTTGCTTAATCAGACCTTGGTATGCTATAATGCTATCCGGTGCGCACAGCACCCCTAACAACACACGCAGCGTTTGACGTACCTGCCTTTTTAGGAGATTCGGAAAATAGCTGCGGAGGAAAAAACAGGAGGAAATAAAAATGGCTATTGTATCGATGAAACAACTTCTTGAAGCAGGCGTACACTTCGGTCATCAGACTCGCCGCTGGAACCTAAGATGGCTCCTTACATCTTCACGGAACGCAACGGAATCTATATCATTGACCTGCAGAAGACCGTCAAGAAAGTAGAAGAATGCTACAACTTCCTGCGTGAACTGGCGGCCCAGGGCGGTAAGGTTCTCTTCGTTGGAACGAAGAAACAGGCCCAGAGCGCAATCAAGGAAGAATCCACCCGTGCTGGCATGTTCTATGTCAACGAAAGATGGCTCGGCGGTATGCTGACCAACTTCAAGACCATCCAGACCCGTATCAAACGGCTCCATGAACTCGAAAAAATGGAAGAAGACGGCACCTTTGCCCTGCTTCCTAAGAAAGAAGTCATTGTGCTTCGTCATGAAATGGCGAAACTTGAAAAATACCTCGGCGGTATCAAGGAAATGAAGAAACTTCCGGATGCCATCTTTGTTATCGATCCCCGCAAGGAACACAACACGATCCTGGAAGCCCGCAAGCTCCATATCCCTGTTGTTGCCACGGTTGACACCAACTGCGATCCGGATGAAGTGGATTACCTGATGCCGGCTAACGACGACGCTATCCGTGCCGTCAGACTGCTCACCAGCAAAATGGCTGATGCAATCCTCGAAGGCAAGGCCAGTGCTGTCGACGAAGAAGCTGCTGAAGCAAAAGCAGAAGACGCTGCTGAATAATCATCAGCATTAGCAACATCACTTGAGGAGGAAAAACACATGGCAATTACTGCAAGTCAAGTCAAGGAACTGCGTGAACGCACCGGCGCTGGCATGATGGACTGCAAAAAAGCCCTGACCGCTACCGACGGCGATATGGATAAAGCCATCGACTACCTGAGAGAAAAAGGCCTGTCCAAGGCGGCTAAGAAAGCCAGCCGCGTTGCTGCTGAAGGTCTTGTTGATATCTATCTGGACGAAGCAAACAAAGTGGCTGCTCTCGTAGAAGTCAACTGCGAAACTGACTTTGTCGCCAACACCGATGATTACAAGAACCTTGTTCATTCCATTACCAAACATGTTGCCCTGACGAAACCGGCTGATATGCAGGCCCTGCTCGATTCCACTTTCACTGGTTCTGATAAGAAGGTCAGTGAAATCGTGACGGAAGCCATCGCTAAGATTGGTGAAAAAGTTGATATCCGCCGTTTCTCTGTCTATGAATATGGCAGCCATACCCTGGGTCACTATATCCATGGCGCAGGCAAGATTGGCGTCCTCGTTGAACTCGAAGGCGGCGATGAAGAACTGGCCAAACATGTTGCCATGCACATTGCAGCTGCTAACCCTGGCTACATGGATCGCACTGTTGTGCCGGCTGATGTTCTGGACCATGAAAAGGAAGTTCTTGCTGAACAGGCTCGCAACGAAGGCAAACCGGAAAAGATCATCGAAAAGATGGTCATGGGCCGCATCCAAAAATTCTATAAGGAAAACTGCTTGGTTGATCAGGAATTCGTCATGGATCCTGATAAGACCATCAGCGGTCTCCTGAAAGAAAAGAATGCCAAAGCCATTCGCTTTGTCCGCTATCAGCTTGGCGAAGGCATTGAAAAGAAGCAGGAAGATTTTGCTTCTGAAGTCCAGAGCTTCATTAAATAAGAAATAAAGTATGGAAAAGGAGGAGGCTGTACCGAAAATTGCGCCATGCGTTTTTTGGGCAGCTTCCTTTTTTGCGGCCTGAAATGGTGTAGGAGGCAGAATCCGTGACAAATTTGGATTCTGTCTTGCATGTACCCTTTTTTTTTCATATAATGAATGGAAGTGGATAAAGGGGGAAGTGCCCCCCTTTTGCTGAGAAGGAGCCCGCATCCATCCTTTGGGTTGGGATGCCTTCTTGCTTCTTCCAAATGATAGATGACTCATGGGAGGAATGTAAGCAGATGTCAGCAAAACGAAAATTCAAACGCGTCATTCTTAAACTCAGTGGAGAAGCCTTAGCAGGAGAAAAAGGTTATGGTATCGATCCTGTAACGGTAGACAGCATTGCCGGTCAGATCCAAGCCGTCCGTGAAAGCGGATTGGATGTCGCCATCGTCAACGGCGGCGGCAACATCTGGAGAGGTCTTTCAGGCAGCTCCAAGGGTATGGACCGCGCGACTGCTGACTATATGGGAATGCTCGCAACGGTCATCAACTCCTTGGCTCTCCAGGACGCCTTGGAAAACCGCGGCGTGCCGACTCGGGTACAAACGGCCATTGAAATGCGTCAAATTGCTGAACCCTACATTCGCCGCCGTGCTGTACGGCACCTTGAAAAGGGCCGTGTCGTGATCTTTGCGGCTGGAACGGGGAATCCTTATTTTTCAACGGATACGACGGCTGCCCTGCGCGCCGCTGAAATCGAAGCCGACGCTATCCTGATGGCTAAAAAAGGCGTCGATGGGGTTTATGACAGTGATCCGAAGAAGAACCTGAGGCCAAGAAGTTCGATCATCTTGAATACCTTGAAGTCATCCAAAAGAATCTGGGTGTCATGGATTCCACGGCAATCAGTCTCTGCATGGATAATGATATTCCTATTGTTGTATTTAATATTGACCGCCCGGGCAACATTGCAAAGGTGGCCGCGGGAGAAGAAATTGGAACCGTAGTAGGAGGACTCTGATGGCTACGATTGAAGAACTGAAAGCGGACAGCGAAAGAAAGATGACAAGTGCCCTTAAGGCCCTGCATACGGAACTTGCTGCCATCCGCACGGGAAGAGCAACACCGTCCCTGCTAGATCAAGTCAAAGTAGATTATTACGGAACGGCGACCCCTGTCAACCAGCTTGCCAATGTTTCCGTTCCGGAACCCCGCATGATTGTGATCCAGCCTTGGGACAAGAGCCTGATGAAAGAAATTGAAAAGGCAATCATGACGAGCGACCTTGGTCTGAATCCCAATAATGATGGGACTGTCATTCGTCTGAGCCTGCCTATTTTAACCGAAGAAAGACGTAAGGAACTCGTCAAGGTTGTTCATAAAAAGGGTGAAAGTGCCCGTGTTGCCGTCCGCAACATCCGTCGTGAATACAATGATGCCGTGAAGAAACTGCTGAAAGGCAAGGAAATCACGGAAGATGATTCCAAGGATGCTATGGATGCTTCCCAAAAACTGACTGACCAGTATATGAAGCAAATCGATGACATCCTTGCGAAAAAGGAAAAGGAAGTCATGTCCATCTAATGGAATGTGAGATGATTGTTCCCGACCTGGTCGCCCGTCCCCTTGCAGAAGCCGTCTTGATGGCCAAAGAGGCGGGACTTTCGGTGACGCTTGTGAAGGCTGAACCGGCCTTCCATCGTGATACGCTAGTCTGGCGCGATGATTTTGCTTACGTGTTGAAGCAAATCAATGCGCTTGACCATAAAGTAACATTGATTATTGGTTGTCAATTTGAAGGGAGGTGTACACATAATGGCACACAAGATTGATCAAGATGCATGCATCGGTTGTGGTTCCTGCGCTGGTACCTGCGGTTGGTGCTATCTCTGAAGACAATGGCAAGTACAAGGTTGATGAGCTAGCTGCATCGACTGCGACGCTTGCACCGGCGCTTGCCCGGTTGGCGCTATCGCTGCTGAATAAGCAGGAGGCGCGTTGCGCAGCTTGCAATGATGCAGGCTGCGCTAATTTTTTTTATAGGGGAACGCTTATGTTAACTCATCTTTTTCGCTCCGAACCGTCCACTCCTTCGGCACAAACCCATCCTGCCAGTGAGGAACTGGACCTTAAAAAGATTCCCCGCCATGTTGCCATGATCATGGACGGTAATGGCCGCTGGGCCAAACGGCAGGGAAAACCGAGAACCTTTGGTCATACCTATGGGGCCAAAGCGCTGCGCGAAATTGTGCGCTATGCTGATTCCATCGGGATAGAGGCCCTCACAGCCTACGCGTTTTCCACGGAAAATTGGAAGCGCCCCGTGACGGAAGTCAGTTTCATCATGAAGCTCCTTGTTGAATATCTCACCAATGAGCTTGAAGAATTCAAGAAATACCAGGTCCGTATGCGTTTCATTGGCTCCCGCAAGGAGCTGCCCGACCTTGTCCTCAAGAAGATGGAAGAAGCCGAGCAGGAAACAAAGGACAATCAAGGAATTCTCTTAACCATCGCAATCAATTACGGCGGACAGGCGGAAATCCTTCACGCGGCAACGGAGATTGCCCGGCAGGTGAAGGCTGGTACGCTGCAGCCGGATGACATAACAAAGGCTCTATTTGAGGACCATCTCTATACACGGGGCATCCCTGCTCCGGATCTTTTGATCCGCACGGGCGGTGACCTCAGGGTGAGCAATTTCCTGCTCTGGCAGATTGCTTATTCGGAACTGTGGACGACAGACGTCTGCTGGCCCGATTTTACGCCGGAACGATTCAAGGAAGCGCTCCTCAGCTATCAAAAACGGGACCGCCGCTTCGGCGGCCTGACAAAGAAGGCGTAACTCATGGGACAACGAATCCGTACGGCACTCATTGCCATTCCAATTGCTCTCCTTTTGATCAAACTGGGAGGTCTGTTTTTTTCACTGGGGACTTTGTTGCTTGCTGCCGTAGCATATAAGGAATATCGGGATATGATTCACGCGGCAGGTTATGACCTTTATGGAAAGGCCGCCTTTTTAGGCATTGTGCTCCTTGTAGCAGCAGCTTCCCTTGTTTTTTTGGATAGCTCCTTATCCCATGCACTCCTTGTGCCTGTGACCATCCTTTTTTCCCTTCTGATCATGCTGGATGGTCTGTTTCATCATGGGGAGGGCCAGTTTCTTGAAAAAACTGCTTTGAGCACGCTTTCCCTGCTTTATATTGGGCTTCCTTTTGCCCATTTCATCTTTCTTCGCTCTCTGGGGGAAGGTCTCCTCTGGACAGTCATGGTAGGAACCTGGGCCAGTGATACGTTTGCCTATTTTGGTGGCAGGATGTGGGGAAAGACGCCGCTGGCACCGACGGTCAGCCCCAAAAAGACTCGGGAAGGCGCTCTTTGCGGTTTTTTGGGAACCCTTGCCGTTATCTATCTCATTGGGCATACCTATCTTGGCTATCAAAGCGTTCGTGTCCTCATCCTTGCGCTCTTGGTCGGTTTCTTTGCCCCTTTGGGCGATCTTGTGGAATCCATTATGAAGCGTTGCTGTAAGATCAAGGATTCAGGCACCTTCTTTCCCGGTCATGGCGGTGTTCTTGACCGCTGTGACAGCTTGATTTTTTCCATTCCAATTGCTTATTACTTCGTGGAGTTCTTCCTTTTTTGACGGAAGGATCCCCATCTATCGATAAGGAGACGCTATGAAAGGTCTATCCATCTTAGGGTCGACGGGTCCATTGGAACCCAGACCCTTGAGGTTGTGGCGGCAAGCCCTGAAAGGCTCAGTGTTGCAGCCCTTGCTGCCCATACCAACGATGCGCTTTTGGAAGCGCAGATCCGGAAATTTCGGCCGCACGTGGCCGCCCTCAGCGATGAAAAGGCTGCCGCAAGGCTGCGGGCCCGCTATGACGGACCTACGGAAATCCTTTCCGGTGAAGAAGGCATCCTTGCCTGTGCGACGGTTGGAGAGGCGGACACAGTTCTTGGAGCCATGGTCGGTTATGCAGGCTTGAAGCCAATCCTTGCCGCCATTGCAGCCCATAAGAACATCGCCCTTGCCAATAAAGAAACCCTTGTTGCAGCCGGAAGCCTTGTCATGGACGCGGTTAAAAAAAATGGCGTGCGCCTGACCCCTGTCGACAGTGAGCACAGTGCCATCTTCCAATCCTTGGAAGGCAATGACCACAAGGCCTTGAAACGCATCCTGCTTACGGCTTCGGGAGGTCCTTTCCGTGGCAAGAAACGGGAAGAACTAAGGCACGTAACCGTCAAGGAATGTATGAACCATCCCACTTGGAGCATGGGAACGAAGGTTACGCTTGATTCATCGACCCTTGCCAATAAGGGGCTTGAGGTCATCGAAGCCCATTGGCTCTTTGAGGCTTCCTATGATCAAATTGTGCCCATCATCCATCCCCAAAGCATTGTTCATTCCCTCGTGGAATATCAAGACGGGGCTGTCATTGCCCAGCTTGGCGCGCCCGATATGCGGCTGCCCATCCAGTATGCGCTCAGCTATCCAGAGCGCTGGCCCGTTCACTTTGAAACCTTGGACCTTCTTTCCTGTGGGCCCCTGACGTTCTTTGAACCGGACCGGGAGGTCTTCCGCGCCCTGCCCCTTGCCATTGAAGCCGGTAGGGCAGGCGGCATCATGCCGACAGTTTTCAATGCGGCAAACGAAGTGGCAGACGATGCTTTATCAAAGGACAGATTCCTTTTCTTGCCATGGCCGACCTCATTGAGGCCGTCCTCAGCAAAGTGGAACCTGTTTCCCCATTATCCTATGAAACAATCGTGGAAGCAGATCGTAAAGCGCGGGAAGTGGCCCGCACCCTTCTGTCCTCCATGGGGGAGGTCTAAATGACGACCCTTCTTGCCGCGCTTATTGTCTTTGGCGTGCTCATCACAGTGCATGAACTGGGCCATTTTGCGGCGGCTAAACTTGTCGGGATGCAGGTCGATGAATTTGCCATTGGCTTTGGTCCCAAACTTTATCAAACCGAGGAAAAGGGCACGGTCTATACGCTGCGGGCCCTGCCGCTTGGGGGATTTAACCGTATTGCCGGCATGGAGCCTGGCGAGGAAAACGTGGAAAATGGCTTTCATACAAAACCCCTGTGGGCCCGAATGGTAGTCATCCTTGCCGGTGTCACCATGAACTTTCTCCTGCCGCTTTTGCTTTTCTTCGGAATCTTCTTTTTCCATGGGACAGAGACCCCGGTCAATGAACCCGTCTTGGGCCGCGTTATGGATCATCAGCCTGCCAGCGATGCCGGACTGATGAAGGGGGACCGGATCATTTCCATCAACGGAACGAAACTATCGGCCTGGACGGATGTGTCTACCCTGATCCAAGAAGCAGGCAGCAAGAAAAGCACGCTTGTTATCCAACGAGGAGGGAAGACCCTCGAAAAGACCTTGATTCCTCAATTTGATCAGGAAGCGGGACGCTATCTGATCGGGGTCATGCCTACTTTGGAAAAACGGCCTCTAGGTCTTTCGGAAAGTGTCCGTTACGCCGTATTAACGGAAGGCCGTATCATGAAGGGAATGGTGGATGGCCTGCGTCAGATCCTTACCGGCAAAGCGGGAGTCAATGTGGCAGGCCCGATTGGTGTGGCGCAAATGGCGGGCAGTGTGGCCCAGGAAGGCATGATTCCCTTTTTGACCTTTATCGCCTTTTTGAGTCTGAACCTTGGTATTTTGAACCTCATTCCTATACCGGCCCTTGATGGGGGTCAGTTCCTCATCCTCGCTGTTGAGGGTATCCTTCGGCATCCCCTTCCTCCTAAGGCCAAGGAACGGGTTCAGCTCGTCGGTGTCGCTCTCATCCTGGGGCTCACGATTTATGCAACAATCAGTGATATCCTGCGCTAAGGAGATGTAATATGGAAAGAAGAAAAACGAGGGAAGTACAGGTCGGTTCTGTCACCATTGGCGGCGGCCATCCCGTCGTAGTCCAATCCATGACCAATACAAAGACGGAAGACGCGGCAGCCACCCTTGCCCAGATCCGTGACCTGCAAGAACTGGGCTGTGAAGTGATCCGCTGTGCGGTTCCTACCATGGAGCTGCAGAGGCCCTTTCCGTCATTACCAAGGAAAGCCCCATTCCCGTCATTGCCGATATCCATTTTGATTATCGCTTGGCCCTTGCCGCTATTGATGCCGGAGTTTCGGCCTTGCGTCTCAATCCGGGCAATATTGGGGGACGGGACCGGGTAGAGCCGTTGTCAAAAAGGCCAAGGAACGTCGTATTCCTATCCGAATTGGTGTCAATGCGGGCTCGCTTCCCAAGGACCTTTTGGAGGCCTACGGTCATCCTACGGCCCATGCTATGGCAGAAGCGGCTTGGCGGCACATCCGCATCCTTGAGGAGATGGATTTTCATGATATCGTCATTTCCTTGAAGGCCCATGATGTACCCCTTACGGTAGAGGCCTATCGAAAGATGGCGGCGGCCTGCGATTACCCCCTTCATGTAGGCATTACGGAAGCGGGAACCTATCATATGGGCATCGTCAAATCTGCCGTTGGCATTGGTACCCTCCTTGCTGAGGGTATTGGGGATACGTCCGTGTATCCCTTACGGGGGATCCTCGCCCAGAAGTCGTAACTGCCTATGAAATTCTCAAGTCCTTGGGCCTCCGTACCTATGGGCCGACCCTTGTTTCCTGTCCAACTTGCGGCAGAACCTGTGTTCCCTTGGAAAAGCTTGCCTTGGAAGTGGAAAAACGACTCTCCGGTCTCCGCGATCCTTTGACCATTGCTGTCATGGGATGCGCTGTCAATGGTCCTGGTGAAGCCAGGGAAGCCGATGTGGGGATTGCCGGCGGAAAAGGGGAGGGTCTTTTATTCCGCAAAGGGGAGATCCTTCGCCGTGTCCCAGAAGATGAACTTGTCGATCAGCTGTTTGTTGAAATCCATAAAATCATTGAGGAAAGGAAGAACTCATAATGCTCGTTTCAAAACTCTATGCGCCGACCCTTCGTGAAGTGCCGGCAGAAGCTGTCCTTGAAAGCCACAAATTGATGCTGCGTGCTGGCTATATCCGTAAGATTGCTGGCGGGCTTTATACCTACCTTCCACTGGCGTGGAAAAGCATCAAGAAGATTGAACGCATCATCCGGGAGGAAATGGACGCCATCGATTCGCAGGAAATCATGATGCCGATTGTACAGCCTTCCGAAATCTGGAAGGAAAGCGGCCGTTGGGATGTCTATGGGGCGGAAATGTTCCGTGTGCGGGATCGCCACGGCCGAGAATTCTGCCTGGGCCCAACGCATGAAGAAATGATTACCACCCTCGTTAAGAATGAGCTCCATTCCTACCGTCAGCTGCCGACGAGCCTTTATCAGATCCAGAGCAAGTTCCGTGATGAAAAGCGGCCCCGCTTCGGCCTCATGAGAAGCCGCGAATTCATCATGAAGGATGCCTATACCTTCGATGCGGATGAAGCGGGCCTTGATGAGTCCTATCAGAAGATGTATGATGCCTACGCCCGCATCTTTGACCGCTGCGGGCTCAACTACCGACCGGTTGAAGCAGACCCCGGCGCCATTGGCGGCAATGGATCCCATGAATTCATGGGAATCGCGGCAAGCGGCGAAGCTGGCATTGTGTACTGTGATACGTGTGATTATGCAGCCGATGTGGAAAAGGCTGAATGTGAAGCCCTGCCCAGCCAAGAGGAAGCTCCGCGCGAGCTTCATACCATAGGTACCCCGGGCTGCAACACCATTGAAGCGGTCTGTGAGTATCTCCATGCACCGATTGAAAAGAGCGTCAAGGCCGTTGCTCTGACAAGCGATAAGGCGGTCTGATCCTTTGTTTTGTCCGCGGCGACCATGAAGTGAACGAAATCAAGGTCACCAATGCGGTTGGGGCCAATGAAGTCATGATGGCTTCCGACGAGCAGATCCGGGCGGCAGGAACCGTTCCGGGCTTTATGGGCCTATTGGACTCGACCTTAATAAGTGCACCATCCTCATTGACGCCACGGTCATGAATATGCACAATGTCTGCTGTGGTGCCAATGAAGTGGATACCCATTATGTTGACGCCGAACCTTGTCGTGACTTTGTCTATACCAAGGTCCTTGACATCCGCACGGCCCATGAAGGGGACCAGTGCCCTCACTGCAAAGGCATTTGAAAGAAGCCCGAGGCATTGAAGTGGGGCAGGTCTTCAAACTCTATACCAAATACTCCGAAGCCCTCCATGCCACGTTCCTTGACCCGGAAGGAAGGAAAAGCCGTTTTACATGGGCTCCTATGGCATCGGTGTCGGCCGGACCCTGGCAGCTGTTATAGAACAGTACCATGATGCAAACGGAGCATCATGCCCAAAAACATCGCCCCTTATGAAGTAATCGTTTTGCCTGTCAATGTAAAGGATGAAGAAAGCTTTGCCAAGGCAGGGGAAATCTATCAGGCCCTCAATGCCAGGGAATCGATGCCATCCTTGATGACCGTGATGAACGGGCTGGTGTCAAATTCAAGGATGCCGACCTCATCGGTTATCCCGTCCGCGTCGTGGTTGCCCCAAGACTTTGCAGCGGGGCGCCATGGAAGTCAAGGTTCGCTATACCGGTGAAATGTGCGATTTGCCCTTGGACGGG
>ENA-OQCE01000276-OQCE01000276.1-human-gut-metagenome-genome-assembly--contig:-NODE-276-length-25011-cov-3.181643_pt1 | contig 25011 bp, 25 predicted proteins | sample MGYA00242495_ERZ504572 | MGnify/ENA primary metagenome ERZ504572 (study PRJEB26092, sample SAMD00036228) | human gut metagenome | host: Homo sapiens | study: EMG produced TPA metagenomics assembly of... | reverse complement strand
TTTAGAATATCTGTTTCCATCTTCTCTGACTTCTCGATCAGCGTTTCATAAATGGACAGCATACAGTTGATCTCATATGCCTTACCAAACACCGCTTCAGGATTCATTTTCAGCATTCTCTTCTTGTAACGTTTCTGTTCCAGATTCAGGCGCAGACAGAATATCTCTGTCAGTTCCTTTTTCTCTGTAGACTTTTCATTCTCCACCATTCGTTCACCCCTCACTCATTTTTGTTTTCATTGATTGCTTCGCCGATCATACGGAAAACTTCACCGGCAATCTTAAAAAGACTTTCAATCCAGTTCATTCACAGATTTTCTCCTTTCCTGAGATTAAAAAAGAGAAGCAGTCCGTTACAACTACTTCTCTCTTTCACTATGATAATATGTAATCCAAATTTCCTACTTTTTCTAGGAATATATTTTTCTAATTTCCATATATCCGACCGTATTCAAGCATTTTATACGCCATATTTTCACATATTCTCGAATACAACGTCAAAATCTGTTCTATATCTCTGTCCTGTTCCTTTCCTAAGAGTTTAGCCAATTTATTTTTCAATTCATAAATGTTGATTTACACTCTCTTTTGACCTTCTTCTGTATCAGATATAGTTCTTCTGATAGATATTAATTTTGAGCATTCCAGTATTGTGTTGTTGAACCTTGATGAGTAGTGCTGTTGACATAAGAAACAGCATAATTTGTTTTTAGTCCGGATACGGTATTATATATTACATCTTCTTTATTAACAGAGTTATAGATTGGCTCATAGTCTGCAAGTCCGGGTCTGGAAGCAATTGTACTGTCAGAATATCTGCTGACGATGATTTTCATAAATGCATCTGAGTTTGTTGCAGTATTGTTCTTAACAATCACGTTACTGATTCCTCTTGCATCTATGGAAAGCGCAGAATCATCAAGTGCACTGATATTGAAAAATGTGTTGTTGAGGATATATGAATCTTCCCAGTTTTGCGCTCTTATTGCAAAAGTTCTGCAGGTACTGAAGCTGTTATTTTCTATGCGGATATTTTTATGCGGATGTCCGGGAGTGTACATGTGTGTTCCTATTCCAGCAGTAAGATTTTTAAATACATTGTTGTGGATATAAATAGTATCATCTGCAGTTTTATCCATGCTGCTTCCTTCCCAGGTAAATCCTCCAGTTGCAGTATCTGGAACATCCAGATTGATTGCCTCTTTTTTGCCTGATGATGAAGAATCCCGGAATATACAATTGCGGATCTCTACATTATAAGATGCATCCATTTCAATAAAATGTGACGAAGTGTCCGACATATGTGCAAAAGTGATACCTTCTATCAGGATATTTTTGGTGTGCCCCATAAGAATGGCTGCATTTCCGCCGTATTCTTTATCAAAAACAACATTTCCTTTTCCAATCAGCTTAACATCATGTACACCGTTATATCCGTAGAATTTTTTTCCAGTATGCAGATCGTTGTAACTGCAAAGTGTAAAGAGAGTTGATTTGTCCATTCTTCTGATGGTAACCCCATCTTCAAATACGATTGTTGTGTTAGACGGAATATACAGACAGTACAGCAGATTATACGTGCCTTTCTGTAAATGCAGTTCTCCACCGCCTATGTTAGCAAAGTATTCCAGATAAGAACGGAGAACGTAATAAGAGCGAGTCTGTTCTGTAAACCCGTATGATCCAACATATTTATTCTGGTATGGATTTGATTTCGGAGAAACAGTAAAGATCTTAGTTTCTGTTTCAGTATTTTTTTTCATAATAATTTTAACAGAAGAAGAATATTTTCCATAAACTTTTTTACCGGAAGATTTCTTAAATGCTCTGACACGAAAATAGTAAGTTTGTCCGGCATTAAGATTATTAATGGTAAGGCTGTTTTTCCGGTAGATTTGATTTTTTTATACTTTCCTGAACCGGATTTTTGGTACACTTCATATCCTTTGGCCCATGATTTAGGACTCCAGGTGAGTTTTGCTTTTTCCTCGGACAGTTGTTTAACCTTAATCCCTGTTACTTTTCCGAGAGTGGCTGCTCTGACATGGAACTGTACTAAAGCAAAGGATTATGATAAGTATTGCAGGTAAAATAAATGTTTTCTTTATTTTCATGTGCTCCTCCATTTAAAAATATACGGTAAGAATTTTTTGTACTATTAGATTCTCAAATATACAAATAGCTTGCATTAATCAAAGAAGTAAATATCGGTCTGAATCCAGTATATCAGGGCAACAGCAACTATTCTATAACTATATAATAAAATTTACAATTAAAAACATATTTTTATTATATCCTTCACCACTTAGTTTGTATATTAAAAAATATTTTTTTCATAAATATTCGGGGTGTAGTGGTAAACTAATTTTGGACACAGAAGGGGTGTTTGGAACAAAGATTAAGAAGATCAAGATCACTGTTGTCACACCACAGCAGCCAAAGATCAGGGATATTACTGTAAAAGGAAACACTGTGACTGTTACTTACACAAAATGCAAAAATGCCACAGGTTATGAAATCCTGCTTGGAAACAAATACAAAACCTCCGCAGGTGAGAAATATCCGGTTAAGAAATATGTGAAACGTACAGAAGGCAAAAATACCGTAACTGTAACCTTTACAAACGTAAAGAAAGGCACCTGGTATGTGACAGTACGTTCCTGGAATAAGACCTCCAAGAATAAATCCAGAGTTTACAGTCCATATTCCGATATAAAAAAATTCAAAGTCAAAAAATAGTTTATAGTAAAGTAATAAAAATCTCCTGTGATTGCAACCAGAATCACAGGAGATTTTTTATTACTTTTTCAGATCAATGTTTCTTATTTTACCACACGAACTCTGGAAACACCTTCAATTGCTTTCAGCTCATCCAGTGCTTCTCTGGATGCTGCGCTTTCCAGATCGATGAGAGTATAAGCGTATTCGCCTTTGCTCTTGTTTGTCATATCTGCGATGTTCAGGCCTTCTGCACCAAGGATCTTGGTGAACTGGCTGATCATGTTCGGGATGTTTTTGTGGCAGATGGCAATACGTCCTACTGCCACGCAGGTTCCCATATCACAGTTGGGGAAGTTTACAGAGTTTTTGATATTTCCGTTCTCAAGGAAATCTCTCACTTCTTTCACTGCCATTACTGCACAGTTTTCTTCGGATTCCTCTGTGGAAGCTCCAAGATGTGGAGTTACCAGGATTCCCTTATGTCCTGCTACTGTATGGTTTGCAAAGTCTGTCACATATTTCTTCACTTTTCCGCTGTCCAATGCTTCGATCAGAGCATCCTCATCAACCAGAAGATCGCGGGCAAAATTCAGAAGTACTACGCCATCTTTCATCTTGTCTAATGCTTCTTTGTTGATCATCTGTCTTGTGCTGTCAAGAAGAGGTACATGGATGGTGATGTAATCACACTGGGAATAAATCTCATCCAGACTCTTGATATGTTTGATGGTGCGGGAAAGATTCCATGCAGCATCAATGGAGATATACGGGTCATATCCGTATACTTCCATTCCAAGTGCGGAAGCAGCGTTTGCCACCATTGCTCCGATGGCACCAAGACCGATGATACCTAACTTCTTGCCCATGATCTCGCATCCTGCGAACTGTTTTTTCTGTTTCTCAGCAAGTTTTATCGATGTCTTCCTGGTCTTTCTCTTTGGCAACCCATTCGATACCACCTACGATATCACGGGAAGCAAGGAGCATACCTGCAAGTACAAGCTCCTTAACACCGTTTGCATTGGCGCCCGGTGTGTTAAATACTACAACGCCTTTCTCTGCACAGTCCTTTATAGGAATATTGTTGACACCTGCACCTGCACGTGCGATTACCTTTACGCTCTCAGGAAGCTCCATGTCATGCATTTTTGCACTTCTTACAAGGACTGCATCGCACTCCTGCAGATCTTCGCTTTTCTTATATTCTTCATCAAATAATCCCAGACCTTTTTCTGCAATGGGATTCAGGCAATGATACTGAAACATTATGCATTCTCCTCCTCAAACTTCTTCATGAAAGCAACCAGTGCTTCCACACCTTCTTTTGGCATAGCGTTGTAGATACTTGCACGCATACCGCCCACTGTACGGTGTCCCTTTAAGTTTACAAGTCCTGCCTCTTTTGCTTCTTTTACAAATTTGGCATCCATGTCCTTGTCACCTGTTACGAATGGTACATTCATGAGAGAACGGTCTTCCGGTACAACAGTTCCTTTGAAAAGCTTGCTCTGATCAAGGAAATCATAAAGAATTTTCGCTTTCTCAATGTTACGTCTCTGCATTTCTTCCAGGCCGCCCATTTTCTTCAGCCATTTGAAGACCTTACCGCATACATAGATGCAGTAGCAATTTGGAGTATTGTAAAGAGAACCTGCATCTGCCTGTGTTTTGAATTTCAGCATAGTAGGTGTTCCTTCCAGAACATCATCTGTGATCAGATCTTCGCGGATGATGGAGATTACCATACCTGCAGGTCCGATATTCTTCTGTACACCGCCATAGATGATGCCATATTTGGATACATCAACAGGCTCGGATAAGAAGCAGGAGGAAACATCTGCTACCAGAGTTTTTCCTTTTGTGTTGGGAAGTTTCTTGAATTTTGTTCCGTAAATTGTGTTGTTTTCACAAATGTATACATAGTCTGCATCCGGGCTGATCGGAAGGTCGCTGCAGTCAGGAATATAGGAGAAAGTCTTATCCTCGGAAGAAGCGATCTTGTTTGCTTTACCATACTTCTGTGCTTCCTGGTATGCTTTCTTTGCCCACTGTCCTGTTACAATGTAATCAGCAACCTTGTTCTTCATAAGGTTCATAGGGATTGCTGCAAACTGCTGGGAAGCTCCGCCCTGAAGGAATAATACCTTATAGTTATCCGGAATCTTCATCAGATCACGAAGATCCTGCTCTGCCTCGTCGATGATCTTCTGGAAATCAGCACTTCTGTGGCTCATTTCCATTACAGACATACCGGATCCCTGATAGTCCATCATCTCCTCTGCTACTTCTTTCAGTACCTCTTCCGGCAATACAGCCGGTCCTGCGGAAAAATTATACACTCTGCTCATTGTTTTTCATATCCTCCTCGTCAAAAATATCATCAATGCTTGCGCCTGCCGGTACCATCGGGAATACGCTAAGATCCTGATCAATCATACAGTCAAGTACGATAGGTCCCGGACATGCCAGAGCCTCTTTTAATGCAGGCTCTACCTCTTCCATCTTTGTGATACGTATTGCTTTTGCTCCCATGGCTTCTGCCAGCTTCACAAAATCTACTGCATCATTTAAAATTGTATGGGAATATCTGTGGTCATAGAACAATGTCTGCCACTGACGTACCATTCCCAGTACATGATTGTTCAATACAATTTCAATTAAAGGTCTGCCACAGCGGACTGCTGTTGCGATCTCATTCATATTCATACGGAAGCAGCCGTCACCTGCAATGTTTACCACTGTCTTGTCCGGTCTTCCCATCTTGGCACCGATGGCTGCTCCAAGTCCATATCCCATAGTTCCCAGACCACCGGAAGAAAGGAAGGTTCTTGGCTCTTTGTATTTGAAATACTGAGCTGCCCACATCTGGTTCTGTCCAACCTCTGTTGTGATGATGGCATCTCCTTTTGTCAGTTCGTACAGCTTTTCAATAATGTATGGGCCTGTAAGCTGGGAATGATCATATCTTAACGGATATTTTTCCTTCAGTTCACTGATATGTGCAGTCCATTCCGAATGTCTCATTTCCGGAACCTCTGCCAGAATACGTTTGAGAACTTCTTTCTCATCTCCTACCACACTTGCATCTACTACGATGTTTTTGTTAATCTCTGCAGCATCTACGTCAATCTGGAGAATCTTCGCATTCTTTGCAAAGGTCTTTGTGTTTCCTGTGACACGATCACTGAATCTGGCTCCCAGCACGATCAGGAGATCGCAGCCTGAGACACCAAGATTGGAAGTTTTTGTTCCATGCATTCCAAGCATTCCTGTGTACAGAGGATCTTCTCCGGAAAATCCTCCCTTACCCATAAGACTGTCACATACAGGAGCATCGATTCTGTGAGCAAGCTCTGTCACTTCTCTGGATGCTTCTGAGATAATCGTGCCGCCGCCTGTAAAAATAAATGGTCTCTTCGCTTCTTTGATCATCTGTACTGCAGTTGCAATGTCTTCGTCTTTGATGGTGTCTGTTTTCGGTGTGATCTCAGCAGGAGCGCAGGCAGTATATTCATATTTCGCACCTGTCACATCCTTGGTCACATCTACAAGCACAGGACCGGGACGTCCGCTCTTTGCAATATAGAATGCTCTGCGTACAGTGTCTGCCAGAGTAGTAATGTCTTTTACGATAAAGCTGTGCTTTGTAATAGGCATTACAATTCCTGTAATATCAACCTCCTGGAAAGAATCCTTTCCGAGCAGCGGGGTTCCCACGTTACATGTGATTGCCACCATTGGTACGGAATCCATGTATGCGGTAGCGATTCCTGTTACCAAATTGGTAGCTCCGGGACCGGAAGTTGCAAGACACACACCGACTTTACCGGTAGCTCTTGCGTATCCGTCTGCTGCATGGGATGCTCCCTGCTCATGGGAGGTCAGTACATGTGTGATCTGGTCTTTATATTCATAGAGGGCGTCATATACATTCAGGATGGCACCGCCGGATATCCGAATACAGTGTCAACGCCCTGTTCTTTTAAACATTCAACGATGATTTCAGCACCTGTAAGCTGCATCTTTACATATCCTCCTAACTTTTCAGGCAGGAATCACAGGTTATGCTGCAATTCCCGCCGGGTACTTGTTCATCTTTATTTTGCTTTTGGTACCTCAAGGATCGCTCCTCTGTTTCCGGAGGTTACCATGCAGCATATCTTGCAAGATATCCTGTTGTTACCTTTGGCTCACGAGGCTGCCATTTTGCTTTTCTTGCCTGCATTTCTTCATCGGAAACCTTGATCTCCAGTTTCAGTTCCGGAATGTTGATGCTGATGATATCGCCCTCTTCAACAAGTGCGATCGGTCCGCCGACTGCTGCTTCCGGTGATACGTGTCCGATGGATGCTCCTCTGGATGCACCGCTGAAACGTCCGTCTGTGATCAGGGCTACGGAAGATCCCAGTCCCATACCTGCGATTGCAGATGTAGGATTCAGCATTTCTCTCATACCAGGGCCGCCTTTCGGTCCTTCGTAACGGATAACTACTACGTCACCCTCTACGATCTTGCCGCCTTTGATAGCTGCGATTGCGTCTTCCTCGCAGTCAAAGACTCTTGCAGGTCCTTCATGGACCATCATCTCTTCTACAACTGCAGAACGTTTTACAACGCCGCCGTCCGGAGCAAGGTTACCTTTAAGTACTGCAAGTCCGCCTGTCTGGCTGTATGGATTGTCTATCGGTCTGATAACTTCAGGATTTAAGTTTACACAGTCTTTGATGTTCTCGCCTACTGTCTTGCCTGTGACTGTCATGCACTCAGTATGAAGAAGTCCCTTCTTATTCAGTTCGTTCATAACTGCATATACACCGCCTGCTTCGTTCAGGTCTTCCATGTATGTCGGGCCTGCAGGTGCAAGGTGGCAGAGGTTTGGAGTCTTTGCACTGATTTCATTTGCAAAGCTGATATCAAAGTCCATTCCGATCTCATGAGCGATAGCCGGAAGGTGAAGCATACTGTTTGTGGAGCATCCAAGTGCCATGTCTACTGTCAGGGCATTGAGGATTGCTTCCTTTGTCATGATATCTCTTGGACGGATGTTCTTTCTGTACATTTCCATAACCTGCATACCTGCATGTTTTGCAAGACGGATACGCTCGGAATATACAGCAGGGATGGTTCCGTTTCCTTTCAGACCCATACCAAGAACCTCTGTCAGACAGTTCATGGAGTTTGCTGTGTACATACCGGAACAGGATCCGCATGTAGGACATGTTTTCATTTCACATTCTGTCAGTCCGTCTTCATCAAGCTTGCCTGCTGCGTAAGCACCTACTGCCTCGAACATACTGGAAAGGCTTGTCTTGTGTCCGTTCAGATGTCCGGCAAGCATTGGGCCGCCGCTTACGAATACAGTAGGAACATTCAGTCTGGCTGCTGCCATCAGAAGTCCGGGTACGTTCTTGTCACAGTTTGGAATCATTACCAGTGCATCAAACTGATGTGCCATTGCCATGGCTTCTGTGGAATCTGCGATCAGGTCTCTGGTGACCAGAGAATATTTCATTCCAACGTGTCCCATTGCAATACCGTCGCATACTGCGATTGCCGGAAACATAACAGGTGTACCGCCTGCCATTGCCACACCAAGCTTAACTGCCTGTGTGATCTTGTCAAGATTCATATGACCCGGTACAATTTCATTGTAAGAACTTACGATACCTACCAGAGGTCTGTCCATTTCTTCTTTTGTCATTCCAAGAGCATTAAACAGGGAACGGTGAGGTGCCTGCTGTGTGCCTGTTTTTACTGCATCACTTCTCATTGTTTTATTTCCTCTTTTCTTACTGTTTTATTTATTTTTAATGATTCAACCGAAATTCCTGACTCCGTAATCTGCCTGCGCCGGCTGAATCCTCTTAATATCAATTCTTACAGAGCTGCTGCGATCAGATCGCCCATTTCCTTTGTTCCTACAAGCTTGCATCCCTCTGACATGATATCACCTGTGCGGTATCCCTCTGTCAGGACTTTCTGCACTGCTGCTTCCACTGCATCTGCCTCCTTGTCCATATCAAGGGAGAAACGAAGCATCATGCTGCGGAAAGGATAGTTGCGATAGGGTTTGCCTTATCCTGTCCTGCAATATCAGGTGCAGAACCATGGCTTGGCTCATAGAGACCGAATTTTGTTTCATTTAAGCTTGCAGATGAAAGCATTCCGATGGAGCCTGTTACCATACTTGCCTCGTCTGAAAGGATATCTCCGAACATATTCTCTGTAAGGATAACATCGAACTGTTTTGGATCACGTACAAGCTGCATTGCGCAGTTGTCAACCAGCATATGCTCTAAGGTAACATCCGGATAGTCTTTGGCAACTTCCTCTACCACTTTTCTCCAGAGTCTGGAAGAATCCAGAACATTTGCCTTATCTACGCTTGTTACTTTATTTCTTCTCTTACGTGCGATCTCAAATGCTTTGATGGCAATACGGCGGATTTCGTTTTCATTATAGGAAAGTGTATCAATTGCTTTCTTCACACCATTCTCTTCAATAGTCTGACGTTCTCCGAAATACAGACCGCCTGTAAGCTCACGTACAATGATCATGTCAAATCCGTCTCCGATGATCTCATCGCGGAGAGGGCAGGCTTTTCTCAGCTCATTGTAAAGGTAAGCCGGTCTTAAGTTTGCAAAAAGATTTAATGCCTTACGGATTGCAAGAAGTCCTGCTTCCGGGCGTTTGGACGGCTCAAGCTTATACCATGGAGAAGTTTTTGCATCTCCGCCAATAGAGCCCATCAGTACGGCGTCTGATGATTTGGCAGTGGCAATTGCCTCATCAGTAAGGGGTACGCCGTGTACATCGATGGATGCACCGCCTAACAGAACTTCTGAATAGGAAAAGCTGTGTCCATATTTCTCGCATACCTTGTCCAGTACTTTCTTTGCTTCTCTTACGATTTCCGGTCCGATTCCGTCGCCGGGGATCAATGCAATCTTATAATCCATAATAATTTCCTCCAAAAATACTCTAATTGCGTAATTGTTATTATAATAACGCACTTTCCGACAGATTTCAACCTATTAAAGTGAAAAAATACAAAAGTGCCAATCAAAAAAGCAGAACCACAGTCATCACTGACTATGTGTTCTGCTTTTTATCATTTCTCTTTCATTATTCGGCAGCGCTTCCGGCTTTCTCAACTTCAGCGATTGCCTGTTTTCTCATTGGAATACGGCAGTTTTTGTTGTTACCGAATTCTACGATCACATCTTCTTCTGTCATGTCAATGACAACTCCATAAAAGCCGCCGGTAGTAACAATGCTGTCGCCAACTTCCATGTCATTTAACATTGCCTGAAGTCTCTTCTGCTCTTTTTTCTGAGGGCGAAGCATTAAGAAGTACATAATTCCGAACAGTACTACCATCCAGACAATAGCGCCAACCATACCCATTCCGCTTGATGCGTTCATTTTGATTCCTCCTGTAACTTTTCCTGTTATTCTGCATATTTGCAGTCCATCATGTATTCACAGACCGTCCTGACGGCTGCTCATACTGAAGAGCTGCTTTGCGATCCACTTATAATCTCCGTTACCTTCTGTATGAAATCTTGTTTTCATGCAGAACAATCTGATTAAAGCGTCACTACACATCATACACAAAAAAACGCTTTACTTCAAGAGTTTTTGGCATATTTAATAATTATTTTATATACAGATTATCTTTTCGAGTTTATTTTGCCCTCTTCAAAGCCTTCCAGCCGCATTTTCTTATATTCTGCAAAATTCCGGCATCAATAGCATCACGGATTTCTTCCATCATATGATTATAAAAATACAGATTGTGAAGTACACAGAGACGCATTCCCAGCATTTCCTTTGCTTTCAGAAGATGACGGATATAGGCTCTGCTGTAATGCTGGCATGCAGGACACTGACAGCCTTCTTCGATAGGACGTGTGTCCAGTTCATATTTTGCATTGAACAGATTCATCTTTCCATGATTGGTATATACATGTCCATGGCGGCCATTACGGCTTGGATATACGCAGTCAAAGAAATCAATTCCTCTCTCAACACCTTCCAGAATATTTGCCGGTGTTCCCACACCCATCAGGTAAGTAGGTTTATTCTGAGGAAGATAGGGGACTACCGCATCCAGGATCCTGTACATCTCTTCATGGGTTTCTCCAACTGCCAGACCGCCGACAGCATAGCCATCCAGATCCATTTCAGAGATCGCTTTGGCATGCTCAATACGGATATCTTCATAAACAGCACCCTGGTTGATTCCAAACAGAAGCTGTTCTTTGTTAATGGTATCCGGCAGACTGTTCAGTCTCGCCATTTCCGCTTTACAGCGGGCAAGCCATCTTGTGGTCCTGTCTACAGATTTCTGCACATAATCCCTGTCAGCCACACTGCTGGGACATTCATCAAATGCCATGGCAATGGTGGAGGCAAGATTGGACTGGATCTGCATACTCTCTTCCGGTCCCATAAAGATCTTATGCCCGTCAATATGGGAATTAAAATAAACTCCCTCTTCTTTGATCTTTCTCAGCTTTGCAAGGGAAAACACCTGGAATCCGCCTGAGTCTGTAAGGATCGGTTTGTCCCATACCATAAATTTATGAAGACCGCCTAACTGCTTTACTATTTTATCACCCGGGCGCACATGAAGATGATAAGTATTTGATAATTCTACCTGTGTTCCGATCTGCTGTAAATCCATGGTGGATACAGCGCCTTTAATCGCACCGATCGTTCCCACATTCATAAAAACAGGAGTCTGGATCGTACCATGCACTGTATGAAACTCTGCACGCTTGGCACGGCCTTCTGTTTTTAAGAAGTTTATATTCTGCCATTTTTTCTCTCCTCTTGATAAAAATCACTTTTTCTATTATATCCCGAAATAGCTGAATTTTCAACTGCAAATAAGGTAATCATTGGTAAACTTTCATATTGTCTTTTCCAGACCATTAGCGTATAATATTACGGAATATTCCATATCTGGAAACAGATATTTAATAGGAAAGAACAGGATAGATTTTTACTGTTTACTTCGTGTCCGGCAACACGCTTTGCATGATATCAGCAGCAAACAGTAAGGAAAATGTTACTGTTCACTCCGTTCTCAGTAACGTAGCCAAAATTCATTCCAGATTGCCTGTGGCAATGGAATTTTGGCTTGTATGTCTCGGGATTTTGGCATATTCATGCCAAAACACCTCGCGGGATAGTGGTGTGTGAACAGTAACAGGAAAATTTCAATTTTGTTTATATACAATACGAGGAGGCTTGAATTTACTTTATGAATTACAAAACACTTGGAATTGACATTGGTTCCACTACTGTAAAGATCGCGATCTTAGATGAGAATGAAAATCTCATTTTCGCGGATTACAAGCGTCATTTTGCGAACATTCAGGAAACCCTTGCAGACCTTCTTCAGGAGGCCTTTGACCAGTATGGCGAGATGACTCTCCATCCTGTGATCACAGTTCCGGCGGTCTGACCCTTGCCAACCATCTGGGCGTTCCTTTTACCCAGGAGGTTATTGCAGTTTCTACTTCTCTGCAGAAGCTGGCACCAAAGACAGATGTTGCCATCGAGCTTGGCGGTGAGGATGCCAAGATCATTTATTTCGAAAACGGAAACGTAGAACAGCGTATGAACGGTATCTGTGCAGGCGGTACCGGTTCTTTCATTGACCAGATGCTTCTCTTCTCCAGACAGATGCCACAGGTCTGAATGAATATGCCAAAGATTACAAAGCGCTCTACCCGATTGCTGCACGCTGCGGTGTTTTCGCCAAAACGGATATCCAGCCGCTGATCAATGACGGTGCAACCAAACCGGATCTGTCAGCTTCTATTTTCCAGGCAGTTGTAAACCAGACCATCTCCGGTCTTGCCTGCGGAAAACCCATTCGTGGACATGTTGCATTCCTGGGTGGTCCGCTTCACTTCCTGTCCGAACTGAGAGAATCCTTTATCCGTACTTTGAAGCTGGATGAGGAACACACCATCATTCCGGAGAACTCCCATCTTTTTGCAGCCATTGGTTCTGCATTAAATGCAAAAGAAGACAACTCCATTTCCCTGACAGAAATGAAAGACAGACTCCGCAATTCCATTAAGCTGGATTTTGAAGTAGAACGTATGGAACCACTTTTCGCTTCTCAGGAAGAATACGATGCATTTGCAAAACGTCAGAGTTCCTACAAAGTAAAAACAGGAGATCTGGCTACATATAAAGGAAACTGCTATCTGGGTATTGATGCAGGTTCCACCACAACCAAAACTGCACTGGTAGGCGAAGATGGAACACTTCTCTATTCCTTTTACAGCAGCAACAACGGAAACCCGTTAAAAACTACCATTCGTTCTATTAAAGAAATCTATGAACTGCTTCCCAAAGACGTAAAGATCGCTTATTCCTGTTCTACAGGTTATGGCGAGGCTCTGATCAAAGCGGCCCTGCTCCTGGATGAGGGCGAGGTTGAGACCGTATCCCATTACTATGCAGCTGCATTCTTTGACCCAGAGGTAGACTGTATCCTGGATATCGGCGGACAGGATATGAAATGTATCAAGATCCGCAACAAGACCGTTGACAGCGTACAGTTAAATGAAGCATGCTCCTCCGGATGCGGTTCCTTTATTGAAACCTTTGCCAAATCCCTGAATTATACAGTACAGGATTTCGCAAAAGCTGCTGTTTTTGCACAGCATCCTATAGATCTTGGTACCAGATGTACTGTTTTCATGAATTCCAAGGTAAAGCAGGCACAGAAAGAAGGAGCTGAGGTATCCGATATTTCCGCAGGCCTTGCTTACTCTGTTATCAAAAATGCACTCTATAAGGTTATTAAGGTTTCTGATGCTTCCGAACTTGGCAGACACATCGTTGTACAGGGTGGTACCTTCTACAATGATGCGGTTCTTCGAAGCTTCGAAAAGATTGCAGGCTGTGAAGCCATTCGTCCGGATATTGCCGGAATCATGGGTGCTTTCGGTGCCGCACTGATTGCCCGTGAACGCCATCAGGAAGGCGCAGAAACGACTATGCTCTCCATTGATAAGATCAACGAGCTGAAATATACAACTTCTATGGCAAACTGTCGTGGATGTACCAATAACTGCCGTCTGACTATCAACAAATTCTCCGGCGGCCGCCAGTATGTAAGCGGTAACCGCTGTGAACGCGGTATCGGTAAGGAAAAGAACAAAGATCATATTCCGAATCTTTATGAATACAAATATAAACGAATTTTCTCCTACACACCGCTTACTGCTGATAAGGCAACGCGAGGCAAAGTAGGTATCCCCCGTGTTCTGAACATGTTTGAGAATTATCCTTTCTGGTATACTTTCTTTACAGAACTGAAGTATGAGGTTGTGCTCTCTCCTACTTCCACCAGAAAGATTTATGAGCTGGGTATTGAGTCCATTCCAAGTGAATCTGAATGCTATCCTGCCAAGCTTGCCCATGGCCATGTAACCTGGCTGATCCGCAATGGTGTGAAATTTATTTTCTACCCATGTATCCCATATGAACGTAACGAGTTCCCGGATGCAGTCAATCACTATAACTGCCCGATCGTTACCTCTTATGCCGAAAATATCAAAAATAACGTAGACGAATTAAATGATCCGTCCATTACCTTCCGCAATCCATTCCTTGCATTTACTTCTGAGGAAATTCTGGCAAATCGTCTGGTAGAGGAATTTAAGGATATCCCGGCAGGAGAAGTCAAAGCTGCTGTGCATAAGGCTGGGAGGAAATGGCTGCTGCACGCCGCGATGTACAGAAAAAAGGGGAAGAAACCCTGAAATATCTGGAAGATACAGGACGCCATGGTATTGTCCTTGCAGGACGCCCATACCATATTGACCCGGAAATCCATCATGGTATCCCGGATCTGATCAACAGCTATGGTATTGCCGTACTTACTGAGGATTCCATCTCTCATCTGGCACCTGTGGAACGCCCGATCCGCGTCAACGACCAATGGATGTACCACTCCAGACTGTATGCTGCCGCAAACTATGTAAAGACACGCGATGACCTGGATCTGATCCAGCTGAACTCTTTCGGATGTGGTCTGGATGCAGTTACTACAGACGAGGTTTATGAAATCCTTGACGGAAGTGACAAAATCTATACCTGCTTAAAGATTGACGAGGTAAATAACCTTGGTGCTGCAAGAATCCGTATCCGTTCCCTGATCGCAGCGATCCGTGCGAAGAAGGCACAGGGACAGAAACGTACTGTCAAACCTGCTTCTATTGATAAAGTATCCTTTACAAAGGAAATGAGAAAGGACTATACCATCCTCTGCCCGCAGATGTCACCGTTCCATTTCAGCCTCCTGCAGGCAGCATTCAATTCCTGCGGATACAACCTGGAGGTGCTTCCGAATGACAATAAGCATGCAGTGGATGTTGGTCTGAAGTATGTAAACAATGACGCCTGCTATCCGTCTCTGATCGTTGTGGGACAGATCATGGATGCTCTGCTTTCCGGTAAATATGACCTGAACAAAACGGCCGTTGTCATGTCACAGACAGGTGGCGGATGTCGTGCTTCCAACTATATTGCATTTATACGACGCGCATTAAAGAAAGCCGGTATGGAACAGATTCCGGTTATCTCTGTTAACTTAAGCGGTCTGGAAAGCAATCCCGGATTCAAACTTACGCTTCCATTAGTGAAGAAAGTTGCTTACGGTGCCGTATTCGGAGATATCCTGATGAAATGCGTATATCGTATGCGTCCTTATGAACTGGAAGAGGGAATCGTAAACAGGAAACATAAAATCTGGGAACAGCGTGTGATCTCTTTCTTAAGCGGAAGCAGTATCAGCCACAGCCAGTTTAAGAAAATGTGCCGCGAAATGGTTCATGAATTTGATACCATTCCCATCAGTGATGTGAAGAAGCCGCGTGTCGGCATCGTAGGTGAGATCCTTGTCAAGTTCCTGCCTGCTGCAAATAATCATCTGGCAGAGCTTCTGGAATCTGAAGGCGCTGAGGCAGTTGTACCGGATCTGATCGATTTCATGTGCTACTGCTTCTATAATCAGAACTTCAAGGTAGAAAATCTTGGATTCAAGAAGTCCAAGGCAACCATGGCAAACTGGGGAATCAAAGCAATCGAATGGGTGAGAAAGCCTGCAAGCGAAGCTCTTGCACAGAGCCGCCATTTTGCACCGCCTGCTGATATCAGAGATCTGGCAAAAATGGCATCTCCGATCGTTTCCACCGGAAACCAGACAGGTGAGGGATGGTTCCTGACAGGTGAGATGATGGAACTGATCCATGGAGATGTTCCGAATATTGTTTGTATCCAGCCTTTCGGATGTCTGCCGAACCACATTGTAGGTAAGGGTGTTATCAAAGAGATCCGCAGAGAATATCCGACAGCAATATTGTAGCCATCGACTATGATCCGGGTGCAAGTGAAGTTAACCAGCTCAACCGAATCAAACTGATGCTCTCCACAGCTCAGAAAAACCTGAAAAAAGCAGAAAAGAAAGACGCCTAAAATAAAAGAGTTATATTTCAGAAATTTTAAATGTGTTTCTATTTCAGAAATACATTTAAACCATGAAATATAACTCTTTTGTTTTTATAATTTCAGTGTTTAATTATTCTGCCAGAACGGAAGTTTCTCTGCAATCCTTATCAGATAGCTTCCACCCGGAATTCTTCTAAGCTGTGATTCTGACGGCTTGCTGATGATCAGGTAAGCAAACAGATAAACAACCGCAGCAACAGGAATGGAAACGATCAGACAAATGAAATTGGATTTTACAAAAATGTTCAGTCCATAACAGATACAGCCTGCAACAATTCCCATGGGAACAGATGCAAGAACAGGATACAGATATCCTTCTTTCCATGGATTCTTATACTGCAGATATTTCTTCATGGCTCTGTCATTTAACACACATACAACCACAGAATAGATCACCATTGCGATCAGCAGTGCATAAACTCCAAGGTTTGTAGTAAACAGCAGCACTACCACTACCACAATATCCACAACCAGTGCGATTGCAGCCGTAATCACCGGAATCCTCTGCTGTCCGATTGCCTGCAGAACTCCATTGGAAATATTTGACATTCCATTGAGCAGGATCGAAAAAGAACCAAGGATCAGCAGGTTGGCTGCCAGTCCTGTGGAATTTCCGTAAAGCAAAAATACAATCGGCTGTGCAAGCACTGCCAGTCCCATGGCACATGGGGCGGAAACTACCATAGAAAGCTGTACAGTCTGGTCAATGCACTCTCTGGTCGCTTCAATGTCTCCGGTGGCATACAGGGCGGAAACTTCCGGAATCATTGAAGTAGGTGCCGTACTGGACAGCGTCAGAGGAATATTGATAATTGTCATAAAGTAAGTAGCATACTCTGCATATAAAATACCGATCTGTGCCGCATCTCCACCTCTTCTTCCCAGAATATCCGAGAAAAGATACCCATTGATATAAGCATTTACATTATAAACAAAGGCGCTGAGAATGATCGGCGAAACAACCAGGATGATCACACGAAAAATCTCTTTGTAGGACTCTTCCTGATGTCTGTGATCTCTCTCTACCCGGTGCAGGATTTTTCTGCGGTTTACACCATATACCAGAAGCATGAATGCCAATGCAGTCACCACTCCGGCTCCGGTTCCTACTGTGGAACTGCTGCCCCCCATTTTGCAATGCTGTTCTCTGTTCCATCTGAGAATGCATTGATGAATCCCCAGGCTGCCAGAAGACTGACTGCCGCATTAAATACCTGCTCAATGATCTGGGAGATAGATGTTGGCATCATATTTCTGTATGCCTGAAAATATCCTCTGAATACCCCAAGAATACCGGACAAAAAAATCGTCGGAGCCAGGATCTGAAGTGCCGGAATTGCATCCTTCTGATTCTGAGGGATGATCAGCCCTGCTCCAAAGAGACAGAATAAACCGACCACTCCGCCAATCACCATGGCATAGATCATGGCACCCTTAAAGAACTTATGTGCATTTCTGTAATCCTTCAGAGCAATACGCTCGGAGATCAGCTTGGATACCGCCTGTGGAATACTAAAGGATGCGATCATCAGAAGGATCATATAGGCATTCTGTGCAAGACTTGTATAGCCCATTCCAAGGCTTCCGATAATATTGGAAAGGGGACTCTTGTACAGAAGACCGATCACCTTGGAGATCATAGCTGCAATCATCAGAAAGGATGCATTTTTTACTAAATTGTTTTTCTGATTCATGTTATCACTGTGTGTCTTTTACCTGACTACACATTACCTCTTTTCTTATATATTTTCTATCTGCCAGTCGATTGGTTCCAGACCATTGGCAACAAGAAATTCGTTTGTTTTACTGAAATGTTTACATCCGAAAAATCCCCTGTAAGCAGACAGAGGACTTGGATGAGGTGCCTCCAGAATCAGATGCTTCGGATTATTCAGCATGGATTTTTTCATCTGCGCCGGACGTCCCCAGAGCAGAAATACAATAGGACGGTCCTGCTCATTCAGAACCTGGATCGCAGCATCCGTAAACTGCTCCCAGCCGATCCCCCTGTGTGAATTTGCCTGATGAGCGCGTACAGTCAGAACTGTGTTCAGAAGAAGCACTCCCTGCTTCGCCCACTTCTCCAGATAGCCGTTATTGGGGATATAGCATCCACAGTCATCATGAAGCTCCTGATAAATATTCACCAGGGACGGCGGCGTCTCCACTCCTCTCTTTACGGAAAAACAAAGCCCATGAGCCTGCCCGTCATTATGATAGGATCCTGACCCAGAATCACTACCTTCACTTCATTCAACGGTGTAAAATGAAATGCATTAAACAGATCATCCGCAGGAGGAAAAATCTTCCTGGTCTGATATTCTGTCATCACCGTTTTATATAATTTTGCATAATACGGCTGGTGGAACTCCCCCTTCAGGCTTCCAGCCAGTCACCTGAAATTGCTGACATACCTTATCCTTCACCTCTTGTATTTTTCGTGGTCATCGTCTGACAGAAATTCCCCTGTCAGCCAGATAATCCTTCACCTGAGAAATCTCCAGTTCTTTATAATGAAACAAAGACGCAGCCAGTGCAGCATCTGCTCCCCCTTCGGTCAGTGCATCATAAAAATGCTCCAGTGTCCCAGCACCGCCTGATGCGATCACAGGAATGGAGACAGCATCAGCAATTGCTCTGGTAAGAGCCAGATTATATCCTGCTTTTGTACCGTCACAGTCCATACTGGTAAGAAGGATTTCCCCTGCACCCAGAGCTTCCACTTTCTTTGCCCACTCTATGGCATCAATCCCTGTATCCAGTCTTCCGCCATGTTTGTAAATATTCCATCCGCCGTCTTCTCTGCGCTTGGCATCAATAGCCACAACTACGCACTGGCTTCCAAACTTGTCAGCCGCCTCACTGATCAGTTCCGGTCTGTCAATTGCTGCAGAATTTACGGAAATCTTATCTGCTCCTTCTCTCAGCAGTTTCTTGAAATCATCTACAGTACGGATACCGCCGCCTACTGTAAACGGGATAAATACATTGGCAGCAACCCGTCTTACCATGTCAACTACCGTATCTCTCTGTTCGCAGGATGCTGTAATATCGAGAAACACCAGTTCATCTGCTCCTGCTGCATCATAGGCTTTGGCAATCTCCACCGGATCACCCGCATTGCGAAGCTGCACAAAATTTACGCCCTTTACCACACGTCCGTTATTTACATCCAGGCAGGGAATAATTCTCTTTGTAAACATCTTATTTTCCCTCCTTCTCAGCATTGCCGTCTTTTCCCACAGCAGCAAAATTTTCAAGTATCTTCAGTCCCCATTTGCTGCTCTTTTCCGGATGGAACTGGCAGGCAAATACATTGTCCTTTTCTACGGAAGCATGAATACAGGTGCTGTATTCTGTAGTAGCCTTTACAATCTCAGGCTCCTCTGCCTGCAGATAATAAGAATGCACAAAATATACATAGGTCTGTTCCGGGATTCCCTGAAACAGTCTGCCATTATTCTGAAAATGCAGGGAATTCCATCCCATATGTGGAATCTTAAGCCCCGGCGCAGGCGGAATCTTAACAATTTTCCCTTTCAGGATTCCAAGGCCTTCCACCCCCGGTGTCTCCTCGCTGCTTTCAAAAAGGAGCTGAAGTCCCAGGCAGATTCCAAGAAATGGCGTCTTCTTCTCTACAATCTCATGGATCACAGGTACAAGTCCGTATGTATGAAGATTCTCCATCGCCCGTCCAAAGCTTCCCACGCCCGGCAGGATTACTTTATCCGCATTTAACAAAGTCTGCGGATCGCGGGTTACTGTTGTTTCTTCCCCAAGATAATGAAGTGCTTTTTCTACACTTTTAATATTTCCGGCATCATAATCAATTATTGCAATCATGTTATCCTCCTGATGTCATTATCTGTTTTCCTCATTATGGTAATCCAAAGGTTTTCCGGATCACATGTCAGACCGGAATAAAATATCCGATCAAAACGCTCCAATACAGTATAACCCAAAAACAGACAGTTGCAAAGTGCTTTCTTTGCTTCTGTCTGTTTTTATTCCGGTCATACTACCGGTTACTGTTCACTCCGTTCACAATACCCGGATATCTTATCACTGCCTGCAATCCAGAGTGAACCAGAACTCCACGCCATTATCATAATTGCATACCCCATATTTCTGGTTCATACTCTCAATGATTGCCTTAACAATTGAAAGTCCGATACCACTTCCGCCATATTCTCTTGTCCGGGCCTTATCTACTTTGTAGAATTTATTCCAGAGATTTGGGATATCCTCTTCCGGAATCGGAGTACCTGTATTAAATACGGTTATTTTCACACAGTCCTCTTCCTGAAGAACCTTAATTTCTACTTTTCGTTCTCCGTCCAGATGGTTCAGTGCATTGCTTGTGTAATTGGTCACAACCTCTTCAATCTTAAACTCATCCGCCCATACATATACAGGTTCTGTTTCTTCAAAAATCACAGTTGCTTCTTTCTGTTCGATCATAATATGCATAGAACCAAGTACACCCCTGATCAGAGATACAATGTCAAATCTTTCCATCACCGGGGCATCTTTACCGGACTCCAGCTGATTCAGCGTCAGCAGGTTTTTGACCAGCTTGTTCATCTTTGAAGCCTCATCCATAATAACTTCACAGTAAAATTCCCTGCTTTCCGGATCATCGGAAATATTTTCATTCAGCCCCTCTGCATATCCCTGGATCAATGCAATAGGAGTTTTCAGCTCATGAGAAACATTATCAAGAAATTCCTTACGCATCTCATCAATTTTAATCTTATCTTCTATGTCTTTCTGAAGCTTGTTATTAGCCGATTTCAACTCTGAGATCGTGCTCTCAAGTTTTCTGGACATTTTGTTAAAGTTATCGCCAAGTACATCAATCTCATTACCTGCCCTGCTTTGATATCTGGCATCAAAATCCAGATCAGACATCTTCTCTGATAATTTGGTCAGTTCACTGATTGGGCGGGTAATACGATTTGTCATCACAAGAATCACAATACCGCTGACCACAATTATGATTATTCCTACAATGAAGTAAAAACTGTTGGAAATAGATGCACTTTCCTTAATACTTTCCAGAGGAGAACGGATCAGGAAATAGTAACCATTATCAAACTGTCCCCAGCATTCCACATATTCCATGCCTGCAAAGCGATCATGCACCTGCCACATGGTACAGGTATCTGTCTTTTTGAGCACACGACTGTGCTGCATATCCTGATCCAGATTATTAATATACCCAAACAGCTTACTGCGGAGCATTTTTGCCATATTATTCTCTCCCCAGTAATAATAACCGCTGTTTTCCTCATTTACTATGATCCAGGTAAGGTTATTTCTGGAACTGCTCCTCTCAATCTCATCCGAAATCTCATCTGTTGCCCCTTTTTTGTCCTCTTCTATATCTGTATCATACTGCAGGATGTCATCCAGATTCATCTGAGACAACACTTCTTTTGCCTCCTCCAGCACTTCTACTTTTTTGGATACATAATATTTTTCAAGAAAAAGACCATTGATCAGAGTAATGGTAAAGATCGAAAGCAGTAACAGACATATAAACACTACTGAAATCTGATGTTGCAGAGTATGAAATTTTTTATCTGTTTTTCCGGTTCCTGTCATTCGTCTACCTCAAACTTGTATCCCATACCCCATACAGTCTTTATATATTCACCTTTATCTCCCATTTTACTTCTGAGCTTCTTAACATGGGTATCAATCGTACGGGCATCTCCAAAGTAGTCATAATTCCATACAGAATTCAGGATCTTTTCTCTGGAAAGTGCGATTCCCTGATTCTCCAGAAAATATGTCAGAAGTTCAAATTCCTTAAAGCTCAGTTCCATAGGCTTACCATCCACAGTAGCCAGATGTGCTGCTTTATCTATAACAATGCCGCCTGCTGAAATCACATCTTCCGGATTATTCTGACCTGTACGTCTCAGAATTGCCTCCACTCTTGCAACAAGGATTTTCGGACTGAATGGTTTAGAGATGTATTCATCTACCCCCAGATCAAATCCAAGAAGCTCATCTCTCTCATCACTTCTTGCAGTCAGCATAATGATCGGAACTTTTTGAGTTCTTGCGAATCTCACGGCAAACTTCCCATCCATCCATCTTCGGCATCATGACATCCAGAATGATCAGTGCGATGTCCTTCTCCTCATAAAAGATATCCATGGCTTCTTCACCATTACCGGCTTCCAGTACCTGGAAATTCTTCTTTGTCAGGAAATCCTTTACCAGCTTTCTCATGCGGCTCTCATCATCCACCACCAGGATTTTTAATGTATCCATTTGATCCCCTCCGTTTTTCTTCATTATTTTCCGAAACAGTTTTTACTTTTTATTTATACTGTTTTCCGAGTATTGTTAAAATCCACGACTGTTCAGCGCCTTTACAGCCACAGCGCAAAATCCGGGAAAATCGCCCTCAGCAACAGATTTTATCTTTCATATGGTTACTATAGCAGAGATTTATGTAAGATTTGTGAACATATGACAGAAAAATTATAAGTATTGCTGTTCACAACACCAAATAGCCGTTACTGTTCACTCCGTTCTCAGTAACGTAGCCAAAATTCATTCCAAATTGCCTGCGGCAATGGAATTTTGGCTTGTATGTCTCGGGATTTTGGCATATTCATGCCAAAACACCTCGCGGGATAATGGTAAGTGAACAGTAACAAGCAGTCTCAAATATAAAAATCTTCTTGACAAATTCTGTTTTTATTTCTATACTGTTAATCAGTCGATATATCTTATATAATGAATGATATATCAATATTAAAAAGTGCTTTCGTCTCATCACCAGTGCTGTTTTATGAAAAAAACAGCGTTGCAGACTCATTTTCAGGGCTTGTACTGGTTTCGACGGGGGCTTTGAAGTTGGGGAAGCCATCCGCAGACTCCCAGACTGCGTACCAACCGGGAAACTAAATATAAACGCAGACGAACAGTACGCGTTAGCAGCCTAATTGCTGCTCGTCAGCCCTGATGCACTCACACTTCAGGAATCTGACGTCGACCATGTGAGAAACCTTGCCGGGTAAGCTTTGCCCCGGTAGATGTATCATGAAGCTACTAAGGTTGTAAGCCTGTCGGTGGGCGTACATCCAAGGGAATGTTAAAACAGCGACTGTGATGGGAGATGCCTTAATGAATAGGCTTTCGGACGCGGGTTCAATTCCCGCCAGGTCCACTTGACCACGACAAAGCGAACCCTGACAATTTTGTACAGTAATTGTATATAAGAATGTCGGAATGTTAGTTGTGTCGTTGGAACGGTAAACAAAAAAGAGGGTTTTTAGCCCTCTTTTTTTTGTGTCTGTTTCTCTTAATTGTAATGAGACAGCACTATTTAAGTATCCACAGTCTCAAAAAAATCCTCAAAAAACTTCTTTTTTTCAAAGCAGGGCTGGCACAGTTTGTATGGGTAGCCAAATGGCAGGTTCCTTCCGCAGACCATACACCTCCGTCTTTTCAATTTCTTTTCCCTGATCGTATCTGTCAGCTCTTTTGAGATTTCCTTTTTTCTCTTACGTATCAGATTCTTATCCCAGTTTTGTCTCCCCGGCATTCCAAAAAGACGGACGAAACTGTGAACATGTCATATTTCTGATAAGCCATTTCTCCACCTCCGCAGCCTGCCTGTCCCATGTTTGCAGTGGATGTCCAGCTGGTCTAAGGAAAATGACAGACGGGATCTGTTCAAGGACTTTTTCCGGATCAATGTGCCTGGTCTGCCAGTTGAGGTAATCCGTATGTGTCAAAACACCGTCAGTATCAAGAAATATTACTTTCACGACCTTTTCCTCCTCTTTTGGACAGTATAGCATCTATCTGTTTTTCGTTCCAGTTTCTCTGGAAAATAATATCCCCACCGGGAACACAGTATCCTTTCTCATCAGATTCGACACAATGATGCAAAAAGTAAAAAGTTTCGCACAGGATAGGGTCATATTTTTTTCCGTTTTTGAACCGGAATCCTTCTACGGATCCTTCTCCGCGGAGAGGTAAGCCTTTTTCCCTCAGAACAAAGGAAGAAAGCAGGACATTATCCACTTCGATGTATTTGGACATGCCAGCTCCATCTCCTGTGTAGAAATCTGCCTCATGCCAGAAATCTCCTGTCTCAAAGAAATACGTATACTCCATGCCGGAAGACCATCTGAACCAGTCCACACCACAGAACACAAGCATTCTTCTACACAATGCTTTTTCACCAAATTTGCAAGGAATCGAAATGATCATACTTCCTCCTTTCTGTCACACCAACTACTTTTCACAATTTAACTACATTCTCTTCACAATCTCACCATTATTTTCCGTTATATTAATAGTCGTAAACAAGCAGGATTGCTTTTCATATACATTTTTTCTCCTTTTGGGCCGGGATTTTCCCGGCTTTTTCTTTTGCAAATTTCCCTGCTCTCGCATCTGTAAGACGATGGTAATTGTTTTTTAGCCGCCACTCAGAGACATCTACCTGCCATCCCTCATACAACTCCATATATCTGCCAATCATGACAGCTTCTTCCTTTTCCCGTTTCCGGATATACTCCAGTGCTTTATTGAGATACGGGATACTGTTGGCATAGTCTACCGTCATTCCCCCACGTCGCCATCCGCCAATCTTATGATTCTGGATCGCATAGACAGATATACAGAATTTAAAAATGTCAGATTCAGGTATTCGCCCGGCGGATCTTCATGTTGGCAAAGGAATCCGCATCCTTCCAGTAATTATCCTTTTTGGCG
>ENA-OQCE01000275-OQCE01000275.1-human-gut-metagenome-genome-assembly--contig:-NODE-275-length-25106-cov-2.629289_pt1 | contig 25106 bp, 31 predicted proteins | sample MGYA00242495_ERZ504572 | MGnify/ENA primary metagenome ERZ504572 (study PRJEB26092, sample SAMD00036228) | human gut metagenome | host: Homo sapiens | study: EMG produced TPA metagenomics assembly of... | reverse complement strand
GCTTCGGCAACCATTTCAGCGTCATGACGGCACTGCCCATGTCCATGATCAAAGCGACGCCATCACCTTGATCCGCCGCTTCGACAGCAGCGCTGATTTTTTCAAAACTCGTGCCCAAGCTGCCGTCTTCAAGACCTCCGGCCGCCTTAACCGGCGCATCCGGTGCCATCATCAGGGCTAGTTCAGCCGCCCCTTCGGCCGCTTTCTGACTATGTGAAACCAATACGACTCCTACCATTTTTTTCAACTCCTATGTGTTATGCCATTTCCGCCAGGACCTGCAGCAAATAGAGCGCCGATGTCGCTCCCGGGTCTTGATGGCCCACGCTGCGTTCACCTAAATAACTGGCTCGTCCCTTCGTAGCGATGATGGTCTTCGTATATTCTACCCCTTTTTCAGCAGCTGCCGCGGCATCGGTCAGGGCTTCTTTCAACGATTTACCGGCAGCGACCGCTTCCTGCATGCTTTTAAGGCCGGGCACAGGGCGTCGAGCATCGTTTTTTCGCCTTCTATCGCCTTGCCGCGCATCTTGATGCCGTCCACAGCGGCTTCCATCGCTTTGACAAAGGCCGGGCCATCCATTTCCGTCAAGCCTTTGCAGGCCATGCCGGCTTTCATGAAAGCGTCCCATAGAGCGGCCCCGAGGCGCCGCCTACCGTGGAAACGAGCTGCATGCCCACGCCTTTAAGGAGGGCACCGATGTCGCCGTCACGTAAAGCGGGCAGTTTCTTTTCTACCGCCGCAAAACCTCGTGCCATATTGATGCCATGATCGCCATCGCCGATTTCATTGTCGAGCTGGGTCAAATAGTCTTTTTCTGCTTCAATTTTTTTAGCCATTCCTTCAATGATGGCTGCCATCTGCTTCGTATCCAATGAACTCATCCCCTTTATTTTTTCCAAGCTAAGGTATCTGCCGGTGCGTCATAGAGGCTTTCATTTCATCGTCCAGGCGCAGGAGCGTCAAAGAAAAACCTGCCATTTCGATGGAAGTCATGTAATTGCCTACCATCGTATCATAGACATGGACTCCCTGCTCTTTAAGGTAGTCCTGTACAAAATTGTTGACGATATACAGTTCCATCAGCGGTGTGCCGCCCATGCCATTGACCAGGACGACGACATCGTGTCCTTTATAGTCGAGGTCGGCCAAAATCGCATCGAGGAGCATCTTGCGAATGTCATTAGCCGAACGCAGCTTTTCCCGGTGAGTCCCCGGTTCGCCATGGATGCCGATCCCGATTTCCATTTCGTCTTCGGCCAATTCAAAGCCCGGTTTCCCTGCGGCCGGAACGGTGCAGGGTTCAATGGCCATCCCCATGGAACGGACATTGGCAACGACCTTTTCGGCAACGCTTTTTACGTCCGCCAGCGATGCGCCCTGTTCAGCCTTGGCACCGGCAATTTTATGGACGAAAATCGTACCGGCTACACCGCGGCGCCCCGTGGTATACAGACTGTCACGAACGGCGACGTCATCATTGACGACGACATAATCTGCCTTGATATCTTCATCGGCCGCCATTTCAACGGCCATTTCAAAGTTCATGATATCGCCGGTATAGTTTTTGACGACACAAAGGACGCCCTGATCGGTAGCCACGGCTTTAATGCCTTCTAAAACCTGGTCCGGTGTCGGCGACGTGAATACCGTCCCGGCGACGGCACCATCGAGCATCCCCGTGCCGACATAGCCGGCATGAGCCGGTTCATGCCGCTTCCGCCGCCGCTGACCAAGGCGACTTTGCCTTCCTTTTTATCGGCTCTGACGACAATCGTGCCGTAATCGAGTTTGCGCAGCATCTTTGGTGCCGATTTGACCAAGCCTTGAATCATTTCCTCTTCGACGCGATCGACATCATTTAAAATCTTTTCATCACAACCCCTTCTTTCTGAATATAGAGCAAAACGTATGTTTTTTCTTAAGTATAGCATAAATAAAGGGGAAATCAATAAAAAAAAGACTGCCGCAGGGCGGCAGCCTCTTGTTCACTTCTCCGTCAATTCCCGCAGCAGAACACGGTCCTGTCGGTCCGTTTCTTTCAGCTGAACGGCAACGTCTTCCTTTCGTGACGTCGGTACATTTTTGCCGACGTAATCGGCCCGAATCGGAAGTTCCCGATGGCTCTGTCGACGAGGACGGCCAGTTCGATGAACTGCGGCCGCCCCAATTCCATGATGGCGTTCAGGGCCGACCGGACCGTCCGTCCGGTAAACAGGACGTCGTCGACGAGAACGACCGTCTTGCCATCGGCATCGAACTTACCGGCATCGGTAATGGCAATGGGACTTTTGCGGCCATCGTCACGGTACGCCGAAATATCCAGATCGTAGACCGGGACCTTTCGCCCTTCGATGGCCTCCAATTCTTGTCCCAGCCTTTTGGCTAAGGGCACACCGCGGGTGTGGATGCCGACCAGGATGGTGCTGTCCAGGCCCTTATTATGTTCAATGATTTCATGAGCAATGCGGCGAATGGCCCGCCCCATCGCTTTTTCGTCCATGAGCAGTGTCTTTTCTTTCCACATACTGTCACTCCCTCTGTTCGGCCCGCTTCAGGCATTCGAGAAAATCTGCCGGTGCCGGCGCTTCAAAGTGCATCAACTCATTAGTGACGGGATGAACTAAATCGAGCGAATGCGAATGAAGTGCCTGCCCGTCAATGGGAAAATCATCTTTCTTATAACCATATAAAGGATCGTTTACGACAGGATGATGGATATAAGCCATGTGGACACGAATTTGATGGGTACGCCCCGTTTCCAGTTTGCATTCTACCCAGGTATAGTCGCCGTACCGTTTGAGGACTCGGAAATGGGTAACGGCATCTCGGCCGCCTTTGAAGGTCACAGCCATCCGTATGCGGTCCTTCGGATGCCGGCCGATAGGGGCATCGATGACGCCTTTTTCTTCGGAAATATTGCCATGGACCAAGGCCCAGTAGGTTCGGTGCGCCGAATGGGCCTTTATCTGTTCGGCAAGGCCTTTATGGGCTTCGTCGGTCTTAGCGGCGACCATGACTCCCGACGTATCTTTATCCAATCGATGAACGATGCCCGGGCGGATGACGCCATTGATGCCGGACAGTTCCCCCTGACAGTGGTAGAGCAAGGCATTGACCAAGGTCCCGTCATAGTTTCCGGCTGCCGGATGAACGACCATCCGCGCGCCTTATTGACGACGATGATATCCTTATCTTCATAAACGACATCGAGCGGAATATTTTCGGGCTCAACGTTATATTCTTCCTGCACGTCTAGCTGAACCTGGACGACATCGCCTTCACTCAAGCGATAGTTAGCCTTTACCTGTTTATCATTGACGACGACGTCTTCCCCTTGGATGAGCTGCTGCGCATAGCTGCGCGAAACCTCGAGGGCCGCTGCCAAGTAGACATCGAGCCGTTTCCCCTTTTCTTCTTCTGTAATAACCAATACTTTATTTTCCATGTTTCAACCTCATTTATCCGACAGATGTGTCCAACTATACCACAACAATAAGGCCACGCCGACGACGATGCCGATATCAGCGACATTAAAGACCGGCCAAATTCTAAAATCAAAAAAATCCGTCACCGCACCGGCAAAGGTCCGGTCAATCGCATTGCCCAAAGCCCCTCCCAACAGCAGTCCGCTGCGCCGCAAACCACAGGAGTGTTCGGCATTTTCTTCCGAAAAATACCGTATAAAAGGAATAACATAAGGGCAATAATTAAAAAAAGCCACTGTTGATGTTCTAAAATACCAAAAGCAGCGCCTTTATTCAAAATATAGGTAATATGAAAAAATCCCGGAATAACCGGAATGGATTCATGGAGCGCCATTTCCTGCTGCACAACGAACTTCGTGAGTTGGTCAACGGAAGCAACGGCCAAGGCAATGCCTAATACATACAAGGTAAATTCCTCCTACTATGTAACTTACAGTCACTTTATTTTAGCATATGACAAGGACACAATTCAATAAAAAAAGAGACATGTCAATACATGTCTCTTTTCTTATTGAATTGCCCTGGCAATTATTCAGCGGAAATTGCGCCGGTAGGACAAGCGGATTCACAAGCGCCGCAATCGATGCAGGAATCAGTTACAACGTATTTCGTTTCGCCTTCTTCGATAGCGCCCGTAGGACAGGTGCTAGCGCAAGCGCCGCATTTTACGCATTCATCGGAAATAACATGCATATTTTTCACCTCCCAACATCAATGTTCGGGGTAACCCCCGTCGTCTGTTTCATTATTGCACGAATACTAAAAGTTGTCAATGAATACCGAAAGGGTGAAGATATAGGTATTTCCTAGCTTTTTGGCATAGCACAAAATATTTTTCTCAAAATTTATTCAAAATCATAGTTCAGCGCCATGATTGCACCCATAGAAAAAAGCCGGCGAGGGGGGCCGGCTTTTTCTTATTGCAAGATATCATCGGGGGAAGACAATATCTCAGCAGTTGAAGAAATAAGATAGGGGTGTTCGAGGGGTGTAATGAACAGACTTAAATCTCCAACATCTCGTAGATGATCTCTTCTACACTTACTATCATAACAGGTTCTCGGAAAAAGTAAATGCCTAAACATGAAAAATAGATTAAATTGTTGTGACTTTTTTGTGATAATGTCCAGGTGAGCGATACAAAAAAGACATAAGCCAACGGTACAAAAGAGAGAGGATATACGTTATAATAGAAAGTATATAAGTAAACGGGGTGTAAAACTACTTTTGATCGGAGGTTTTTATATGCCTGGAAACACAAGCATTTTAATCGTTGAAGATGAAAAACCAATCGCCCGGTTCATCCAAATGGAACTGGAGCACGAAGCTATGACTGCGGGATTGAATACAATGCGCCGCCGCCTTAGACCGCATTTGCCAGGAACGCTTCGATCTCATACTCCTCGACATCATGCTCCCCGATATCGACGCTGAGCATCTGTAAACGTACGAGAGAATTATCGAATGTTCCGATTATGATGTTATCGGCAAGGGATGATATCGAAACCAAAGTCTACAGCTTGGACAGCGGAGCTAACGACTACCTGACCAAGCCCTTTAACAGCAAGGAACTCTTCGCCCGGATCCGGGCACTCCTGAGAGAACGCCGTCAGCTCGAAAATCAGGAACGATATCTCCATCTGCGCGAAATGACGGTATTCGTTGACCGCCATGAAGCCGTCATCGGTCCCCGAAAAATTCGCTTCTCGAAGACAGAGTTTGAACTCCTGGTCTATTTAATCCTGAATAAAAATATCGTCCTGTCACGGTCGCGTATTCTGGAAGAAGTGTGGGGCTACGGCTTTGCCGGGGATACCAACATCGTCGACGTCTATATCCGTTATCTTCGCGGCAAACTCGGTCCTGACTACCGCAACTATATCCGTACGGTTCGGGGAGTCGGCTATGTGGCAGAAGATTAATCACTGGCTGATCCGGCAAGTCCTTATCGCACCGCTGCCGATTTTTGCCAAGATGGTCCTGCTCTACTCCGCTATCGTCTTCTTCATCCTGCTGACCGTATCCGTCACGACACTTACCAGCATTCATTATATTATGAACAACGCCTTGCGCGATCAACTGATGGATAATGCAGCAGCCGCCGTTCACTATTTGGATACGTATGGAAAAGTCGATACGACCATCTTCGTTCAAGCCAATATACCGCCACAAATGAATTTACAGATCTATGACGGCGCCGGCCACCTCATCATCGACAACGGGCCGACGCACGCCGTTCGAAAGCTCAGCGACCGTTATATCGACGACGCCATCAGCACACCGGAGGAAAATCCCCTGCCGACGAAGGTGCAAGGAAACGAAGCTTCAGAATTTTCCTACTACCGCCTTTGGACGAATAAGCAGGGGATGAATTATTACCTCCGTTTTTCACAGCGGCCGGATAAGGAAACGAACTTCATTTCCCTCCTGTCCAAACAGCTATTGGCCTCGATTCTCATCAGCCTAATCCTAACCATCGTCACCGGCATGTACTTCATGAAAAAGTCGCTGGCCCCATTAAAGGTCATCAATGACACCGTAAAGACCATCGAAGTCAATCGCCTCGACAACCGCATTGCCCTGTCAAACAATAAAAACGAGCTCCACGACTTAGCCGTGACCATCAATCAGGCCCTGGACCGAATCGAATATGGATATAAGAAGCAGCAGCAGTTTATCAGCGACGCTTCTCATGAACTCCGGACCCCGATTACGGTCATCGCCGGTTATGCCGATCTCCTCGACCGCTGGGGAAAAGAAGACCCGGCCGTCCTCAACGAAGGTCTTACGGCCATAAAATCAGAGACGGACTACATGAAACAGCTTACAGAACGACTGCTCTTCTTTGCCCGCTCCAATAACGGGACCCTGATCAAACACTTTACGGAAATCGATACGGCCCAACTGCTGCAAGACGTGTACAGCGAAATCACCCTCATCGATAAGGAACACGACATTCGCATTACGGATAACGCGAAAGCCGTCATCATCGCTGAACCGGGGAGTGTCAAACAGATGCTCCGTATTTTTATCGACAATGCCATAAAATACACACCGGCAGGAAAGCAAATCACCTTGTCCTGCACAGCGGATGAAAAAAAGAGTCATCTATCGCGTTGCCGATACCGGTATCGGTATCCCTGAAAAGGATTTAAACCGCGTATTTGAACGCTTCTATCGCGTCGATTCATCGCGGACCAAGGCTACAGGCGGATCGGGGTTGGGCCTGTCCATTGCCCAGTATATCGCCAAGGCCAATAAGGCTGAAATCACCCTTACCAGTACCGTAAATGTAGGAACCACCGTTTCAGTCATCTTCCCCGTAAAAGGAAGCAACGAAACAATAACGGTCGACAACGACGAATTATCCTGAAACAGACATCGTGTAAAAATAAGTGAATTTCATCAGGAAAAACGTAACTGCCATCAGCATCATAGCTGGTGGCAGTTTTTATGTTCTCAGACGCTTAACGGGTTTAAATGATGAGATGAAGATTTGATGATGGTATGGAGTGAAGGAATGAGTCTGGAGTCTTAAGGCTTGAGTGGTCTGTTGAGGCTAGTTCATGAAGGCTCCTGAGTGGTCCTTTAACATCCGTCAAAAGGATGCCAAAGGGTATCGGTAACGTCTGACTAGTGGCCTATGGCTTCCTGTCTGGGAAATACCAATGGTTCTGAATTCGACAGTCTTGTCGCTGCGCATCCGTCAAAGATATCTGATACCAGACTCCCACTCCGAAGCAGTGACTTTCGATTGTGGAAGAGCAATATAATTGAATGCGGCAGTCTAGTCGCCTTCGGCATCCGTCTTAAAACATCTGCTGCCAGACTCCCCCACCCACTCCGAATTTATCCAGCAGATCCCAATGAACCCGAATGGGGCAGTCTCGTCGCTTCGCATCCGTCGTTAAAGAGATAAGATATTTTACTCTATTTCATTGCATGAAAAAAGAAGCACTTCATTATCGAAGTGCTTCTCTCTATGAATCAGCGGCTTCCTATCCTCCCAGGGGGCCTCCCCCCAAGTACTTTCGGCGTTTGCGGCCTTAACTGCTGTGTTCGGCATGGGAACAGGTGGATCCCCGCAGCTATCGCCACTGAATTTATGTTTCAGGATTCGTATCCTGACAACTGCATAAAAATGTTTCTTGTCTTAACGACTCTGTAGTCAAGTCCTCGGTCTATTAGTACCGGTCCGCTCCATACATCGCTGTACTTCCACTCCCGGCCTATCAACCACATCGTCTTTGTGGGACCTTACTTGTTTTCACAATGAGAAACCTCATCTTTAGGCTGGTTTCACGCTTAGATGCTTTCAGCGTTTATCCGTCCCCGACGTAGCTACCCAGCTGCACGGCTGGCGCCATGACTGGTACACCATTGGTCGGTCCACTCCGGTCCTCTCGTACTAGGAGCAGCCCCTTTCAAGTTTCTTCCGCCCGCGATGGATAGGGACCGAACTGTCTCACGACGTTCTGAACCCAGCTCGCGTACCACTTTAATGGGCGAACAGCCCAACCCTTGGGACCTACTTCAGCCCCAGGATGTGATGAGCCGACATCGAGGTGCCAAACCTCCCCGTCGATATGGACTCTTGGGAGAGATAAGCCTGTTATCCCCAGGGTAGCTTTTATCCGTTGAGCGATGGCAATTCCACTCTCTACCACCGGATCACTAAGCCCGACTTTCGTCCCTGCTCGACCTGTCCGTCTCGCAGTCAAGCTCCCTTCTGCCTTTGCACTCTTCGCGCGGTTTCCGTCCGCGCTGAGGGAACCTTTGGGCGCCTCCGTTACTCTTTCGGAGGCGACGCCCCAGTCAAACTGCCCGCCTGAGACTGTCCGCAAGCTTGTTAGGCTTCTCGTTAGAATTCCAATAAAACAAGGTTGGTATCCCACCATTGACTCTGCAAATACTGGCGTACTTGCTTCTACGTCTCCCAACTATCCTGTACATCTCTTACCGGAATCCAATCTCAGGTTACAGTAAAGCTCCATGGGGTCTTTCTGTCCAGTCGCGGGTAACCTGCATCTTCACAGGTACTTCAATTTCACCGGGTCCCTCGTTGAGACAGTGCCAAATCGTTACACCTTTCGTGCGGGTCGGAACTTACCCGACAAGGAATTTCGCTACCTTAGGACCGTTATAGTTACGGCCGCCGTTTACTGGGGCTTCAATTCACTGCTTCGCTTGCGCTAACACTTCCTCTTAACCTTCCAGCACCGGGCAGGTGTCAGCATCTATACATCAGCTTTCGCTTTAGCAGACGCCTGTGTTTGTGGTAAACAGTCGCTTGGGCCTCTCTTCTGCCACCCGGTTCCGCTCCGTGCGTTTCTGCACTTCACGTACGCCGGGTTATCCTTTTCCCGAAGTTACGGATACATTTTGCCGAGTTCCTTAACGAGGGTTTTCCCGCGCACCTTAGAATTCTCATCCTGCCTACCTGTGTCGGTTTCGGTACGGGTGCCTGATTCCTCACTAGAAGCTTTTCTCGACAGTTTAGTGCCAGCCCCTTCGCGTCTGTTTCCAGACGCTCCCCATCGCATCTCAGCTTTCGGAAAGACGGATTTGCCTGTCTTCCCACCTACCTGCTTGGACGTGCTCTTCCATTCGCACGCGCGCCTTCCTTCCTGTGTCACTCCCTTGCTCAAACGGAATCAGCCAGTACAGGAATTTCAACCTGTTGTCCATCTCCTGCGCGTCTCCGCCTCGGATTAGGTCCCGACTTACCCTGGGACGACGATCGTTGCCCAGGAACCCTTAGGCTTTCGGTGGAAGGGATTCTCACCCTTCTTTTCGCTACTCATACCGGCATTCTCTCTTCCTGCCTGTCCACCTGTCCTTCCGGTCAGGCTTCTCCCATGCAGGAACGCTCCCCTACCCAATTAACTTAAGTTAATTGCCAAAGCTTCGGTTCCGTACTTTAGCCCCGGACATCTTCGGCGCAGAGTCTCTCGACCAGTGAGCTATTACGCACTCTTTTAATGGTGGCTGCTTCTGAGCCAACATCCTGGTTGTTTTTGAAATTCCACATCCTTCGCCACTTAGTACGGCATTGGGGACCTTAGCTGTTGGTCTGGGCTGTTTCCCTCTTGACTATGGGCCTTATTACTCACAGTCTGACTCCCATGGATAAGTACAGCCATTCGTAGTTTGATTAGGTTCAGTAGCCGGATAGGCCCCTACCTGTTCAGTGCTCTACCGCCTGTACTCTCGCCATGAGGCTAGCCCTAAAGCTATTTCGGGGAGAACCAGCTATCTCCACGTTCGATTGGCATTTCACCCCTACCCACATCTCATCCAAAAGCTTTTCAACGCTCACTGGTTCGGTCCTCCACACATTTTTACCTGTGCTTCAACCTGGACATGGGTAGATCACTGTGGTTTCGGGTCTGCTGTTACTAACTATACGCCCTGTTCAGACTCGCTTTCGCTGCGGCTCCGCATTTTCTGCTTAACCTCGCTAGCACCAGCAACTCGCCGGTTCATTCTTCAATAGGCACGCCGTCGCGCATATAAAGCGCTTCGACTGCTTGTAGACATACGGTTTCAGGTTCTCTTTCATTCCCCTCCCGGGGTTCTTTTCACCGTTCCCTCACGGTACTATTCGCTATCGGTCCATATCAGTGTTTCGCCTTGGAGGGTGGTCCCCCCTGCTTCCCACAAGGTTTCTCGTGTCTCGTGGTACTCTGGATCCTGCTCCATGCATTTGCTTGCGCTTACGAGGCTCTCACTCTCTCTGGCCCGGTTTCCCAACCGGTTCTGCTTCACGCCTGCACTTGTTAGCAGTCCGCAACCCCGGACTGGTTTCCCAATCCGGTTTGGGCTCTGCCCCGTTCGCTCGCCGCTACTAGGGGTATCTCTGTTGATTCCTTTTCCTCCGGCTACTTAGATGTTTCAGTTCACCGGGTACCCATCCTCATAGAGGATGACGTGACTACTCACGCCGGGTTTCCCCATTCGGAGATCTGCGGGTCAAAGGTTACTTGCACCTCACCGCAGCTTATCGCAGCTTATCGCGTCCTTCATCGGCTGATATGGCCAAGCATCCGCCGTACGCCCTTACTTACTTGACTTACATTTTATAAACAAGAATTTAAGGTTCGTTAAGATCTCTTTTTTAAAAAGAGGTTTTAAACATTTTTTATGCAGTTGTCAAGGTACGATTGAAAGGTGATAACCTTTCAAAACTAAACAATGAATGAAATAGCCAAAGTGCTCGACTTCTTAGGTTTTCCCTAGAAAGGAGGTGATCCAGCCGCACCTTCCGATACGGCTACCTTGTTACGACTTCACCCCAATCATCGCCCCCACCTTCGACGGCTGGTTCCTTGCGGTTGCCTCACCGGCTTCGGGTGTGAATGACTTTCGTGGTGTGACGGGCGGTGTGTACAAGGCCCGGGAACGTATTCACCGCAGTATGCTGACCTGCGATTACTAGCGATTCCTGCTTCATGCAGGCGAGTTGCAGCCTGCAATCCGAACTGGGACTCTGTTTTTGGGGTTTGCTCCGGATCGCTCCTTCGCTTCCCTCTATTAAGAGCCATTGTAGTACGTGTGTAGCCCAAGCCATAAGGGGCATGATGACTTGACGTCATCCCCGCCTTCCTCCGCATTGTCTGCGGCAGTCTCTTCTGAGTCCCCACCCGAGGTGCTGGCAACAGAAGATAGGGGTTGCGCTCGTTGCGGGACTTAACCCAACATCTCACGACACGAGCTGACGACAGCCGTGCACCACCTGTTTTCTTGTCTTCCGAAGAAGAACCGGAAATCTCTTTCCGTAGCAATCAATGTCAAGGCTTGGTAAGGTTCTTCGCGTTGCGTCGAATTAAACCACATACTCCACCGCTTGTGCGGGCCCCCGTCAATTCCTTTGAGTTTCAGCCTTGCGGCCGTACTCCCCAGGCGGGATACTTATTGCGTTAACTCCGGCACAGAAGGAGTCGATACCTCCTACACCTAGTATCCATCGTTTACGGCCAGGACTACCGGGGTATCTAATCCCGTTTGCTCCCCTGGCTTTCGCGCCTCAGCGTCAGTTGTCGTCCAGAAAGCCGCTTTCGCCACTGGTGTTCCTCCTAATATCTACGCATTTCACCGCTACACTAGGAATTCCGCTTTCCTCTCCGACACTCGAGCTTCACAGTTTCGGTCCCCTCACGGGGTTAAGCCCCGCACTTTTAAGACCGACTTGCGATGCCGCCTGCGCGCCCTTTACGCCCAATAATTCCGGACAACGCTTGCCACCTACGTATTACCGCGGCTGCTGGCACGTAGTTAGCCGTGGCTTTCTCTTACGGTACCGTCAGGGATAACGGGTATTGACCGCTATCCTGTTCGTCCCATATAACAGAACTTTACAACCCGAGGCCGTCATCGTTCACGCGGCGTTGCTCCGTCAGACTTTCGTCCATTGCGGAAGATTCCCCACTGCTGCCTCCCGTAGGAGTCTGGGCCGTGTCTCAGTCCCAATGTGGCCGTTCATCCTCTCAGACCGGCTACTGATCGTCGCCTTGGTGGGCCGTTACCCCTCCAACTAGCTAATCAGACGCAAGCCCCTCCTCCAGCGAAAGCCCGAAGGCCTCCCTTTCTTCATCCCGTCATGCGGCGGAAAGAACGTATTCGGTATTAGCAGCCGTTTCCAGCTGTTGTCCCCATCTGAAGGCAGGTTGCTTACGCGTTACTCACCCGTTTGCCACTCGAATTGATAAGAAGCAAGCTTCTCATCTCTTCTCGTTCGACTTGCATGTGTTAAGCACGCCGCCAGCGTTCGTCCTGAGCCAGGATCAAACTCTCCATGATAGTATGGAAGAGCTTACTAGCTCAACTTATTGTTTTTGGTGTCCGGTTTCCACCGGACGTTTGAATTGATTCGGTTATTTTCTTACGAAAATGACCTGCACTCCCGAGTAAAACTCGGCATAAACAAATCCAAAGATTTATTTACTGGCGTTCATTCAATCATTGTTCAGTTTTCAAAGGTCATCTGCCATCGCCGTAGCGACGACTTGTTTATCTTACCAAACTACGAAGGGCTTGTCAAGCATTCTTTTGAAGAATTTTCAAAAGAATCGACTGTTGTCTCAGTCGGCATAAGAGGAATTTCCCTCACAACTTCTTAAGTATACTATGGTATATGAAGATTGTCAAGACAGATTGCCCTTATTTTGTACACTAATTTTCAAAATAGCCTATACCATTTCATCTAAGGCATCACAACAGCAAACGGTTATGGTGTTGACGATGGTTTCTACTGTCGACGCCCGTGACAGGTCCATGACCGGTTTGGAGAGTCCCTGCAGCAGCGGACCTAAAACGGTCACCCCGGCAACGTGTTCCAGCATCTTGCAGCAGATGTTCCCCGTATTCAAATCGGGAAAGACCAGGACATCGGCCCTTCCGGCTACGGGAGAGCGTGGTTGCCCACTCTTTGGCATACGATGGAATGAGGCGATATCGACTTCCATTTCGCCGTCAAACTCAAAATCGACGTTGCGGTCGCTTAGAATCTGGACGGCTTTTCGCACCGTATCGGCACCGCTGCCCCGTTCACTCCCCATCGTCGAATACGACAAGAGGGCCACTTTCGGCGAATCGATCTGCAGGGTTCGCCGCGCCCGATCGACACAGCTGCAGGCGATATCTGCCAGCTGGTATTCGTCCGGAGTCGGGATGACGTCACCGTCGCCGGCGACCAGGACTCCATCATGGCCAAACTGCATCATGTCGGTCAGAAGGATAAAAGAACTACTGACCGTATCGATGCCTTTACGGGTACCGATAATCTGCAGGGCCGCATGCAGAACTTCCGGCGCCGGCGTTTCTAATCCAGCAACCATACCGGCCGCTTCTCCGGAAGCGACCAGAAAGGCACCAAAATAAAGGGGCGTCCGTAAAAAGCGCCGGCTTTCTTCGATGGTCATCCCCGATACCCGCCGCATCCGCGCATATTCTTTGGCAAAGCGATCGAAAGACGCATGGTCTTTCGGATAGATCAATTCAGCCCTTCTAAGTCCAATTGGTATCGAAGGCTAATTCCTGAATGTCCTGCCTTTTCCCAATCAATACCGGAATGGCCAATCCGTCGGCCAAAATCCGGTCGGCCGCCTGCAGTATCCGAAGGTCGCCGCTCTCAGGCAGAACGATTTTTTGTGGATTTGAAGCTGCCCGCCCCTTCAAAGACGTCATATACCGATTCATAATAATCCCTTCCGCATCAAGTGTATTGATTTTATTATAGGAACAGATGCCTAAGAAAGCAAGGTCGAAAGCACAAAATAGCCCCCGTCACTATGGACGAGGGCTGTCATATCATTAAGAGGCTGGTCTAAACATCGTTCATTTAATAAGGGGTTGGACCTTATCTTCTTTTCCCAAAAGGTAATGCTTATTGACGTACTGCGTATGAAGTAGGGCTTCGGACAGATCGCCCAGCGGTTCTCCCAAGAACTTTGCATACAGGGTCTGCAGTTCCTTATTTTCCCAGCTGGCCCGAATCGATTTTTGGGCATCCATCTGGTATAGTGCTTCAATGCGGGCACGCTTAGCCGGGATTTCGAGGGGCAGCTGCGTTCGTGGCTGACCGCCGCCGCCAATACAGCCGCCGGGACAAGCCATGACTTCGATCAAGGCATATTTTTTCCACGAATGCTTTTCTTCCATTAAATTGATGAACCGACGGGCATTGGCCAATCCGCTGACAGCGACGACACGGATGATGTCGTTGTCCAGGGTGACGGCCGCTTCTTTCACCCCTTCAAGGCCCCGTACGGCCTCAAAGTGGAGGAAATCTTCCTCGGCCGGTTTATGGGTCTTCAAGTAAACGAGCGTCCGGAGAGCCGCTTCCATCAATCCGCCACTGTTGCCAAAGAGGTCTCCGCCGCCGGACGATTCGCCAAAGACCGTATCGTAAGCAGCATTTTCCAGCGGATCAAAGTCGATTTTTTTCTCTTTGATCCAGGTCGCCAATTCCCTCGTCGTGATGGCGTAATCGGTATCGCGCATGTCCGGATGCTGCCAGTAACGGCCGGCAGCATTCTGTTCCGGCCGAAAGATTTCCGCCTTCTTTGCCGTACAGGGCGTAACCGAAACGATGACCAGGTTGGAAGGATCGATATGCATGCGCTTGGCAAAATACGTCTTAATCATCGGGCTGAGCATGCTGCTCGGACTCTTACCAGTCGACAAGTGAGGAATCAGTTCGGGGAAGAAGATTTCCGTAAATTCAACCCATGACGGACAGGCACTCGTAAACTGCGGCAACAGCTCTTTCTTATTGTCCATACGGTATAGGAGTTCCGACGCTTCTTCCATGATGGCTAAGTCGGCTCCGAAGTTGGTATCAAAGACGTAATTCCCACCGAGTCTGCGCAAGGCTGAAATCATCTTCCCTTCCACATTTTCGCCAAAGGGACGTCCAAAGGCATCGCCAAGGGCAACGCGACGGCCGACGACGTTTGAAAGACGACGACCTTATCCGGATCGTCGATGGCTTTTTGAATCTCCGCCCGCTGTGATACGGTCGTCGTCGCCCCGAACATGCAGGTCAGCGAACACTGGCCGCAGTGGACACAGATAGGGACATCGCCCCGTGCTTTCTAAAGAGTAATATCCCGTCATAGACATGACTTCGGCACAGCGACGACGACAGAGGGTGCAGTTCCGACATTTTTCTGGATTAAACTGAATCGAAATATTACGATTTTCAACGGCGACCCGACTATCGAGTTGTTCAAAGCGACTGGTAAAGGCCATGTCCCGCTTCTTTTCAGCCTGCATATAAATGGCATCACTGCAGCAGATGGCAATGACATCAGTAATGCCTTCGGCCGTACAGCCGCGGGACAGGTCCATAACCGGTTTCGCCAGCCCTTGAAGAAGCGGTCCCAAGGCCGTAGCACCGGACAGGTGTTCCAAGACTTTATAACAAATATTTCCGGACACGAGATTAGGAAATACCAGGACATTGGCCTGACCGGCAACGGGAGACCCCGGCGCTTCTGGCGGGCAATCCGCGGTACGAGGGCTGCATCAGCCTGCATCTCGCCATCAAATTCAAAGTCGACGTTGCGGTCCCTTAGGAGACGGACGGCTTCGCGGACGCGTTCCACTTCGTCGCCGGCGCCGCTGCCATAGTCGAATAGGACAGAAAAGCCACTTTCGGATCAAGGGTCTGCGCCGTCCGCCGTGCCCGTTCTACACAGCTGACGGCAATATCGGCCAGCTGCTGCGGCGTCGGTTCGATGACGACACTGCAGTCACCGATGACGAAGATGCCGTCATCGCCAAACTGCGGCTTATCGGTAATCATGATAAAGGAACTGCTGACCGTCGACAGGCCCGGATGAGGACCGATGACTTGGAGAGCCGCACGAATGACTTCCGATGACGTGGCAACAGCTCCGGCGACCATGCCGTCGGCAATGTCGAAGGCGACCAGACAGGCGGCAAAGAAAATATAATTGGTCAGCAGGACTTCTCGCGCCTCGGAGACGGTCATCCCCTTTTTAGCCCGCCGCTTGGCATAATATTGGCAGAAGGTATCCAGCATGGGATACGTTTCAGGATCGATGATTTCGATACCGTCCATGTCGATCTGATATTCGGAGGCGACTTCAACGATGTTCTGCGGCCGCCCGATCAGAATCGGCCGGGCAAAGCCTTCGGCCTGGACCCGTTCTGCAGCCTGCAGAATCCTGCGGCTTTCCGATTCTGGCAGGACGATCTTCTTTTGTTCTTTCGAAACGCGGCGTTTCAAATTATTAATAAAGCGCGACATAGGACAACACCTCACATCTTTCAATACACGTTCAATTGGCTAAGTATAGTATAGAACAAAAAGAGGATCTCTGCCCATTTTCAAATACGAAAGGCTCTATTCTACGTTTAAAAAGCCGTAAGACACGACAAAAAAAAGAGCCGCCCCAAAGGGCAGCTCCTTTATACAGACTGCGTAGTCCAATTATTCTACAGTAACGCTCTTAGCCAGGTTACGCGGTTTATCGACGTCGTTGCCGCGGCTGACGGCGATATAATAAGCCAACAGCTGCAAGGGAACGATAGCCAGGATGGAAACGACAAAGTCATCTGAGGTCGGAACTTGATCAAGGTATCGACGGTATGAACGACTTCCGTATCGTCGTCCTGAGCAATGCCGACGACAAAGGCATCGCGGGCTTTAACTTCCTTAATGTTGCTGATCATCTTGCCTTTGACTTCAATCTGTGTTGCCAAGGCAATGACCGGAACACCGGCTTCGATGAGCGACAGCGTGCCGTGTTTCAATTCACCGCCGGCATAGGATTCAGCGTGAATATAGGAAATTTCTTTTAATTTCAAAGCGCCTTCCATGGCCAGACCGTAATCCATGGAGCGGCCGATGAAGAAGACATCTTCTTTATCTTTTAAAGGCATCGCACAAGCCTTTGATCGTGTCGACTTGGTCGAAAATTTTCTGGCACTGATCGGGGAGTTTTCCAGATGAGCAGGATTTCTGCTTCTCGGTCAGCCGGCAGTTTGCCGTTCAAGCGGCCCATGTAGAGGGCCAAGAGGAGCAAGGTTACCAGCTGCGTCGTATAAGCCTTCGTCGAAGCAACGGCGATTTCAGGACCAGCCAGGGTATACGCTACCTGATCGGCTTCACGAGAAATGGACGAACCGACGACGTTGGTAATGGCCAGCGACCGGGCACCGCGGCGTTTGGCTTCTTTCAGAGCGGCCATGGTGTCAATCGTTTCACCGGACTGGCTGACGACGATGCACAGGGTCTTGCTGTCCGTCAAAGGATCGCGGTAACGATATTCCGATGCGATGTCGACTTCAACGGGAATGCGGGCCAATTTTTCAATGAAATACTTGGCCAAGAGACCGGCATGATAGGCCGTACCGCAAGCCGTGATCAAGATCTTGTCGATGGACTTCACATCTTCCGGCGTCCAGTTCAATTCTTCAAAGGAAACGTGCTTGCCGCCATCGACAATGCGGCGGCTCATCGTATCTTTGATGGCTTTCGGCTGTTCATAGATTTCTTTGAGCATGAAGTGTTCAAAGCCGCCCTTTTTCAGCCGCTTCGGCATCCCAGTTTACTTCAAAGACCTTCTTTGAAATCGGGTTGCCTTCCAGATCCGTCACCCAGACCTTATCCTTCATGACGATGGCAATTTCGCCGTCATTCATGATGTACGTCTTACGGGTGTAGCTGAGGATGGCCGGAATATCCGAGGCAATATAGTTTTCCCCGTCTCCCAGGCCGACGATCAACGGATTGTCCTTTTTGGTGCAAATGATTTTATCCGGTTCAAATTTGCACATGAAGACCAAGGAATAGGAACCGCGCAAAAGGGTCAGCACCTTACGGACCGTACGGGTAAAGTCACCGTCATAAAGGTCTTTGCAAAGGTGAGCAATGACTTCCGTATCCGTTTCCGAACGGAAGTGGTACCCTTTTTTGAGCAGGTCTTCCTTCAATTCCATGTAGTTTTCAATGATCCGTTGTGGACGATGACGAAATCGCCATTTTCATCCGAATGAGGATGGGCATTGATGTCCGACGGGCCGCCGTGCGTTGCCCAGCGGGTGTGACCGATGCCGGACGTCCCGGTAACGGGATGTTTCTTGACTTCTTCCGCCAAGTTTGCCAGCCGGCCCGCTTTTTTGCGAATAGCAATAGCACCGTCATGATAGACGGCAATGCCTGCCGAGTCATAACCGCGGTACTCCAGCTTGCCCAGACCATCCATTAAAAAGTCTGCCGCTTCTCTGTCTCCGATGTAACCTACAATACCACACATAGTTATATCCTCCTGATATAAAGTTATTTCCTTCTTATGATGAAGTTGTCGACAATGTTACCACTGTAATTTTCCATCATATGACGACTGAAGGTGCCGAGAGACATCCGCTGACAAATTCGATACTTCTCTACCTCGTCTACCTGAAATCAACTCATTCAGGTACTAGCGCTATCCATTATTACGTTAAGGATTTCCAAACGCCTGTATATAAAAACAGGGAATGGAGCTCAAGGAACTCCATTCCCACACTTTAATATATTTGCAAGGTTTTGTCAATACTTACTTCGAAGGGCCCATTTCGTGTTCGACGACAACGGCGATATCATCGACGATTCGTTCCAATTGTACCAGGTCCGGTCCTTCTGCCATGACACGGATGAGGGGTTCTGTCCCCGACGGGCGGACAAGAATGCGACCTTCATCGCCCAGTTCTTCTTCACCGGCCGAAATAGCGGCCATGATGAGGTTATTATCTTCCCAGCCCGACTTCGTCTGAACGCGAACGTTTTTTCAAAATTTGAGGATAACGGGTCATGAGGCAGCCAGTTCGGATAAGGGTTTATTCTGCTGTTTCATAATGCTCAGCAGCTGAACAGCCGTAAGCAAGCCGTCACCGGTCGTGTTGTAATCGAGGAAAATGATATGCCCCGACTGTTCCCCACCGAGGGAATAGCCGTCTTTTCTCATTTTTTCCAAGACGTAGCGGTCGCCGACAGCAGTGATTTCCGTCTTGCAGCCCATTTCTTTCAAGCTTTGTGGAAGCCGATGTTGCTCATGACCGTACCGACGACGGTATCCTGTTTGAGGCGGCCTTCGGCTTTAATTTCATGGCACAGAGGAGCATGATCTGGTCGCCGTCCATGTCCTGTCCCTTTTCGTCGACGGCCAGGCAGCGGTCGGCGTCACCGTCGTTGGCAATGCCGATGTCGGCCCCGTATTTCAAGACCGTTTCCTTCAGGCTGTCGAGGTTGGTAGAACCGCAGTTTTCATTGATGTTGATGCCGTTCGGCTTGTTATGGATGGCAATGACTTCTGCCCCCAGCCGTTCAAGGATTTCCGGGCCTAAAAGGGACGCCGAACCGTTAGCACCGTCATGAACGACCTTAAGGCCGGACAGGTCGATATCCGTCGATTTGCAGATAAAATCGGCGTACTCCTGCTGTAAGTCGTCCAGGCGGAAATCGTACCGATAGCAGCCCCGGTCGGACGGCTCTGAAGGCCGGCCCGTTCATCCTTCAGCATATACTCTTCGATTTTATCTTCCATTTCATCCGGCAATTTATAACCAAAGCCGTCGAAAAATTTTATGCCGTTGTATTCGAAAGGATTATGAGACGCCGAAATCATAACGCCGGCATCCATATGATGCGTTCTTGTCAGGTAGGCAATGGCCGGAGTCGGAATGACGCCTGCCATGTAGCAGTCACCACCAGCGGATGCGATGCCGGCTGCCAGGATATCGGCCAGCATGGTGCCGGAACGGCGGGTATCCCTTCCGATGAGGAAGGTCGGGTGTTCTTTATTCTGCCCAAAGATATAGGCAGCGGCTCTGCCAAATGATATGCCAATTCCGGGGTCAACGAGTCGTTAGCAACGCCTCGTACTCCATCTGTTCCAAACAATCTAGCCATTTACTTTACCTCCAAAGGTTGATATTTACGAATGATTTCGACAGCCGTTTCCAAGCCGTCCAAATAGGCGCTCATAATGCCGCCTGCATACCCGGCCCCTTCACCGACCGGATAGAGCCCGGCTGTATCGAGGGCCATACGGTCGTCACCGCGGACGATGCGCACCGGGGCACTGGTCCTTGTTTCGACGCCGGTCATGACGACGTTGTCATCGTCAAAGCCGTGAAGACGCCGGCCAAAGTACGGCAGGGCCTCTGCCAGGGTCGCCGTAACAAAATCCGGCAGGACGTCATGCAAATCGGCCCAGGTCACGCCGGGGCGATAGGTATGGATGGCGCCTTCGGCAGCAGCACCGGGACGCTTCAAGAAAGAACCGACGGTCTGAGCCGGTGCATGGTAGTTGCTCCCGCCGACCTTATAGGCCAGTTCCTCATAGCGGCGCTGAAATTCGATACCGGCCAAAGGCCCGTCGCCGCCCATGTCGTCAGGCGTAACGTTGACCACGACGGCACTGTTGGCAATGCCGCTGTCCCGCTTGTAAAGACTCATGCCGTTGGTGACGACCCGCCCTTCTTCTGAAGCGGCTCCGACGACGACGCCGCCAGGGCACATGCAGAAAGAATAGCACGACCGACCGTCGGGACTGTGGTAGACCAAGGCATAATCGGCCGGTTCAAGGCCGAGTTCTTCAGCCGGGCAGCCGTATTGGTCGCGGTCGATGACATCCTGCGAGTGCTCAATGCGCACGCCGACGGCAAAGGGCTTCTTTTCCAAGACGACACCTTTGTCATGGAGCATGTAATACGTATCGCGGGCACTGTGACCGACGCCCATGACGACGACACTGGCCGGATATTCATCTTGTCCATTGATCGTTACCGACTTGACCTTGCCCGCTTCGTCACGGTCAATGGCCGTGACACAGCTTGAAAAGTGGACTTCGCCGCCCTTGGCTTCGATCATGTGGCGCAAATTTTTCACGACTCGCCGCAAGACGTCCGTTCCCACATGGGGATTATAGGCATACAGAATTTCTTCCGGTGCGCCGGCGTCGACGAAGGTCTGCAAAATCTGCCTCAGCAGGGGATGATTGATGCGCGTCGTCAGTTTGCCGTCAGAAAAAGTTCCGGCACCGCCTTCCCCAAACTGGACGTTCGATTCCGGCTTAAACGCCCCTCCGCGCCAAAACGTTTCCACGTCTTTCGCCCGGGTATCGACGTCACAGCCTCGTTCAAAGACCAATGGTGCATACCCATGTTCGGCCAGGGCCAAAGCAGCCGCCAGTCCCGACGGGCCCGTACCGATGACGATGGGACGGGCGCCAGGGTTTCACTCCCGGGAATGATTTCCGGTGCCGGCGTTTCTGCGATTTGGCGCACGTCCTTATTATCACGGCACCGTTTCCACACCTTCTTTTCATCGACAAAGGACACGTCGACGGTAAAGACAAAATAGATTCGCGGTTTCCGGCGGGCGTCGATAGCCCGGCGAACGATGCAGATGCCGGAAATATCGCTGCGGCTACACCGGAGTTTCTTGGCAATCAGCGCTTCCAAAGGCTTTTGCATCGGTACGGCCGTGCGAATATTCAATACTCTAAGCACAAAGTTTCTCCTTTTCTACTCACCATTTCGGATATGGAGGTCGGCCTCGACCTCATCAGGATACATATTGATGCCGTCTACAGGCGGGATGATGACCTTCCACGATTTTTCTTCCTTCATATTTTCAACGTTAATGTCCGGCAAATCGATGGAACTGATATTGCGCAGCGTATCGGCAGAGCCCCTGATTTGGATGCTCGTCGGCTGAATCGTCAATGTTTTCGTTGCCGTCTGGCCGGTTATATTGACGTTTAAGGGAACGCTCTTAGACATGGCATCATGGCCAATGGTCACTTTGACATTGCTCTGCCACGCGTCATTTCAAGTCCCTCAACGGGTGAACCTTCAGCATCGTACAAGTGAATCGGTGCCATCAAGGCAAAATCGCCGTTGCGCTGGTTGACCGGGACTTCGATGACGGCCTGGTTGACCTGTTGGATCAGGCGGCGAGCGCCACTGACGACGACCTTTTCCGGAACGATTTTCAGTTCACTGATAAGTCTTTTTCATCTAAGTTGCCGACGATATGCGGCGTCAGTTTAAATTCTTTGACCGTGTAGACATCGACGGTTATCTTCGTCGACGTCATGCTTTGTTTTTTCAGCTCCGTCCCGCTCGGTATTTCGACGTGAATCGGCACGTCGACCGTCCCTTCCTGGACGTCGGACAAATCGATGTAGGCCTTGATATCCGAAGGCCCTACGTTGATGATCGTATTGCGCGGCCCCGAAAGGCGGACGTAGACCGTCTTGGGCACATTCGACGTAATATATTGAGAATTGAGGTTTTCAACGGTAATAGGGACGGTATAACTTCCCTCACTGAGCGGATTTTGTTCGTTGATGATGACGAACCACAAGACGATAGCCAAGAGAAAGCAGATGATTTTAAGCTGCCAATTTTTATCAATCTTGTTCATGTTAGGGCCTCCATTTAAAGATATTCGCCAGGCCCTGAGGTGTCCGGGTCAAGAAGGTTTTCAGCACATTGCGCAAGGCATTGCCGTCAAGATGGCGATAAATGTGGCCGCCGTAGGTATAAGAAATGGATCCCGTTTCTTCACTGACGACGATGATGACGGCATCGGTCAACTCGCTGATGCCGATAGCCGCCCGGTGCCGCGTCCCCAATTCCGTCGACAAGGACCGATCGGCGGTCAACGGAAGGAGGCAGCCGGCTGCCATAATACGGTTTTCACGGATAATGACGGCCCCGTCGTGAAGGGGCGTATTGGGAATAAAAATATTGCCCAAGAGCTCTTGTGAAACGAGCCCTTCAATGGCAACCCCAGTGTCGATATAGTCGTTAAGGCCGACTTCGCGTTCAAATACGATGAGGGCCCCGGTGTGCGTCTTTGATAAGGACTCACTGATCGCTACGATTTCGTCGATGAGCCGTTCCAGTTCTTCCATGCTGATGACCTGGCCGGAACGAAATAAACGCCCCCGCCCGATCTGTTCCAAAGCCCGGCGTAATTCGGGCTGAAAGACGACGGGAAGGGCGACGAGGATGACCGTCATCCCCTGCTGCAGCATCCAATTGATGACGTGCAGGTCGAGGACCTTACTGACCACGGTAACGACGCCCAGGACCAAGAGCCCCTTGATGAGGCGACGGCCCGCGTATTGCGGATCAGAATGAATAACTTATAGAGCACAAAGGCGACGAGTAAAATATCCAATATGTCCAGCAGTCGGAAACTGCTGATGAAACCTTGAAAAGGCAAGTACATAGGGCTTCACTCCAGGCTATATAAAGACAAAAAATAAAATAGGTACTTTTATTTTACAATATTTTAGGCATAAAAAAAAGGGCTGTCCGTAAACGCCCTCTTGACAGCCAAATTTGAGCCGTCCTTATGGGGGACGGCCCTCCTATTGAGCTAAATCTTATAATGTTTCTTCACCGGGAACGCAGCTGCCGGTTCCTTGGCCGCGCCTTGATGAACCAAGCGGAATTCCTCTTCCTGTTTAGCCAGCATTTCAAAGTCGATGGACTTCAATCGAGCCGCCAAGTCGCGCTGAATGTCGGCAAAGGCAGCATAAATGGAACACATATTGCTGCAGCCGCGGCTGCACGAATCCATATCATTGAGACAGCGCTGCAATTCCGTCTGCCCTTCCACGGCTTCGATGACATCGAATAAGGTGATGTCCTTCGGAGCTCGCTGCAAGGCGAAGCCGCCTTCTACACCGCGATAGGATTTCATGATGCCGGCCTTGGTGAGGCTACGCATAATTTTTAACAAAAAACGTTCTGGTATATTCTGTTTTTCCGCCAGCGCTGCGCCGGTAATTTTTGTGCCTTCCGGGAGCCCCGCCAAATAAAGGACCATGCGGAATGCATAATCCGTAGCTTGATTCAATCTCATAATGCTACCCCCTTACATCTTTCACTCACATTATACAATAAAAGACAAAAAAAGTATAGTTTTGGTTTTCATATTCATCATGATCTCAGCATATTTTTCTGCCAAATCACCGGCGCCAGTCACGTTCCGCCTAAAGAAATCAATAAAAAAAACTCCCTTTAAAGCAGGACAAGATCGTACAATTCCTCTGCCTGCCTCAAAGAGAGCTTTCAACATACCTTCACCCCTTATCGGCCGGCCTCAACCGGTTCCTCAAAGGAGCTGAATGATTTCAAAAATAATCGCCGACATGGCCGCGCTGATAGGAATGGTGACTACCCAGGCGACCAGCATGCTGCGGGCTACACCCCAGTGAACGGCACGGACACGTTCGGCCGAGCCGATCCCCATGATGGAACCGGAGACGACATGGGTCGTACTGACCGGAAGATGGAGAAAGGTTGCCATAAAGATGACCATCGACGAATTAAGGTCAGCGGCAAAGCCGTTGATCGATTCCATCTTGAAAATCTTGGTCCCCATCGTCGAAATGATGCGCCAGCCACCGGCTGACGTACCGAGCGCCATAGACGTCGCACAGGCGATCTTTACCCAGACCGGGATTTCCATGGTATCGATATAACCGCCGGAAAGTAGGGCCAAGGCGATGATCCCCATGGCTTTCTGGGCATCGTTCGAGCATGAGAAAAAGCCATCAAACTGGCCGATACGAGCTGCATCTTGCGGAATTGACGATTCAAGGCCAACGGCGAATAACGACGGACGACCCACAACAAGCCAATCATGACAAAATACCCCGTAGCCAGGGCCAGACGGGGATAGAATCAAAGATAAAATAATTTTCCCGATACCGCCCGTATCGAGGGCAGCCGGGCCGACGCTGATACAGACAGCGCCGATGACGCCGCCGATCAGGGAATGGGATGAACTGCTCGGGATGCGGTAATACCAGGTAAGAACATTCCAGATAATCGAGCCGATGAGGCTGCTACGATGACGTCCAAACTGATTTCAGACGGATTTAAAACTAAATCGCCGCCAATCTCTTGGCGACGCCGGTACTGATCATAGCCCCGGCAAAATTAAGGCAGGCTGCCATCATGATCGCATGACTCGGAGAAATGGCCCGTGTCGATACGCTGGTAGCGATGGCATTTGCCGTATCGTGAAACCCATTAATATAATCAAACAAAACGGCCAACAAGACGATGGCCCAAATTAA
>ENA-OQCE01000274-OQCE01000274.1-human-gut-metagenome-genome-assembly--contig:-NODE-274-length-25128-cov-12.413223_pt1 | contig 25128 bp, 25 predicted proteins | sample MGYA00242495_ERZ504572 | MGnify/ENA primary metagenome ERZ504572 (study PRJEB26092, sample SAMD00036228) | human gut metagenome | host: Homo sapiens | study: EMG produced TPA metagenomics assembly of... | reverse complement strand
CTCGCCTCCGGCTGGCTCAACCTAAACGGTACGTGGTACTGGCTTGACCCCTCGACGCACGCCATGCTACCGGCTTTCACGAGTGCAACGGCTCACTGTACTGGTTTAATGCGTCCGGCGCGATGGCTACCGGATGGCTCCTCGACGGCGGTACCTGGTACTACGCGACGGGATCCGGCGCGCTGGCGCGCGGCCCCGTATCCGTCGGCGGCGTGCCCTACTGCTTCGACGCCCGGACGGGGGCCATGCTGACGGGCTACCAGACCGATGCGCAGGCGTCCGCCGCTACTTCGGCAGCTGCGGCCCCCTTAACGGATGGGGCCTCGTCGACGGCTCCTGGTACTGGTTTGCGAACGGCATCGCCTCGACCGGCTGGCTTTACACCGGCGGCTCCTGGTACTGGCTCGACCCCGACGCGGGCGGCGCCATGGTGACGGGCCTTCACGTGTGCAACGACTCAGCGTACTGGTTCAGCGCCTCCGGCGCGATGGCGACCGGATGGGTGCTCGACGGCGGGACCTGGTACTACGCGACGGGCTCCGGTGCCCTCGCCTCCGGATGGCTCAGCCTAAGCGGTGCATGGTACTGGCTCGACCCCTCGACGCATGCTATGACCACGGGCGTTCAAACTATCGGATCATGTGAATACATATTTAATAGTACCGGCAAGATGATGGCTAATTGCTGGTCAAACGGTGATGGGTCTTGGATGTATCATTCGTCATCCAGCGGCGCAATTGACCTTAAAGGCATAATGACCGATTCGGGAATCCAGCTGATTGACGATGACGGTAATGCCAGAACGGGCTGGATTGAGAGTCAGGGTTCTCGATATTATTGTTCTGCTAATGGGGTAATTCTGACTGGATGGCAGCAAATTGCTGGGTCTTGGTATTACTTTAACTCGGATGGTCGAATGGCGACCGGCTGGCTTAACGATGGCGGTAACTGGTACTGGCTAGATTCCGCTTCTGGCATAATGAAAACGGGATGGCTTTCCCGTGGGGACACATGGTATTACCTTGATGCCGCACGTGGGGGAGTAATGTTGAGCAACGGTTGGTATTGGATCGGCTCTACTGACTACAAGTTCAGTTCATCCGGCGCAATGGTTGGCGCTTGGGTCGATGTCCCGTGCTATTCGCAGTACCCGGAACTTCCTACTGGCTGTGAGTCGGTTGCCCTTACAAACTTGCTTAACTACTATGGTTTCGGTTTAGGTAAGACGATTATTGCGGATTACTATTTGCCCAAGGGAAGTAATGGCAATTTTGTTACCGCTTTTGATGGCAATCCAAGGCGTAGCAGCGGGGGTCTCATGGGATGCGTCGCACCTGCGATTACTATTGCTGGTAATAACTTTCTGCGTGCTGCTGGAAGTGGCAAGCAGGCAAAAGACGTCTCTTTCTCGTCAATTTCTTCCATTAAGAACAGGCTGACCTGTGGTCAACCTGTTGAGATGTGGAATACCGAATGGGGAAGTTGGCCAGGAGGCCGTTATGCTGCGCGTTGGTATAACGGGCATTCCTATGGTCTGTGGGGCGGTAATCATGCCGTAGTCCTTAAAGGCTATGATGACGAGCAGGGAATTGTCTATCTTTCGGATTCGATTAACGGCAATGTTACGCGAAATGCCCAAGTGTTCTTCGGCACGTGGCAACAGATGGATAGCCAGGCCGTGGTAATTGAATAGCCATGATGCTAAAAGGGGAGAGCTCGACGAGCTCTCCCCTTTTGCTACATTGTTAATCTAGCTACGCCGTCTTCTTACGTCCAAATAGTTCGTCCCAGTTACTGGCTGCCAAAACTGTTCCGCATACAATTACAACGCAGCAGATTACGGATGCCATGTCGGGAATTGTTCCAAGCAAGATCAGGCCAAAGACCACTGACCATGCCGAATAGGAGATATTCAGAGCCATCGCACGCGCTGCTCCGATTGCCGCAATGCCCTTGTAATAGAACAGATAGGATGCAGTTCCTGCGAGTCCGGCGAGTGCAATAATCAATGTGGGCATGCTTGGGATAGCGCCCAACGTGAAATGCCATGCTCCGAAGAGGGGGAGTACGAGCGCTCCATAAACAAGCGCACTTGTAGTTTCGCGGATTTGCAAAGCTGTTTCGTCATCAACGGCATCATCTTTCATTCCCCATGCGCACAGCACCGCTTCGGATCCCCATCCAATAACGGCAAGCACTGCGCCGAGTAAGCCGAGGGGGGCATTTGCAATCTCGCTCGATCCGGCCGATAGATAGCCCATCGTCATTACACCGCAAAGAGCAACGAGAAGGGAAAGAATCTGGCCTTTGCCCATTTTCTCCTTCAGCAGTACGAAGGAAAGGAATGCTCCGACTGCGGGATAGAAGGCGGAGATGATTGCCGTGTAGGCAGCTCCGATGTTATTAATTGCCAATACGTAGCCGGTCATTCCGATAGGTCCACCGAGTAGGGCGCCGGCGATGACGACCTTGCCCGAACGAGTTTTAAGTGCAGCGAGCGTGTCTTTTAGTCTGCCTCGGACTCCCATGTAGCCAAAGAGCCAAATTGCACAGAAGGCATCATGGAGAAAGGATCCCGCAATGGAGGCGCATGCAAGCGCTTCCGCCGATCCAATATAGGGCGCAAGCGCCAAGCCGATTCCAAGAATTACTGTATCAAGGCCCCAAAGAAGACCGCTAAAAAAGCCGAATTGCATCGTTACTCACCTTTCCGATAGATCTCCAGTGCCTTTTTGAGGTATTTGGCACCGTAATTGAAGTAGATATAGAGCCATTCGCCCACGAAGTCGCCTTCGGCTTCTTTCAGAAGAGACCAGAGGTACCAGCACCATCCTGCAAGGGCAATGTGCGCATAGTTATGCGCAATTTCGTTGTTTGTTGCCTTGCGCCCAAAATATGCATCAAGCGCGCGGTCGACTTCATCTTCGGAAAGCTCGCAGCAGACACTGCATGTTCCAAAATCGTTTGCGTAATCGCTCATGCCAGCATATTCCCAGTCAATGAGATAGTACTTGTCGTTCTCATCGATAAGGAAATTGAGGTAAAAGAAGTCATTGTGGCAAAGGCATTTTGGTGCATTATCGGCCTGTACAAAGTGCTCCAATTCATCGATTTCGGCGGACATTTCCCTGTAGCTGGAATGTCGATGGGACCTTTTTCCAGAAGAAGTGATTCGTAGCGCTTCGCTTCGAGGTAGAAGTCAAATTCGGTTTCAACATTTGCACCACTCTCGTGAAGCGAACGACACATCTGCATCATTCGATTCATTTGGGCAGGATCATGCGGGTCAGGCTGCTTTGCGTTGGGTACAAACTTCGAAATTTTCCAACCACGCTTTGGGTCCTCATGAATGAACGTGTCGTCAAGGCCGAGCTCCTTGGCCTTTTTAAGTGCGGCTACTTCTCCATTTCTGTTAATAAGCAGTTCGGTCCCGACTCCCGGATGGCGGTAAACGTACTCTCCGTCATTGGTTCTAAAGTGGCACGATAGATTCGTAAGACCTTGTTTAAGGGGATAAACGTCGTGAATCTCTGTTTTGGAGCAGCCGAGCACTTGCTCGATGTTATCGAAAATATCGGAGTCAACGTTTTCGATAAAATGCGGATCAAAGGCACGCAGCTCATCAAGAGAATCGAATTCGTTGATCTCGCCCTCAGGATACTTCTTGATAACCATATCGAGCTCCTTGATGTGCTCGATATATAGATCTTCCCAAAGCTTGTCCGTTGTTTCGGGCTTGTTATATTCCGTTTCGAGAATCTGCTTAAATGCAAGCGAGAAGGCTTTATCAAAGTAGACATGTCCGAGCATATACCAAGCATCGGAACCGCCAATCGTAACATTGGTAATTCTGTCCATTGCTCCGGTTTGAATGCACCATTCTTTGGTGGCGCCTTCAGCATATTGAGCAGAATAAAATGCTTTCCAAACGTATGCTTCGAACGGATTGTTTAGAAGGTAATCATCGCTTGAGCAAATATAGGTGTTGCCAAGCCGCTCTTTTACGCACATAAGCGATGCGTGGTTATTTTTGGATGCATATTCGTTGTTGACGACAATCGAGACGCCGAACTTGCTTTCGAGATAGAAGAAATATTCTTTTTTATAGCCGACAACGACGGTGATATTGCTGATACCTGCGTCTTGCAGCTGCCTAATCTGTCGCTCAATGAGGATCTCACCACGTACTTTTAAAAGGCCTTTGGGCTTTTCATACGAAATGGGAGCAAAGCGGCTCGAAAGCCCCGCAGCCAATATCACTGCGTTTTCAACCTTATAGGGATGAAGCGCTTCGTAACCGCCGTCGGTTAGGCTGTCCGATTCGAGAAGCCCCTCATTCGTGAGCTCTTTATTCGCTGCGTTTACTGATCCAAGTGAAAGGCCGGTGCGCTCGGCAACTTCTCGCTGGCTGGCATATGGGTTCTTTAGGTATTCGTACAGAACTGTAAAGTTACGCTTGGTCAGTTCCACTGCAGGCCTCCAATTAAGATGTTCATTGCTTAGGAAAAGAATAGAATGATTGAACGATATGTTCAATCAATTGTATTTAGCTACATAGACTGAACAGAAAGTAGCGAAAATCAATCTCGAAAGGTGGATTAAAATAACTAAATAGGATATCTGGGAGGGTCGCTTATGTATCGATTCGAAAAGAAGGCCACGCTTGTTTGTGCTGCTGCGTCATTAATCACTGCTTGCTGCTTGCCCCTGAGTGCGAATGTCGCGTTTGCACAGGATTCCGTTGAGGCTCAGAGTATTGAGTCAAAAGCGGATTTTTCTTCTGTGGTTTCCGATGATTTGCAACCTGATAATTCTTCCGTCATAAAAGATGGCTGGCAACGAGACGAGTCGTCTGGAGTTTGGTATTACGGAAAAAACGGTAAACACCAAACTGGCTGGCTGCAAAGCGGGGGCTATTGGTATTGGCTTGATCCGGCCAATGATGGTGCAATGCAGACAGGTTATTTCAATGTGACCGATGCTGGCGGATCGACTGCTTCGTTTTATGCGAATGACGGCAATGCCGCAACGCCTTTTGGCGCGCTATATCAGAACTGCTGGCTACGTAACTCAGATGGAAATTGGTTTTATGCCAATGCTGGAGGCGATTTAGCTGCTGATTGGTTTTATCAAGACGGCACATGGTATTACCTGGATCCTGCCACCCATATAATGCAGGTTGGTTTTGTCGACCTCGGGAGCGGGAAATACTATTTAGATGCCACTGGTGCTATGAAAACCGGCTGGATTCTCGTTGACGGGAATTGGTACTGGGCATATCCATCGGGCGCACTTGCTTCGTCATGGCAGACGATAGGTGGGACTCGCTATTATTTTGACTCTCAGACGCTGGCTATGTTCAAAGGTCGTCACGAGATCGATGGAAGTACCTACATTTTTGGCGACTATGGCTCGTAAATGGATGGTTCAAAGATGGAGTAGATTGGTATTACTGCTCTAATGGTATTGCGGTCACTGGCTGGCAACTCGTTAACGGAACCTGGTATTATCTCGATCCGGCTTCCGACGGCAAAATGTCTGTTGGGTATTTAGACCTTGGCAATGCAGCATATTATTTGAATTCGAATGGGACTATGGCTATTGGTTGGGCTCAGTCCGAGGACGGCTGGTATTTTGCCTCTGAATCTGGCGCGCTTATTTCTGGCTGGTATAAAGAGGGCGTGAGTTGGTATTACCTGGACCCTGCTAGCCATCTCATGAAAACGGGCTTATTTGAGGTGGGCGGCAACGATTGTTTCGCAAACCTGAGCGGTAGACTTGTGGTGTCAAGCTGGATTACCGTTAAAGACGGCGTAGAAAGATATGCCGATGGCAATGGATATCTTTGCAAAGATGTGATCCGCGAAAACGGTACTATCCTAAAAACAGCTGGAGCTGATGGCTGGCAGGTTGCGTCCGGTTGGGTTAATGTTGCAAATCAAAGGTTTTATGCTGAGCCGGAACGGGCGTCATTCATCGTGGATGGCTGCAGATTGATGGCGATTGGTATTGGCTTGATGCCGATTCTGGTGCGATGAAAACTGGATGGGTTTTTACTGACGGTGCATGGTGTTACCTAAACGCCGACGGAAAAATGGCAACTGGTTGGAAATGCCTCAATGGAACATGGTATTACCTTGACTCCAACGGCAGCATGCATGTTAGCTGGCTTAAAGATTCGGGTAAGTGGTATTGGCTAGACGGCAGCGGTGCTATGGCAACAGGCGCAAGAACCATCGATGGCGTGCGTCGAATTTTCTGGAGCGATGGCCAGTGCGACAAGGTTGGCTGGCAAAATCCTCCGCAGTATCCCCAGGTCAGCTCTTGGACTGTTCAGTTGCCTAGCTACTGCACTGGCTACTTTACCTATGTGACTCCTTCTCGCATTTCTGTCGAAGCGACGCGGGAAGATTGCGTGAATGCCTTTATTCAGCGTGCTTACGAATATATCGGTACGCAATATATTGAGCCTTGGTCTACCGCTCCCGGCGGGGCTGTTGATTGCTCTGGTTTTGTCTTGCAATGTCTTTATGCTACTGGCATGGATATGGGTGTTTACAACCCTTATAACCATCGCTGGGATCCAAGCCAAACCTACAATTCGATGAATTGGTATCGAAGCAACATCTTTATGCCCGTGAGCACCAGCTCGATTCAGCGTGGCGATGTGATTTATTATCGCGGGCATATCGCAATCGCACTTGGCGGCGGTATGATGATTGACTCCTGGCCTCATCAGGGTGTCGGTATTCATCCCGTCAGCGCTAGGGGAAATGTGATCGGCGCAGCCGTCCGTTTATCTAATTGATTCCTTGTAAGACAGTCGGTACCGGTTGGGGGCCTGAAATGAATGCTCGGATTGATCATCGAATTTGCTGGCGAGCAATCGGCTTGGTGCTACTATCCGCCTCGCTCTCGGTTTTCGCCCCCGCGTTTTCTTGCACTGCTTATGCCGTGGAAGAGGGGGCGGATAACGATATCGTAGAGCGCGACTCGACGGAAGGGTCGGGTGCTTTTGTCGGCGGCGGTCTCGCTCAAGATTCCAACGATTATGCTGGCAAAACAGCGGAAGATTCGAATCCACAGGTTGTCGAAAGCCAAGACTCGTCGACGACGGAAAAACTATCTGGATGGCAATGGGACGGTTTGTCCTGGTATTACTATCTTGACGACTGCCGTTTGACCGGAATGCAGAATGTTGACGGCTCGTTGTTTTATTTGGACCCCGCTCGTGACGGCGCGATGAGTTGCGGCTGGATTTTTACTGACAATAAGTGGTATTACGCGAGTCCATCAGGCGCTTTGGCAAATGGTTGGCAGCTTATCGGAGGCCAATGGTACTGGTTTGACTCCCTTGACGGCTGTTCCATGGTTACTGGGCGACGTGTTATCGATGGGCATCCTTATCTTCTTGGAACCTATGGACTGATTAATGGATGGTGTCTTGATAACGGTTTATGGTATTGGGGTAGCAATGGTGAAGTCTTAACCGGTTGGCTTCAAACTGGCAATAACTGGTATTGGCTTGATCCCGCCAATGATGGTGCTATGTCTAGGGGAATCGTTTCCGTTGGCTCATCACGTTATTATTTATCGGATTCCGGTGCAATGGCTGTTGGTTGGGCGTTTGATGGTACGGACTGGTATTACGCAGACGGTTCCGGCGCACTTGCGTCGGGCTGGCGTTCGGTGAACGGCGCTTGGTATTGGCTCGATATCGCAAATGACAATAGAATGGTTACCGGCTTTTTTTCCATCGGATCGAATCGGTATCATTTTTCTTCAACGGGAGCGCTGTCACTCGGCTGGTTTATGAGCGATGGAGACTGGTATTACGCTGAGCCATCTAATGCATCGGGTATTGTAAAGACGGGTTGGCTGAAGGACGGTAGCCAATACTATTATCTTGATCCTGCCGTCGACGCAAAATGCTGCTCGGGCATTTTTCTGTAAATGGGAAAAGCTATTATGCAAAAGGCTCAGGCGCTGTTGCTTGTCGTGAATGGGTAGATGTCCAGGACTCGGTTCAGGATGGTCCGTCTAAGGCTTTTGCTGGTTCTGACTGCTCGTTGTGCGGAACATTGCGCAATGGGAAGTTATTTACTTCAAACGGCGATGGCGAATTGGTCGAAGCGCGCGGTTTCGTGACGCTTGGTGGCTGCATTTTCTATGCTGATCCGACTAATGGCTCCTTGAGCGTCGGCTGGCAGAACGTTAACGGAAAATGGTACTTCTTTGATGAGACCGCTGGCTATGCACGATCTGGCTGGCTGAGCAAGGATGGCTCCTGGTCCTATTTAGATCCATCTACTTACGTTATGAAAACCGGTTGGGTTGCCGTTAACGGATATTGGTATTACTTGAATTCGTCTGGTTATATGCAGAGGGATGGCTCAATTTGGGCGGCACCTGGTATTGGCTTGATGCTAGTGGGGCTATGGCTACTGGCTGGCGCGTTGTGGACGGATCCTGGAATTACTTCATGGCTAACGGCGCGTGGGTGTCAGACTATATGGACGCTAAAGCTCAAAGTTATTCAAGCAATACAAATTGGCTGATACTTGTCGATACGTCGCGTTGTATCACGAGCATCTACACTGGGTCATGGAATAATTGGTCCTTAAACCGTCGATATGTATGTTCGACGGGAAAAGCCAGTACGCCAACTGTGATAGGGGAGTACCAAGTCTACGGAAAGGGATACTCCTTTGGGCATGGATATACTTGCTATTACTACACACAGTTCTACGGTGATTATCTATTCCATTCTTCGCCCTACTACGTCAACAGTAACCGGGTGATGGATCCCACGATGGGCGTTCCATCCTCTGCAGGATGTGTGCGCCTTGAGATCCAGAACGCAAAATGGATTTACGATAACATACCTTATGGAACAAAGGTTGTTTCCTATTGATATTGGACAAGTGTCTTTAAAGGTGGGAGAAAGACACTGATTCTTAAGGGACTCTTTTCCAATTGAGGTGCTTTGATTTGGCAAGCGGTTTCATGAGAAGGCAGTCATAAACTGTATGCACTTCCGGTGCGCAGGATTTTAATTCTCTACGAGCTTCCTTTTCAGATTATTTTGAAAAGCCAACCATCTCGCTCCCTCTAGGGGGCGAGATGTCGGTGTTGGTGTTAAAAATTACGGGAGCACCATTCAATTTGCCGCCATGTATTATCTAAAGGCCGAGCCTTCTCCTGTCTTTTTTGAGCGTAATAAACAACACCTTAAATCTCTAATGATTGCTTTGCTAATCTTGAAAACATGACTTTGGGAGGATTTTTGGAAATAGAAAAGGGAAATGGTACAGGCGTATGCGTACTTCTTTCAGCATATAAACCTGATCTTAAGTTTTTCGCCGCTCAACTTGATTCGATTGATGAACAAACGTTTCCGGTTACGCTTTTGGTCAGAAATGACTGCCCCGAATCGGCCTCTTTAGAGGGGTTTATCCAAGAGCATATAAAGAAAAACGCCTATCGTTATTATCATGGCGATAAAAATCTCGGTTATGTCAAATCGTTCGAGGCACTACTCTCTTTGGCAGAAGGGGATTACGTAGTATTTTGCGATCAAGATGATATTTGGGAGCCTAACAGAGTTCAAGTTTCGCTCAACCATATGCTAGAAGAAGGCTCAATTCTTGATGTTTGCGATAGATCGGTAATCGACGAAAACGGAAACATGCTGGTAGAGAGCTACAGAAAAGCTCATCCAAATTCGCCTGAAGTAATTGGTGCTCCGGAGAGGATATTACTATTCAGGCTGCAAGTGTATGCTACGGCATTGGTATGGCTCTCATGCTAGATGCGAGTGCTGCTAAGTCGATGATTCCCTTTCCGGAATCCACTGCACATGATTTGTGGTTGACATTGGGCTGCAGCGAACTGGGGAAGTGCAGTTTTACAACGACTCCCTTGGTTAAGTATCGTCGACATGGCGGGAATGAAACTGGATTCCTTGCGGGTGTTGCTTCAAAAGATGATTGGTATTTAACAAGAGTTAAAAACAGGGTTGATACAGCTAAGCAATTTGCCGAAAGATTTCCTGATTCACCGCACCTAAAGGAAATAATGGGGTTCGCCGATGCAAGAGAGCGACGCTCCATAATTGGCTTGCTTAAATATCGACGAGCTTGCCCGTCCATTGCTAAAGCTGAAATCGTTATGCGACTTGTACCGAATTGGCTGTTTCTTTTGATTTTAAACATGATTAAAGAAGCAAAATAGCTTCGTATCCGAATCGCGACTTGTTCAGAAGGGCGCTTATATTTGTGGAAGCCACAGAGAAGACTCTTTCGATTAAACACAATATGTTCTGGAATACCGTTGGCTCGTTGACGAATTTAGGCTGTCAATGGCTAATCACTATATTGGTCGTTCGACTGTCTGATGGATATAGTGCTGCTGGAATTTATTCCCTTGCTATGTCTATTTTCAACATGTTTTCTCAATTGGCCCAATACAGGATGTACACGGTACAAATTGCAGATGTTGAAAGGAAAAACTCTGCTGGTGAATACCTGACTTTTCGTTTCTTTACTACGTTTATGGCGTTTGCAATGTTGGCCGTCTATTCCATTGCGACGTGTCGTATTGATACGGTGCCTGCTGTTCTTTTGTATGCTCTCTATAAAACCGCCGGCTTAGTTATTGATGTCATGCATGCCAATGATCAGGTTGGCCATAGGATGGACTATATTGGGAAATCCCTCATAATGCAGGGCATTGGTTCTCTCCTTTCGTTCATTGTTGTCTTTGGGCTGTTAAATAGCTCGAAGGTGCATTGTTGCTAATGACGGTAGTGACTATAGGTATCGGTGTTATTTACGATTATCCGAGATCAAATCGAATCTCTGCAATCAAACTTGGAATTACCCAAGCGAAGGTCAGAGCTTTCCTATGTGGCTGTTTGCCCATCGTTCTGGGCGGCATTGCTGCTTCTGCGGCGCCGAATATTCCAAGGCAGTATTTATCTTATACATTCGGAGATTCTGCTCTAGGCATTTATGCATCAGTTGCTGCTCCCGTGGCAATTATCCAAATGGGTGCGACGTATATCTATAATCCTTTATTAGGTTATTTAGTAGAGCGTTACTATTCTAGGGAAAAGTCCTTTTTTACGCTTATAGGTAAAATACTTGCCGGTATTTTATTTGTCGGCGTCATATCAGCAGTTGCGCTTTTCTTTTTCGGCAAATTATTGCTGTCTTTGTTTTATGGCGCTGGAATAGCCAAACATTCTGATCTCCTTCAGCCTATGTTGGCTTGTGCCTTTTTGACTGGCATTGCTTGGTTTGTCAACGATTTGCTGGTTTCTCTTGATAACTACCGAGGGGTATTTGTTGGCAGCATATTGTCCTTAATCAGTGCTGTTGCTGTCATGGCTCCCGCGCAAGTGTTGTTTGGCTTAAATGGCCCTACTGTAACGGCGCTTATATCCAATGCTATTTGCCTTATTTATCAGTCTTTTGTTTTGGGGAAACAGACGCAAGAATGGTTTGGGGAAAAGAGATAGGCCGATGATGTCTAAAGCTCACGCGCTATTAAGCTTCAAAACACTGAATTGGATATCCTTCAGGTTGTCGCTGCATTCTGCTCTAAGCACGGCATCAGGTGGTGGCTTGATGGCGGAACATGTTTAGGAGCAATGCGTCATAGGGGGTTTATCCCTTGGGATGATGATATAGATATCGGAATGATGCGTTCAGACTATGACCGCTTTTGCTCTTTAGCCGAGGATGGTTTACCGGAAGGATATTCGCTCCATACATCGCGGAATACTATTGGCTATGCTGCGATGTTTGCTAAGGTGTATCGCGATGAAACTCGCTTCGAGAATCAGGAGGCTCGAGAGGCTTCCAGTTCGATGGGTATTTTTGTCGACATCTTTCCATATGACCAGCTCTATACAGATAAACGCCTTCGTGCAAAACAAGTCCGAACTGCATCAATTGCACAGAAAAGAGCTTATTTATATCACTCTTCTTCCATTGTTGTCCCTCATAAAGGGTTCCTTGGACAACTCGAGCAAATTGGTTGTTCTGCTATACACGTAGTGGAACGACTGGTTTCTCGAGGCGCATGCTCTTACCAGGATTTGTTCGACTCCTGTATTGCCGACTCAAATACGGGTGAGGTCTCTGATTATTGTCTGACGTTAAGCTGGCCGAATATGGCGCCAGTGCCTATTTCAGAGATTTTCCCTCTGAGCAGTGCGGTTTTCGAAGGCAGTGAATTCCCCGTTCCTCGTATGACGGATAAATATCTTACAACGATGTATGGCGAATGGAAGAAAATTCCGGAGCCGGAAAATCGACATACCCATCTTCCTCTTCTGCTTGACTTTGGGGATGGTGAAGTCTGGACTGCGCAGAATTAAGGATATGAAATCTTTACCAGATGAGGTTATGTAATGAGTTCTTCTATTTGTATTTTCACCCATCATTATCACCCGCAACTTAGTGGAATTGGCAATTTTGTCGATGGTCTCGCTCATGCCCTAGCTGCCCGCGGCGACAGGGTGGTTATCGTTACTAATGATTCAATGCGCGTAGGAGTCGGTCATTCAGTCGAAAACGGTCTCGAGATAATTCGGCTTCCATGTATTTCATTGCTTGATGGAAGGCTTCCTCTTCCCAAAAAAACCGGCGATTATTACCGGCTCCTGCAAAGCCTTGATGATTATGAGTGGGACGGCGTACTTATCAACACGAGGCTTTTCCCCCTCTCACTCGAAGGGCTGAAGTTTGCTGTGGATCATAACACTAGGGCCGTCGTTCTCGACCATGGTTCAGCGTATCTTTCTTTCAATCAGCCATTCCTTGATTATTTTGTGCGCCGATATGAGGATTGGATTACTGATCGCGTAAAGACGTTTGAACCTGATTTCTATGGGATTTCTTCTAAAAGCGTTGAATGGCTTCAGCATTTTAATATCGGTGCAAAGGGCGTAATATCGAACTCAATCAATGCTTCAATTTATAGGAGCATCTCTTCGGGTAGAGATTTCCGATCAGAATTAGGTGTCCCTCAATCATCTTTAGTTGTGGCTTTTGTTGGGCGGTTTATTCCTGAAAAGGGAATTTATTCAATTATTGAGGCAGCTCGCGCAAAGGATATTACCAAGCGTGATATTTGTTTTGTTCTTGCAGGGGATGGTCCGCTGGCCAATGAAGTCAAGGAAGCCTGTTCGTCGAACTTGTTTTGGCTTGGGAGATGTAGCGCAGAGGACATTTCCTCCTTACTTCAGCAAGCAGATGTGCTTTGTCTTCCAACTCGGTCCGAAGGCTTTTCGACGGTACTTCTTGAGGCTTCAGCTTGCGGAACGCCTGCTGTGGTAACAGATGTGGGAGGCGCGCACGAGCTTATTCCAGATGATAGCTACGGCACGATAATTCAGTCCATGTCATCTGATGAGGTGGTTTCGGCATTATGCAGGCTTTTTGATGATCGAAAGCTGCTTTCTCTACAGTCTCGAAACTCTAGGGCCCTTGTTGAAAATCGATATAGCTGGGACGCCACTGCTATAGATGTCGAGAAGGCGTTTTGTATTTGCTAAGTGATACTTGGCTGGCTTTTACTTAGCTTTTGAGTGAAGTTGGATCTAAGACCCGAATTTGTTATTGTCGACTTATCCTATTCGATTTTGTCTTTAGTTGGAGATGCACGTTTTGAATAATCCTGCAATTAAGAAAAGCGAGTACGCGCTTGCCATCTTTGGGCTGGGACTTCTTTTGTTAGCTGTCGCGACATCATTGCACTATAAGAATTTAAATCTATTCATTCTTGAACTCTTTTGCGATGTCGTTGCTGTTGCGTGCTTATATTTGCAACCGAAATCACAGTCGAGCGGTGATGCTATTCGTCAGATAACCGTTCTCGTCGCGTCCAGTATCCTCAGCAGCTTTCTGCTAGTTTTCATCATATTGGCTGGCGCGAAGACGTTTGGCCCCTTCGGTCTTGGTGCATGGAATATCTCAGGTCTGGTTATATGCTTTCATTTAGTTTTAGCGTTCCAGGGAATTGAGCTTTGCTATGGCCTGATGAAGAGCTTCGTAACCTCGGTTAAGAAAACTGATGCTAAGAAGTGTTTCTTTTATTTGGCGGTTTTTGTTGGCTTTGCTGTTTTAATCGCTTTTATTGGCATTCCGCTCGATAAGTCAAAGACGGTGTTGTTCGCGTCTGCTTTGCCCATTACGGTTTTGATCGGATTGATTGCTATTAATGGGGGCATTTCTTATCTGAAGCCCGAACTGTTCGCTTTCGCATGCATTGTCTCAATTGGTCTATCCGTAATTATTTGCTTTCCCGTTACAAATTTTTTGACATGGGATGATGAGGTCCACTATGGAAATGCAAACAGTTTTTCCTACCTCACAAATGCTGAAATAACAAATTCTGACCGAATGATAGTCGAGCAGTTTTATATGGGGGACGGCTTTAGTTTGGATGCAGCTTTGGGTAAGTACCCAATAGATGAAACAAGAGAGTTTAACCGTGGCTCTGTTGAGCAATTGGTCAGAGAGGCTGATAAAAATGATTTAGCTGAAGGTATCGAACGTTTTAATTGTTTTGATAGTGTGGCTCTTTCTAAAATTGCCTATATTCCTTCATCTATCGGCCTTTGTTTGGGTCGCTTGCTTCATCTCCCATTCTCTATCAAATTTGCATTGGGTAAAATTTTTAATTTGTTTGCGTATGCAGTTATCTGCGGAATCGCAATTCGTATAGCCCCTTGCAGAAAATGTCTTTTCACTTGTATTGCGTTGTTCCCGTCTGCTGTGTTAATGGCAGCCAGTTACTCGTATGATCTGTGTGATATCGTTCAGTTTGCTAGGAACAGCTCTTTTGTTGAAGATGCTTATTTCTGAAGAGGATATTTCTGCTAAAACGTTCTTCGCATTTCTACTATCTTTTGCAATCGGGTTTGCAGCTAAAGCGATTTATTTTCCCTTATTTGGACTTGCGCTTTTAATTCCTGCAAATAAATATGTTTCAAGCAAGCAAAGACGTATCTTGATTGGTACTGCTCTATTCGTTTGTGCCATTATGATCCTATCTTTCTTGACGCCATATTTCTCATCTGTCGTAAATAATATTTCTGATGCACGTGGTGGCTCCGAAGTCTCTACGGCTGGTCAAACGACGGGAGTGCTTGCAAATCCAGTTGGAACTATAGCTGTAATCTCGAATTTCGTTTTTGGATCGATGCTGACCCCGGCGTTTCTCAATTCAATATCAACGAATATGGCTTATCTTGGGGACGTGTCTAATCTGTTCCCATGGCTTTCGTATCTCCCCATCATGCTGTTTGAAGCTATTTGCATTATTGATAATGAAAAAGATACTAAAATAAAGCTTAGCCGTTGCGGAATTGTTTGGACTCTATTCCTGGTTCTTGCTACTTGCCACCTAGTTGCTTTGGCTCTATACATCGCTTTTACAGGAGTTGGAAGCCAGACAGTTGCGGGTGTCCAAGCGCGATATCTCATACCTTTGATAATACCTTTTGCCTGTCTATTGCTCAGGTTCCCTATTTACTGCGATGAGGAGGTGAAGGCTAAAGTTACAGCCTTTATGCTCGGGGCTCCATTTGCGCTGCTGTATTTTGTGATGTTCGAGCTTCTGTATATCCGTTTTTTCTAAATTAGCGATATAGGTCATGGTTATAGTAGGAGTGGGCAATTAGTTGGATTCGATTGGATCGAATGGGACGGCGTTGAGGGTTCGCTCAGGACATGCGCCCCGTATTTGAGGCAGAACTGCAAGGGGTCCTTTTCCTGCGGTGATGGATGGGGACTCCATGTGTGCCCTAGTTGAGCAAGCTAAATATCTAAGCTTGAGATGTAACTTCCTAATGGTTAGACAGGATACAGTAAACTTAAGTCTGAGTTAAGCTATGCGTTGGACTGTAAGAGTCGCAAATTCTTTGGGCGTCGCTAAGAGCCAACTGTTTTTGGAATGGATGAATCTCGATTGTCTTTTACTTCAACGACATGTTCAAAAGGACATCTGCGTGTTCTCGTAATAATTCCTGCCTATAACGAACAGGAGTGCATTCTCAATACCGTTGCAGCTATAAAAGCTGCGGGTTATGACTATGTCGTAATCAACGACGGCTCACAAGATACAACGCTTGAGCTTTGTCGAGAGCATGGTATCAACATATTGGATTTGCCGCAGAACCTTGGTATCGGTGGAGCGGTCCAAGCGGGCCATAAATATGCCCAGAGATTTGGCTATGATATCGACATTCAGGTTGACGGCGATGGCCAACATGATCCTTCTTATATTCCTGAGCTTGTAAAGCTGATTGAGAGCGGTGCGAGTTTGGCGATAGGCTCTCGATTTCTGGTTGAGACTGATGGTTTTCAATCAACTTTTATGCGTCGTGTTGGAATCAGGTGGCTTTCATTTTTGCTCGAGTTGCTTACGGGTAAGGTGGTCACCGATCCCACTTCTGGCTTTAGGGCCTGCAATAAAGATGCTATCGACCTGTTCTGCAAGAGTTATCCTGATGACTACCCGGAGCCAGAGTCGATTGCTTTGGCTATGAAGCTTGGTCTTCCCGTTATGGAAGCGCCTGTAAAGATGAATGAGCGCCAAGGTGGACGTTCATCTATCGGGGGCTTCTCTTCCGTCTACTATATGGTCAAGGTTACGTTAGCCATTATCCTTGTGTGCTGGGTTCATAGGGGAGACAAATAATGAATCTTATTTTGAGGATTGGTGCGGCCCTCTTTTTCGGCGGATTCCTCGTCTATGTTTTACGTCTCGTGTCCAACGGAAAGATGCTTCTTAAGTACTCTTTGCTGTGGATTTTGATGTGTATGGCGGCCTTGATCTGTGATTTATGTCCTCAGATTATTTATAGTTGCTCAACAGCTATTGGGTTTGTCAACCCGGCCAATTTCCTTTTTTTGGGTGCAATCGTGCTGTTGCTTGCAATCTCTCTGTCTCTTAGCGTTGCCGCGAGTCGTCATGTTTTGGCGATCAAAAACCTTACTCATAGGATTGCCCTGCTCGAAAAAGAGCTTGAGAAAAGGTCTGATCATGAATGAGCTCAATACATGGTTTGATTCAGTTCCTTCGGCTATCCCTCATTAGCTCCTAAGTTTGTGCACCATTGATCGCGCTCGACTGCTGGTTGTGGATTGTCTAACAAATAGACAATCCCTATGTTGAGTGTCTTATCGTTTTATCTGGTGCAACGTATCAAGCGAGTTGTCTTGCATATTAATTAATTTGGGAACTGCATCTCTGGGTCGACTGCATCTGGATATTCAAAGGTTAATTTGATTTGGCGAGAAGAGAAAAATGATGAAAAATCGACATCTGAGTTTAATCAGCGTGGTTTGTCTAACATCTATTTGTTTCATCTCTCTTTTATGGCCCGCAATCGCATTTTCATTAACTGAAGATTGCGTGGCTGAAGGCACTGATGGCTCTTTGGTTCAATCGGGTCAGGAAGCATTTGGGACATCAGGTAGCGATCGTTTGACTTTGGATTCCGATAATTTCAAAGCATCTATCGATTCGTCGATATATGAATATACTGGCGATGTGATTACTCCTGATGTCTCTGTTTTGACTGCCAGCGGTTCTGTGCTAGCAAGCGGAATCGATTATGAAGTCACGTATTCAGATAATGTTGCCCCTGGCTGCGCCACTATAAGAGTGAATGGGCTAGGGAATTACGCCGGCGTTACCTCTCAACTGTCGTTCCAGATCGTTCGTTCCTCTGATAATAACATCGCTCTTCCTGGTTCTTGGGCCTACCAAAACGGTAAATGGTGGTGGAGATATGAGGCTGGTGGTTGGCCGTCAAACTGTTTTCTGTCCATTAGAGGGGCGGAGTATTATTTTGATTCCGAAGGTTATGCAGCTACTGGCTGGAAATACTTGAACGATGGCTGGCATTTATTTTCTAACTCCTGTGCACATTTGAAGGGATGGGCTGCCACCGGTGGGCGCTGGTTCTACCTTGACGAGACATCGGGTTCAATGAAGACCGGCTGGGTTTTAATTGATGATAGCTGGTACTATTTGGACAGTTCGGGCGCTATGCAGACCGGGTGGTTACTCCTTGGCAATACTTGGTACTGGCTTGAGCTTCTGGATTAATGGCTACGGGCTTTAGGCTTGTTAACGGCTCTTTGTATCATTTTTCCGAATCCGGTTCTATGAGCTCCGGTTGGTTTATTAACGATGGGGCATGGTATTGCTCCAACGCATCGGGAGAGATTCGTACCGGGTGGTTTTACAATGGTTCTAGCTGGTATTTGCTAGACCCCAATAATAATGGCGCCATGCTGGAAGGATTTCAAACTGTAAATGGCTCCATTTATTATTTGGATCCGGATAGCGGCGGTGCATTAAAGTGCAACACTTGGGTCTTCTCACAAGATGAAAACGTATATTATGCGTGCAGCAGTGGTGCGATTGTGCTTTCGGGCGTCAAGGACGGCGCGGGTGGAATTAAGCTCAGGGATCCCGAGGGAAAGCCTGTCGCTGGCTGGTATTGGTCCTCAGCTGAACAGGTGTGGTTTTACACAGACTCAGATGGGGTTCTGCAGCGCGGTTGGCGATTCATTGACGGTAGGTGGTATCACCTCGACAACGAATCCGGAGCTATGAATACTGGCTGGTTCCTCGATGATGATGGAACGTGGTACTACCTTATGTCTTCTGGACAAATGGTAAATGGCTGGAACAGAATTGGAGACTCCGAGTATTTCTTTAAACCCTCAGGTGCTTGGGTGGAGCCTGAGCACTCCGCGCGCGCCTCCTTGCAGTCCCAGATCGTTAATCGTTGCCATAGCGTTCCTTCTCCTGGGGCGGGACTGTGCTCGGAGTGGGTTAGCCATGTGTTTTACCCCGTGCTGGGGTCATATCCCAACGGCGACGCATGCGACATGTTCTGGAATTGGTGTTACAGCCGAGATATATCTCAGCTTAAAGTTGGAATGATCGTTGCGGTCCCTACGCATACTCATACAAGTGCTGGTGCCCGCTGGGGCCATATTGCTATTTATATCGGAAACGGTATGGTTATGGATAACATCGGTTACATCAGGACAACATCACTTGCTTGGTGGCTGAACTACTACCACACTACCGCTATACCACAGTGGGGCTGGGTTTTAAATACGCCTTTGGAATGATGCGGATTCTGGCCAGCATGCGGAATCAACGCCTGCTTGTGTATCGAATCACAAACGCTTCTTAACTGTATATCATGTATGGAATGCAATTATTCATAGTAAGGGAATCGAGGGTTGACCCTCGATTCCCTTATCTATTAGTCGCATTTTAATAAGGTTAAAATTAGAAAGCGCAGAATTAAGCTAACACTTTATAAATGATAGTAGCGATTTCCGGGTTCTCCCACGCTGAAATTTGGGTTAATGTACGGATCGCCTTCGACATAGTATTTTGCCCAGCGATAATTCATGTATGCGACTTCTTTGTGGAACCGAATCTGCTTTTCCGTATTGTTTTCAACGCCTCTAGAAATCGACTCGTAGTGATAGAGCTCGACTTCGGGCGTGTATACGATCAGGTCGTTAATCTCGCGTAGCTTTAAGCAAAAGTCAACATCATTAAATGCAACTTGAAGCTCTTCGGTGAAACCTCCGACTTTCTCATATTCGCTACGCTTGGTCATTATGCAAGCTGCAGTGACAGCGCTGAAGTCTTGTTGCGCATCGTTGAGTGCAAAGTAGCCCCAATTATTCCTTGGCATGCTCTGGCAAAGATGTCCCGCCACGCCGCCAGTGACGCATAGGCCCGCGTGCTGAATGGTGTTGTCGGATAGTAGAGTTTTGCACCGACTGCGCCAACATCCTCACGTGCGCAGATGCCAAGCATGGTCTCGATCCAATTGGGCGTAATTACCTCAGTATCGTTATTCAATAGCAAGAGATAGTCGCCCTTGGCGTGAGCAACGCCAAAGTTCATGAGCTTGGAGAAATTGAATTCGTGTTCCCAAGTTACAAGACGAACGATGTCAGGATATTTTGCTTGCAACTTATCGTAATAATCGAACGTCACCTTTTCTGTGCTGTTGTTTTCGATTATGACGAGCTCGTAATTGTCGTACGTTGATTTCTCAACAATTGATGTAATGCAGTTGTTCAGAATGTCGGCGTGGTCTTTAGTCGGGATGATAATTGACACGAGTGGGTGGGAATCTGGCACAGCGTAGGTTACTTTATATGTAAAGGGACGACGCGCTTGTTCGACCTTCGCATTGAGCCCAAGCCTGTCCAAATGACTCTGGACCGCTTTGATACCTGCGATAGTGGCATACGGCTTGCTATCGGCATTTGCTGCGGTGGAGGTCTCGCTTAGGCGCCAGTGGTATAGAACCTTCGCAACATGATGAACTTTCCTTGCCTTTTCCACGGCGCGGAGAGTCAGATTATGATCCTGTGCTCCATCGAACTCTTTTGTGTTCGGCTCTAGAGTGTCTAGCAGGGACTTACGGATGGTAAGCATGTGGCAGATATAGTTATTGTTTCTGAGCAGATCGATATTGAAATCCGGCTTAAAGAACGGCTGCGCTAACTTTCCATCGGGCATGAGTTTATCTTCATCACAATAAAGAAGATCGACGCCATTATTGTTTTCAATTGCCTCGGCATATGAGAACAACAAGTCCGGTTCAAGAATGTCGTCATGGTCAAAGAAGCTAACGAAATCGCCCGAAGCTACGGCAACGCCTGCGTTTGTGTTTTCGGAAATACCCTTATTTTCGGTAAGATTAATTGACTTAATTCTGTTGTCGCGGGCTGTTTCCTGCTCAACGCGAGCCTTTAGTTCCTGATTGTCAGGGCTTGCATTAACTAGGAGGAGCTCCCAGTTTGCATAAGACTGGTTTTTTACGGATTCGACCATATCGTTAAAAAACGAAATGGGCGTGTTGTAAAGAGGGACAATGATGCTGAATTTCGGAGCGCTATTGAAGACGATTTTTCTCTGCTTCTCCAGTGCGCCAATGGTTGCCTTATGCTCTGTAAACCATTCGGGGTATTCAGGGTCAAACTGCGCATGGGTAAAGAGGAAGTTGGTCTCCTCAAGAAGCAAGCCTAATTTATCAGGCGTTAAGCAGTCAAATGCACTGAATGAAGGGTGATTTTGATCGCCAATTATAAAGTAGTAACGATCAAACGCCTTTGGCATGCGGATCGAGAGCTGTGTTTCAAGTTGTTTTTTCTCGGATGTAAATCCAACACTCGTTACATTTGAGCCGAAGTTGACTATGCTCAGCTCAACCTCATTGAGGAACCGATCGAGGCAGCGAAGTTTGATTTGCGAGTCGTTGCGGTACGGTGTTCTAACCGTGCACCTCAGGATATACTCGTTTGAATCTTCGATGCACTGCCAAAAATCAATCGTCGCCATCTCAAACTCTGAAACGTCATCGTAATTTCTGAGTTTGCTGCACATGTCAGGTTTAATTTTGTAGTTAAGACGCGACTCCCATTTGATGTTCTTGCAATTGAGCGAAAGGGAGTCGCTGCTCAGGTTACGACCGTCTTTGCCGATTTCGCTAAACTCAACTTTAATGGATCGGGTGTCGGGGTCGGGGATTACAAGAACGTATGAGTCTGATTCGCCGTTATTGTCCTTGAATTTTAGAAGAGACAAAGGTAAACGGCGGTCGTCAACCGTTGCCGCTTGAGCTTTTATGCTGGAGCCTTCATGGATGCCTTCTATTTTAAGCTGCTGGTAGATTTTCCAGTTTCCTCTGCATACTCCGGTTGTTTCGACTCGCATTGTTTGCCTTTCGTTTGTTGGACACTGCTCATTGTACTTATTCATTTCCTACCTCGCGATAAATGCAGAAAGAGTTACGTGTTTCTACTGTCCGTTTTAAAGAGAATGAGGAGGAAGCCGCTGCTGGCGCATATAATTTTAATAAATATGTTTGTCTAATCGTTGTTTGCAATTAGCAGCTTTTGCCTAACGATTGTCAACTGAGAGGAATTCTATGAAAGGCATCATCCTCGCCGGCGGGTCCGGCACGCGCCTGTACCCGCTCACGCTCGTGACCTCCAAGCAGCTGCTGCCGGTCTACGACAAGCCCATGATCTACTACCCGCTGTCCACCCTCATGCTGGCGGGCATCCGGGACATCCTGGTCATCTCCACGCCGACCGACCTCCCCAACTTCGAGCGCCTGCTCGGGGACGGCTCGCGCTACGGCGTGAACCTCTCCTACGCCGAGCAGCCGAGCCCCGACGGTCTGGCGCAGGCCTTCACCATCGGCGAGGAATTCATCGACGGCGAGCCGTGCGCCTCGTGCTCGGCGACAACATCTTCTACGGCAACGGCCTGTCGCGCCACCTGACGCGCGCCGTCCAGAACGCCGAGTCGGGGAGGGCCACGGTCTTCGGCTACCACGTGGACGACCCCGAGCGCTTCGGCGTCGTTGAGTTCGACGGCGAGGGCAGGGCCGTGTCCATCGAGGAGAAGCCCGCGGAGCCCAAGAGCTCCTACGCCGTCACCGGCCTGTACTTCTACCCGGGCGACGTGGCCGCCAAGGCGCATGGGGTGGAGCCCTCCGCGCGCGGCGAGCTGGAGATCACCACGCTCAACCAGATGTACCTGGAGGAGGGGACGCTGTCCGTCGTGACCCTGGGCCGCGGGTACGCCTGGCTCGACACCGGCACCATGGAGAGCCTGCACGAGGCCGCGGAGTTCGTCCGCGCCGTGGAGCACTCCCAGGACCTGCCCGTGTCCGTCCCCGAGGAGATCGCCTGGGAGAACGGCTGGATCACGACCGCCGAGCTCGAGGAGGCGGCCAAGGCCTACGGCAAGTCGGTCTACGGGCAGCACCTGAAGAAGGTCGCCGCCGGCGAGATCGTCAACAGCCCGCGCGAGTACTAATTGCCTGGTGAAAGGGATGAGTGATGACTGATATTCTGGAGCGCGATGGCCTCTCCGTCGAGCTGCTCTCATCCCTTTCGTACTGAGGAGGCGAGTTGGCTGATGCGTTATCTGGTTGCTAAGTGGTTTTCTAAGCAAGGTTCGTTGGTAATGGCCGTTAAGCCAGGCCAGGAACTTGTCGAGATGATGCGAAGGATAGAGGATCGTTTCGGCATCTCTGACCTTCAGCTCATTAACATCAGTCGTCCTTCCGCATATGGCGAGTATGAACCATTTGAGTTTGTCCATTCTGAGGAACAGCTTGTAAAGCGCCTTGAGCAGCAAGCGAAGTAAGAAGCTGCGTTAGAATTTCATGATAATCGGGCAATTCGAATATGTGTTCGTATTTTCGGTTATAATCTAAGTAGATATTTTTAAGGGAAGGAGGGCATATGGCTACTTCAAGTTTAAAAACACCGATTAGGATGCTCTCTCCTCAGGGCGTAAAGGCGTTGTGCGACGCATATGATGAAGGCGTAACCAAGGATTTGAAGTTCAAGCCATCGCCTTCGGATCCGTCTTTGACGCCAGACATGAAGAAGGCCATCGATTCTTTGTTTAAATCGATGGGCTTCTAGAAATGGCGCTTGTATCGTATTCTTTACTCCAATTACTTAATGCGCGAGGAGAGGACGAGGTTTCGGACGTTCTCTCCTCTTTTCGCTGTGAACGTAACAAGGATATAGAGGATTTTGTTCGTTATAACACGTTTGATTTTAACCTGAGGGGTTTCTGTGCCTCTTATCTTGTATTTGATACAGATGCGGCCGCTTTAGTTGGCTTTTATGCCCTTGCTCTAAAGATTGCTCCATTCCTGAGAATGTCGTTTCAAAAACAGCTCACAAGAAGTTGGCTTCTTTTGGTGAACTTAGACCAGAAACTGGTTGTTTTGATTTGCCTTGTGTTCTGTTGGCGCAATTTGGGAAAAGCGATTCAGGTATAGGTCGCGTAACCGGTGAAGAACTCATGGCTTTCGTTGAAAAGTCTATTTCTGACATACAGCGTCTTGTTGGCGGAAGGTTTGTGTTTCTGGACTCTGTCAATGAGCCTGGTCTTATTGAGTTCTATAGTCGCATGGGATACAGAGAGTTTGGCATAAGAAACAAACCTGCAGGAGAAGATTCTGATTCTGCTGAAGGCTCATATGTTCAAATGTTTAAGTACTTACATCTCTAGTAGGCGAAAAAAGGAGATTCATGTCTGAGATTTTTGAACCTAAGAACATCATCGTCACGGGCGGCTGCGGCTTCATCGGCAGCAACTTCGTGCACTACGTGGTCGACAACCACCCGGGCGTCCACGTCACCGTCCTGGACAAGCTGACCTACGCCGGCAACCCCGAGAACATCGCGGGGCTGCCCTCCGACCGCGTGGAGCTTGTCGTGGGCGACATCTGCGACGCGGAGCTGCTCGATAGGATCGTCCCCGGCCACGACGCGATCGTCCACTATGCTGCGGAGTCCCACAACGACAACTCCATCGCCGACCCGGAGCCGTTCCTGCGCACCAACGTCGAGGGAACCTTCCGCCTGCTGGAGGCCGTCCGCAAATACGGCGTCCGCTACCACCACGTCTCCACCGACGAGGTCTACGGCGACCTTGCGCTCGACGACCCGGCGAAGTTCACCGAGGAGACGCCGTATCACCCGAGCAGCCCGTACTCGAGCACCAAGCGTCCTCCGACATGCTGGTCCGCGCCTGGACCCGCACCTACGGCCTGCGCACGACCATCTCCAACTGCTCCAACAACTACGGACCCTACCAGCACGTGGAGAAGTTCATCCCGCGCCAGATCACGAACATCATCGACGGCGTGCGCCCCAAGCTCTACGGCCGCGGCGAGAACGTCCGCGACTGGATCCACACCGAGGACCACTCCTCGGCCGTCTGGGACATCCTGACCAAGGGCCGCACGGGGGAGACCTACCTCATCGGAGCCGACGGGGAGAGGAACAACATCACGGTCCTGCGCATGATCCTTACGGCCATGGGCCGCGACCCCGAGGACTTCGACTGGGTCGCCGACCGCCCCGGCCACGACCGCCGCTACGCCATCGACAGCACGAAGCTCCAGCGCGAGCTGGGCTGGAGGCCGGCCCACACCGACTTCGCCGAGGGGCTCAAGGCCACCATCGACTGGTACGTGGCCAACGAGTCCTGGTGGCGCCCGGCCAAGGAGGCCACCGAGGC
>ENA-OQCE01000273-OQCE01000273.1-human-gut-metagenome-genome-assembly--contig:-NODE-273-length-25135-cov-1.768874_pt1 | contig 25135 bp, 30 predicted proteins | sample MGYA00242495_ERZ504572 | MGnify/ENA primary metagenome ERZ504572 (study PRJEB26092, sample SAMD00036228) | human gut metagenome | host: Homo sapiens | study: EMG produced TPA metagenomics assembly of... | reverse complement strand
TTTTTATTATTCACATTGTATTTACTATTGTATTTAGCTTGTATTTATTATCATACCATAAAAATGCGCTTCAAACAATTTGATACTACAATAAACGAAATTTAATTTTGAAATATCGCAATTTAGTTATTAAAATTAAAATTACAATTCTATTAAATAAAAGAAAAAGGACCTCCGGATTTCTCCGGAGGCCCTCAAAGCCTTGCTATTACTTACTTTTGTTTTAGAACTTACCAGCCTTTGCAGCTTCCTCAACAGATACTGCAACAGCAACAGTAGCACCAACCATTGGGTTATTACCCATTCCGATCAGACCCATCATCTCAACGTGAGCCGGTACGGAAGAAGATCCAGCAACTGTGCATCAGAGTGCATACGTCCCATAGTATCTGTCATACCATAAGAAGCAGGACCTGCTGCCATGTTATCTGGGTGAAGTGTACGTCCTGTACCACCGCCGGATGCTACGGAGAAGTACTTCTTACCCTGCTCGATACATTCCTTCTTGTATGTACCTGCAACCGGATGCTGGAAACGTGTTGGGTTTGTAGAGTTACCAGTGATGGAAACACCTACGTTCTCATGATGCATGATTGCAACACCTTCCTGAACATCATCAGCACCGTAACATTTTACAGTTGCACGAAGTCCGTCAGAGTATGCTTTTTCGTACTCAATGTTAAGCTTTGCAGCCTTGTAATCATACTTTGTCTCTACGAATGTAAATCCGTTGATACGGGAGATGATCTGAGCAGCGTCTTTTCCAAGACCGTTTAAGATAACACGAAGAGGTTTCTGACGAACCTTGTTTGCCTTCTCAGCGATACCGATTGCACCCTCAGCAGCTGCGAATGACTCATGTCCAGCTAAGAAACAGAAGCACTCTGTCTCCTCCTCAAGGAGCATCTTACCAAGGTTACCATGTCCTAAACCTACTTTACGATGATCTGCAACAGATCCAGGAATACAGAATGCCTGAAGTCCTTCACCGATTGCTGCGGCAGCATCAGCAGCTCTCTTGCATCCCTTCTTGATTGCGATTGCAGCACCTACAGTGTAAGCCCAGCAAGCGTTCTCGAAACAAATTGGCTGAATCTTCTTAACCTGATCGTAAACGTTCAGTCCAGCGTCCTTTGTAATCTTTTCAGCTTCTTCGATAGAGCTGATACCATAGCTGTTTAAAACAGCGTTAATCTGGTCAATTCTTCTTTCATATCCTTCAAATAATGATGCCATTATATCGTTCTCCTTTCCAATTATTCCTGACGTGGATCGATAATCTTAACTGCATCGTCCACACGGCCATACTGACCCTTGGCTTTCTCCCAAGCTGTGTTAGGATCATCACCCTTCTTAATGAAGTCAGTCATCTTTCCAAGAGAAACGAACTGGTAACCAATTACCTCGTTATTCTCGTCAAGAGCGATACCTGTAACATATCCTTCAGCCATCTCAAGGTAACGAACACCCTTCTCTTTCGTTGCATACATAGTACCAACCTGAGAACGAAGTCCCTTTCCTAAATCTTCCAGACCAGCACCTACAGCAAGTCCGTCATCAGAGAATGCAGACTGTGTACGTCCATATACGATCTGTAAGAAAAGTTCTCTCATAGCTGTGTTGATAGCATCACAAACTAAGTCTGTATTTAAAGCTTCCAGAATTGTCTTACCCTGTAAAACTTCTGCAGCCATGGCAGCTGAATGAGTCATACCAGAGCAACCGATTGTCTCAACTAATGCTTCCTCAATGATACCGTTCTTTACGTTAAGAGAAAGCTTGCAGGCACCCTGCTGTGGTGCACACCAGCCGACACCGTGTGTAAATCCTGAAATGTCCTCAATTTTCTTGGAATGAACCCACTTTCCCTCTTCCGGGATAGGAGCTGGCTCATGCTTTGCGCCCTTTGCTACAGGACACATGTTTTCAACTTCCTTTGTGTAAATCATCTTAAGACTCCTTTCGCATGTTAATTGTAGATAAACTCGTTATCATTCGACATACCGCTAATATTTTTGCATATTTTTTTCCTAAAGTCTAGTGCAAATTCGCACTTTTTTAGATACAACTACTATTTTTCTTTTTTTGCCACAATATGGTCTGCATCCTTGTAGATATGGTTTGCCGGAATCACTCCGCGGACAGAAGAAAGCGGATAGACATTACAATTCGGGCAGATAACCGTACCCGGATTTAAAACGGAGTTGCATCCTACCTCTACGTGATCTCCGAGCATAGCTCCAAATTTCTTAAGTCCTGTTTCAATTTCTTCACCGGAATCTCTGCTGTCCTTTACAACCACAAGTGTTTTATCCGATTTTACATTGGAGGTAATTGAACCGGCTCCCATATGGGACTTGTAACCGAGAATGGAATCCCCGACGTAATTGTAATGTGGTACCTGTACCGTGTTAAAAATGATATCATTTTTGATCTCCGTGGAATTTCCGACAACCGATCCTTTTCCAATGATTGCGCTTCCGCGGATAAATGCACAGTGACGGATCTCGGCATCTTCATCAATAATCAGCGGTCCGTTCAGGCATGCCGTAGGCGCAACGGTTGCACTCTTTGCCACCCAGATATTTTCCCCACGTTTCTCATAAATTTCCGGATCAAGTTCCGGCCCAAGTTTTTTGATAAAATCGCTGATGCCTTTTAATGCTTCCCACGGATACGTAAACTGTGAAAGGTACTCTCCTGCAATAGACTGTGACAAATCATACATGTTTTTGATTTTTGCGTTTTCCATTTTTTAATCTCCTTACATTTTAATTTTCATGATTACTGATCGTTTTTCTTTCGGACTCTTCCGTTTCCTTCAAAGCCGTTGTTTCCTCTGCGGCTGCTGCTTCCTTCGGCGGTGCCTCCCCCGGATTATCAAAATCAAACGAAATCTGATCATTTTCATATTTCAGGCAGGTGTCAAATGTATTGCCTGCCTTTGAGGTAAATCCGGCAATCTTCTGCTTCGTCTTTCCGGTCGTCAGCAGTTCTTTCATCACTTCTTCGGAAAGTTCCACCTTAGCAACGGTATGCCAGATCTTAAATCCGCACGCACATTCATACCTCCACTGCGTCTTCATCAGCATTTTGCCGCATTTCGGGCACGGCACGGTTGTCTCTTCCGGTCTCGGTTTCTCCGGAAAATCAAATGCGATCTCCCCTTCTTCCGTCAGTTTCAGCGGTGCATCAAATTTCATACCGGTCTTTGCCACAAATCCCGAAATTACCTCTGTCTTCTTTTTCGTCAGAAGCTCTTTCACCTGCGCTTCTTTCAGCCGGACACTTGCGATACTTCCAATCATAAAGCTGCAGCTTTCCTTATCATCTTTTTTATGATTGGCACACATAAATCCAAACGGTGCCACTACAATATCCCCACCACACTTCGGGCACTTCACATCTTTGACTTTCTTTGGCTCTACATTGTCAAATCAATTTCAGCCCGGTTACTTCCCGTTTTCATCTTTTGCGAGAGCTACGCGCGCATCAAATTTCTTCCCTGTTTTTGACTTAAACCCACGCATGGTTTCCGTAATGCCATCGTTTAAAAGCTGCCGGACCTGTGCTTCCGTAAAAGATTTCTCTGCCATCTTCCCAATGGAAAACCTGCAGCTGTTTTCATCGCCCGGCTTATAGTTGGCACATCCATAACCAAAAGAGGTTGCAATGATCTCACCCCCACAGAGCGGACACTTCACATCGCGGATCACTTTCTGTTCCACGCTGTCAAAATCAAATACAATATTCGTCTTTCCCTCTTCGGTTTTCTCCAGTTTCAGACAGGCATCAAATTTTTTTACCGGTTTTTGATTTAAAACCGCGCAGGTATCTGTGTGACCATCCGTCAGGAGCTGCTTTACCGCAGTAACCGGCAGGGTTTTTCCGGCGATCGTTCCAATGGAAAACCGGCAGCTGTTCTCATCGTCCGGTGAAAAGTTTACACATCCATAGCCGAAAGATGTCTTTTTCATCTGTCCGCCACATACCGGGCACTTTACCTCCGGAATGATTTCCGGCTCTACGTACTGAAAATCAAATGTCAATATTAACTTTCCGTTCATCTTTATCTACCTTAAGTTTTGCATCAAACCGTTTGCCTGCCTTGGATTTAAACCCGCGAATGGTCTGGGTATGCCCCTGTTCGATAAGTTCTTTTACCTGTTCCTCACTCAGCTGAGCACCTGCAATTTCGCCAATATTAAAATTACATCCTGATTTATCATTCTTGTAATTTGCACATCCATAGCCAAATGGCGTGGTTACAAGTTCTCCACCGCATGCCGGACATCTGACACCGATCTTTCTTCTCGCACCGACACCTCTTGCATTTTTCCCGGCAAAATTACTGATACGTTCCGCAAGCGGTTCCCGCAGATCCTGTCCGATCATCTTTTCCGTTTCGGTCCGGATGAAATCTTCCAGTTTCGTCCGGTAATCCCAGAAATCCACGGTTCCCTGTGTAATTCCATCAAGTCCCTTTTCCCAGGAAGCTGTCATCTTCGGTTCAAAAGTGCCGGGACGGTCATGCTCACCACTTCAAATACCATCTCCCCGAGATTTTCCGGTGTGAGCACCTGCGTCCGTTTATTCAGATTGAGATAATGGATGCGGACCAGTTTCTTGATAATTTCCGCACGGGTGGCCGAGGTACCGATTCCCGAACCTTTGATCTGTTCCCGAAGCTCCTCATCCTCAATCAGCTGTCCTGCATTTTCCATGGCAAGCACCATGGAACCGGAGGTGTACCGCTTCGGCGGTGAAGTTTTTCCCTCTTTCACCTCATATCCATCCACGGAAATCTCATCGCCCTTTTTCAGCTGATCTGCCAGATGTAGCAGTTCCTTCGGATCCGAATCTTCTTCCTCTTTCTTTGGAATTCCTGCAATTTCCAAATAACCGGGTGTCTTTAATACACGTGCGGACGCATAAAAACGTTCCTTATTTTCCCCCACATCCACAACAGCCGTCATTTTTACATTCTGATATTCTGCCGCCGGATAAAACACACTGAGAAATCTCCGCACGATCAGATCAAATACCGATTTCTGCAAAGAATTCAGCTTCCCAAGCTCCGTGAGCTGACCGGTCGGAATGATCGCATAGTGGTCTGTCACTTTAGAATCATCGGTATACTGCGTTCCTGCAATATTTCCATACAGTTTCCTGTCCAGAATCTGCTCCACAAAATCCGAAGTCGGCTCATATCCCCGCAGACGGCTGATATTTTTATGGATTTCCTTTGCCACCGGAGTGGAAAGCACACGCGCATCGGTACGCGGATACGTTGTCAGTTTCCGTTCATACAGATCCTGCGCCACCTGTAAGGTTTCATCCGGCTGATCTTGAATCGTTTTGCACATTCTGCCTGCAGCTCTGCCAGATTAAATAGTAACGGTGCCCGTTTTCTGGAAATATTTTTTTCGATGGATTCCACAATCGCAGGATGTCCCTGCACGCGGTCAATCAATGCCAGTGCATCCTTCTTTTCCCGAAATCCGTTTTCCTTATACAAAAGCGGCGATGCAAAGTACCCTGATCCCTCGACGGCTTTCCACTCGCCCTGGACATGTGCATCTGTAAAATTTCCGACAACACGATAAAACGGTGTCTCCTTAAAATTGCGGATCTCGCGCTCACGGATCACGACCATCCCAAGCACACAGGTCATCACGCGCCCGACCGCAATAGCGGTGTAGGAACGGGTTCCTGCCGCATTGTTTAACAATCCTCCATATTTTACCGACATTACACGGGAAAAATTAATGCCCATGGCATAATCTTCAATGGTACGCATAATACCGGATTTTCCGAGATTTTCATAGGCAGACATCGGTTTTGCTTCCCGAATTCCCCGTTGGATCTCTTCCTCTGTCTGCGAATCGATCCAGACCCGGAGTTCCTCCATGCCGTCTCGCACACCGCCGAAATTGCGAATATTTTCCTCGATCGTCTGTCCTTCTTTTCCGGCATCTCCTGCCCAGTAGACACGGTCAATATCTTCACGCATCAACATTCCGTGAACCACATCATACTGCCGGCTGACATCTTTGATCACATCATATTTATATTCTTTTGGAAGAAATGGCAGATCTTCCAGTTTCCACTTTTTGTATTTTATATCATAACTTTCCGGATATACCATGGCTACCAGATGTCCCACGCACCAGGTGATCACATATTTCTGGTTTTCCAGATAGCCATCTCTGCGACCCCCGCTCACCCCGAGAACTTTTGCAAATTCCTGGGCAACCGACGGTTTCTCCGTTATGATCAGTGACTTTCCCATCTTCTATCCCCTATTGGCAAACTTTTTCTATAATTCGTTCATATCAATCAGCTCAAACCGGTCATCCGTTTTGGCATGCTCCGCCAGCATCGGTTCAAACCGCGTTGCAGAGAATAAAAAGATATGCTCCGAACGGATTTTTGCCTTTTCCATGTTCTGATACAGTTCCTTGCACATCTGCGATGTCAACTGTGGCTGATCCCAGTTACATAGTCCCACAATATTTCTGCGGTCTGTGCTCTGGGCAATAATATCAATGTTTCCTGTCTTTCCAACCCAGGTTCCGATCTTATGAACTGGAAACGGCATGCGTCCCATCTGATTCAAAAGCATCATATACTCCATGCAGACATTCCGGAAATAACGTTTCAGATACGTGCCAAGTTCCGGTGCAATGTATCGGTCGTAAAACTCATGCGGTTTCAGCAGATAAAGATCCGACATGTGAGGAAATACAAATTTAAACCAGAAATTAATAAATGTATCTTTGATCTGGTATACCCCTTTTTTGGCATTTTCCCAGCCACCGGTCTGAAACGACTGCACTTTCTCTACAATATCAAAATGGCTGAGATTTTTCATATAAACACTGATCTTCGCACGGGAATATCCGGTTTTTGCATACAGGTCATTCAGTTTATTATATCCCTGTGCAATTGCAGATAAAATTGTGTTATAGACGGAAAGTTCACGCAGTTCTGCCGAAATTTTCTGTTCTGCCATATGAAACAGATATCCCCCCTCCGTCAGCACAAGCTGGTAAATATTCTCCCTGTATGAAATTTCCGGATTCCAGGCTTCCATATATCCCGGCACCCCGCCGATCGATCCATAAATACGGATACAGTCGCTGACCGAAAGTGCCGGAAATGTCCGGACAACTTCCAGGAAATTCAGATCTTCCACTTTATGCAGTACATCAATACGACGGAATCCATCCCCGAACGCATCTTTTGCATCCTGCGTGGCCCATACAATGGAAGAAGACGCCAGAATGATCATCACCGGTCCCGGATAAAGCCGTTTCATCTTTAATTTTAAAATACTTTTGACAAATTCCGGATCTCTTTTAATTGCATACTGTGCCTCATCAATCACAATCACCAGTTTTGATGCATCTCCGCTTTTTACGCGGTTAAAAAATTCATCATAGGAATATCTGCTCAGCTTCATCTGAAAAGCATTTTGAATTTCTTCTCCCATTTTCTGCATCTGTTCCTGTGCGGAAAGCTGTCTGCATCGATAATAAAAATACTTTTTCCCCACACAGAATTCTTTGATCAGCTGTTCTTTTCGGCAGTCCATTCCGCCATACAAAAGCATCAGCTGGTTTCCTGATTTTTCATACCAGCCTTCCAGTTCTTTGAGATCTGTTTTTTTTGCGTTCATCCCGATTCCTCCGTACAAAATTCCTTCTGCTAAAAGAAATTATATCACTGATTAATATCTCTCACAAGGTTTTCGGCAAAAAGAAAGAAGTGCAGTTTTTGCACTTCTCTCCAAAAATCCGTATTTCAATTTAATACTTATTTCTTTGTGATATATCCCTGTGCCTTTAACAGCTCTGCACATAAAACTGCACCACCGGCTGCACCACGAACGGTATTGTGAGATAATCCAACGAATTTCCAGTCATATACGGTATCCTCTCTCAGACGTCCGACAGAGATTCCCATGCCATGCTCAAAGTTTACATCCAGGCTGACCTGCGGACGGTTGTCCTCTTCTAAGTACTGGATGAAATGTTCCGGTGCACTTGGGAGCTTCAGCTCCTGTGGCACACCACTGTAATTCTTCAGTGCTTCGATCAGCTGCTCTTTGGTAGGTTTCTTCTTGAATTTAACAAATACAGCTGCTGTATGTCCGTTAATACCGGCACACGGATACACTGGCAGGTAATGACTGGTGAAGTTGCAGGAACAATCTGCTTCTTCTCATCATCTACATGCCCCCAGATACGCAGAGGCTCTTTCTCAGACTTTTCTTCCTCACCACCGATGTATGGAATAATGTTTCCAAGCATCTCTGGCCAGTCCTTGAACGTCTTTCCTGCTCCGGAAATAGCCTGATAGGTAGTGGCAACTACTTCATACGGCTCAAACTCTTTCCATGCAGTCAGAACCGGTGCATAACTCTGGATGGAGCAGTTTGGCTTTACTGCTACGAAACCGCGCTTTGTACCAAGACGCTCTTTCTGATACTTGATAACTTCCATGTGCTGTGGATTGATTTCCGGAACTACCATCGGCACATCCGGTGTCCAACGGTGAGCACTGTTGTTGGAAACAACCGGTGTCTCTGTCTTTGCGTAATCTTCCTCGATCTTTTTGATCTCTTCTTTTGTCATGTCTACAGCAGAAAATACAAAGTCGACCTGAGAAGCTACCTGCTCTACCTCATTTACATTCATTACTACAATATTCTTTACAGCTTCCGGCATTGGAGTATCCATTTTCCAACGATCTCCTACTGCCTGCTCATAAGTCTTTCCTGCACTTCTTGGGCTTGCTGCAATCGTGGTAACCTCAAACCATGGATGATTCTCCAGCAAAGAGATAATCTCTGTCCTACCATACCTGTTCCGCCAAGGATACCAACTTTTAACTTCTCACTCATTTTTCCAATCTCCTCTGTTCTTTTCTTTATACGCGGACACCTGTCTTTTACAGAAAAACATTTTTGTTTTTTGTCCGTGTTGCACGAACATGTGTCTTTATAGGAAATATATTACTTGAAACCAGGTAAAATTACAAGGAACAAATTGTCCTAAATAAATAAAATATTCCTCAAATATATGTAGGACTTGCACAATCTAAAATACCGACTAAGCGGTATTTCAGGCAATATATCAGAGATGTACCGCAATTACGTACATCGCATCGACAAGCGATTCTGCATGCGATGTGCTCCTTTTGTCTCATTTTTTCTCCAGATATGCCTCTTCGATTGCGATCACTTTCTTCATCGCCTCTTCCCTGGTGCACCGATCGGTCAGACGCTTGTTGACACAGGTTTCCATGGAGATTGCATCATAGACATCCTCCTCAAATACCGGAGAAAACTGTTTTAATTCTTCCAGACTCATATCGTCAATCGGCATCTGTTTGTCCAGACAGTACAAAACAATACGTCCGATAATTCCATGCGCATCGCGGAACGGAACCCCGTGATTTACAAGATAATCGGCAGCATCCGTCGCGTTGGTAAAGCCGTGTGCGGCACTCTTTCTCATAACATCCTTATTGAATTTCATGGTATCAAGCATGCCCGTGAATAACGCAATACAGCCTTTCGTTGTGTCGATGGCATCAAAGGAAAGTTCCTTGTCTTCCTGCATGTCTTTATTGTAAGCAAGCGGAATCCCCTTCATCGTGGTCAGAAGCGACATGAGCGCGCCATACACACGCCCGGTCTTGCCTCGGACAAGTTCTGCAATATCCGGATTTTTCTTCTGTGGCATGATACTGCTTCCGGTACTGTATGCATCATCAATCTCTACAAATTTGTATTCGTTGGAATTCCAGATGATGATTTCCTCGGAGAAGCGGCTTAAATGCATCATAATGGTTGCCATGGCAGACAGATATTCGATCAGGTAATCGCGGTCGGAAACACCGTCCATACTGTTTAAGGTCGGTCCGTAAAAGCCAAGAAGCTCTGCAGTATATTCGCGGTCAAGCGGATAGGTTGTTCCTGCCAGTGCGCCGGAACCGAGCGGGCAGTAATTCATGCGCTCGTAAATATCGTGCATACGGGAACGGTCACGCTTAAACATTTCAAAGTACGCCCCCATATGATGTGCGAGTGTGATCGGCTGCGCTTTCTGCAAATGGGTAAATCCTGGCATAATCGTCTGCGTATTTTCTTTCATAATGCGAAGCAGTACCTGCAGCAGCTGTTCCAGCAGTTCATCCGTCTCAAGAACCTGCTGCCGGGTATACAGACGCATGTCCAGTGCCACCTGATCATTTCTGCTTCGTCCGGTATGCAGTTTCTTTCCGGTATCTCCCAGACGGTCAATAAGGTTTGCTTCCACAAAACTGTGAATATCCTCATATTCCGAAGTGATGGCAAGCTTTCCGCTCTCCACATCCGCAAGAATTTCCTGTAAACAGGAAACAATCGCCTGCATCTCTTCCTGTGTCAGAATGCCCTGCTTTCCAAGCATACGCACATGTGCAATGGAACCCTCAATATCCTGCTTGTAAAATTTCTGATCAAACGAAATGGATGCATTAAAATTGTAAACCAGCTGGTCTGTCTCCTTCGTAAATCTTCCGCCCCATAACTGTGCATATCTAAATTCCTCTCTTTCTTAAATTTTTTGTTTTATTTTTATAAAATCTGTTCTTCCTGCTGTCTGCGCAGTACGATTTCACGGTCGCGGTCACGCTTGGAATACACACACCCACAGTAGTACTGCCGGTACATGTGATACTCCTTAGAAATTTCGGTCGACTTTTTATAGCCTTCCTTCTTTTTAAAATCCGAAAACAGATAACGGACACCAAAGGTATCTGCCAGTTCTGCTCCGATCTGATTTAACTTTTCCGCATTTTTCAGCGGACTGATGGATAGTGTTGTCGTAAAGAAATCAAATCCGTGCGCTTTTGCATAGGACGCAGCCTCAGAAAGCCGCAGCCGGTAACAGGCAAAACAGCGCTCTCCCCCTTCCGGGATCTCTTCCATGCCCTTTGCCATATCGTAAAACCGCTGTGTATCGTATGCACCTTCCACAAAAGAAACCGGATATTTTGTAGGAAACTCAGCAATAAAACGTTCCTGCTCCTTTGCCCGCATATGATATTCTTCCGGCGGATAAATATTGGGATTGTAATAAAATACCGTTACATGGAAATGTTCTGCAAGACATGCAATACAATAAGAACTGCACGGTGCACAACAGCTGTGCAAAAGGAGGCTTGGAGCCTCCCCTGCCGTACAGTTTTCACGGATCAGATCTTCCATTATTTTCTGATAATTTTTTTTATTCATCTTTCATCTGTATACATCTGATTAAAAATTTCTTTTCCGGTCTGCGTCCGAAAAATTTGCTGATATGCCTGTTCAATTCCGTGACGATTGACGTCATCTTCATATAAATTGACCAGAAAATCTGCCTCCACCAGAATCTGATAATCCAGTCCTTCGATATTATCATATGTATGATGATGTCCGATCAGATAGCAGATACGGTCGATCAGATAATTTTCAATTCCCACATCGGAAAGCATTCTCTGTGCCACAATCGGTCCTTCCTGCTCCTGCAGCTTTCCGTCACACCGTCCATACTTTTCTTCTGCCGGACGGATTCCAATGTCATGGGTATAAGCGGCTGCTTCCAATATAAAAAGGGATGTCTCGTCAAGCCCTTCTTTTGTTCCGATGATTCTTGCGAAACTATGCACTTTCATGAAATGCTGAATCCGTTTCGGATCTCCGGAAAAAAAGGCGATCATCTGTAAAAACAGCTCATCCAGCTGTTGCCTGCTGTAATAACTACTGTCACTACTGTCCATTGTGTGTTTCTCCTTTATCTAACATCTGCAGTGCAAACGTCGCTGCAATGTAAACAACTGCACATAAAATAATCAATACTGTTTTTTTCCCGGCAACACCGGCACAAAGTTCTGCCAGAATAAGAAGTCCATGCACCCAGAGTTCCGCATGATGCAGCATCACTGCAATAACTGCCTCAATGATAACAAGCAGACACATAGGAACTACCGGAACGTTAAGGACTCTCACCCCTACAATCACCATAATTGCAACAATTGCTGCAAAGGCCAGTAATGTCGGTACCTGAAACGTCTTTTTGTTCTTGTCCATTTTTTACCTCAACCTTTATTCTTATTTTCTTTGTCTGCGCCCATTATACCAATTTCATGCCTAAGAAACAAGCACTTTTTTAAAGTAAAAAGACACGTCTTCCATCGGATACCCGATACAAAACGTGTCTGAAACGAAGCCAATAAGGGGACTCGAACCCCTGACCCACGCATTACGAATGCGTTGCTCTACCAACTGAGCCATATTGGCAAAACGTACTTGTATATAATACCAAAACCGATTCAGAAAATCAACTGTTTTTTCATAAAATTTATATTAAAAAAAGATTGACTTTTCACATGGATTCTGTAGAATAGAAACTGTTGAGTTTATAATCAGTAAACAAAAAATCAACTAACAATCATGTTTCATAAATTTACGGGAGGCATGCCATGGACATTGGACACCGCATGAAAGAACTGCGCATCCAGTACGGACTGACGCAACAGGAGCTGGCGGACCGTGCCGAGCTGACCAAGGGCTTTATCTCACAGTTGGAACGAAACCAGAACTCTCCGTCCATCGGAACTCTTCTGGATATCATCCAGTGCCTTGGTACGACACCAGCAGAATTTTTTACAGATGAAGAGCCGGAACAGATTGTTTTCAAACAGGAAGATTATTTTGAAAAAACCGACGAAGAAAAACACTGCTGTATTGAATGGGTCGTTCCCAATGCACAGAAAAACCAGATGGAACCGGTTCGTCTGACTTTACACGCCGGTGGACGGTCAGAAGTTTATCAGCCCCATGAGGGGGAGGATTTCGGTTATGTAATCACAGGAAACGTCCGTATCCACTATGCCGGACAAAACCAGACGGTACATGCCGGGGAATCTTTCTATTTTAAAGCAGGAAAAAAGCATTATCTGGAAAACACCGGTTCGAAAGATGCCGTCATCATCTGGGTTACTACCCCACCAAATTTTTAAGAGGACAAACGTATGAGTAAACATTTAATTGATTTTATTGGAATTTCCAAATCCTACGATTCCAATCTTGTGTTGGATGATTTAAATCTGTATATCCGGGAGAATGAATTTCTGACCCTTTTAGGTCCGTCCGGATGCGGAAAAACTACAACCCTGCGTCTGCTGGGAGGCTTTGAAAGCCCGGACAAGGGACAGATTCTGTTTGACGGACAGGATATCACAGCTCTTGCAGCCAATGAACGGAAACTGAATACCGTTTTTCAGAAGTATTCTCTTTTCCCGCATATGTCCATCGCCGAAAACATTGCATTCGGCCTTAAAATAAGTAAGAAAAGCAAAGCATATATTCAGGATAAAATCAAATATGCCTTAAAACTGGTCAATCTGGAAGGCTTTGAAAACCGTTCGGTCGATTCTCTCTCCGGTGGTCAGCAGCAGCGTATCGCCATCGCCCGTGCGATTGTAAACGAGCCAAAAGTCCTTCTTTTAGATGAACCTCTCGGTGCACTTGATTTAAAACTGCGTCAGAACATGCAGTATGAGCTCATCCGTCTGAAGGAAGAACTGGGAATTACTTTTGTATACGTCACCCATGACCAGGAAGAGGCTCTGACCATGTCCGATACCATTGTTGTCATGAATCAGGGATATATCCAGCAGATCGGTACTCCGGAAAACATTTACAACGAACCGGAAAACGCATTTGTTGCCGATTTTATCGGACACAGCAATATCATTGACGGAACCATGATAAAAGACGAACTTGTAGAGATTCTCGGTGCCCGTTGGGCATGTGTCGACAAAGGATTCGGCAATAACAAGCCGGTCGACGTTGTCATCCGTCCGGAAGATGTAGAACTTGTCGATCCTTCGGAGGGAACGCTGCAGGGCGAAGTACCTCCCTGATTTTTAAAGGCGTTCACTATGAACTTGATGTCATGGCCGGCGGCTATGAATGGCTGGTTCACACCACCAGATTTGTTCCGGTCGGCACCAAAGTCGGCATCAAAGTAATCCCGTTCAATATCCAGATTATGCATAAGCCGGAATCTTCCGATGAAAAGGCGGTGGAGATCGATGCGTAAATTTAAACAGCAATTTCTTGCCGGTCCATACCTCATATGGATCATCGGTTTTATCCTCCTGCCGCTTATCATGATTCTTTACTATGCATTTACAAACGGCGATGGCAGTTTTACGTTATCCTATATCACAGCGATAGCAGATGAAACCAACCGCAAAGCCATGGGACTTTCCCTGAGACTTGGAATTATATGCACCATCGTGTGCCTGGTTCTCTCCTATCCGCTGGCAATGATTTTAAATAATAGGAAAATCAAAAATCAGGGACTGGTTGTTTTTATCTTTATGCTTCCGATGTGGATGAACTTTATGCTCCGTATCCTGGCATGGAAACTTCTGCTTTCCAAAAATGGTGTAATCAACTCCATTCTCACAGGTTTCGGGCTTTCCCGCATCAATATCATAAATACACCAACGGCAGTTGTCCTTGGCATGGTATACGACTTCCTGCCATTTATGCTGCTGCCAATCTACAACTCCATGACACGAATCCGTAAAGACTGGATTGAGGCGGCCCGTGATCTGGGTGCCGGAAATGTAACCATCTTTTTAAAGATTATCCTTCCGCTTACCGTATCCGGAATCATCAGCGGAATCGTCATGGTATTTGTCCCGTCACTTACCTCGTTTGCAATCTCGCAGGTATTAGGCGGTGGTCATGTTCTTTTAATCGGAAATGTGATCGAACAGGATTTTATGCAGGGTATGCAATGGAATGCCGGAAGCGGTCTTTCCTTTGTTCTTATGATCTTTGTAATCGTAAGTATGACAATTGTAAATATATTTGATAAAGAAGGGGAGGGAACATCCATATGTTAAAAAAATGTGCATCCCGGATCTATATGATCCTGATCTTTGCCTTCCTTTACCTTCCGATTATTGTGTTGATTGCTTTGTCCTTCAACGATTCCCGTTCCAAGGTAAAATGGGGTGGCTTCACGCTCCGGTGGTATACCGGCTGTTTTCAGGACGAAAAGATTATGACTGCATTTGTCACAACTTTGCAGGTCACTTTCCTGTCCGCAATTATTTCCACACTGATCGGAACACTTGCCGCGCTCGGCATAGCCGCCATGAAAAAACGGCACCAGACCATTTATCTCGGCGCGACCAATATTCCGCTTCTGAATGCGGATATCGTAACCGGTATCTCCATGATGCTTTTGTTTGTGAAATTTATCGACCTCGGATTTGTGACGGTTCTTCTGGCGCACATTACTTTTAGTATTCCTTATGTTATTTTAAATGTGCTTCCGAAAATGAAACAGACAAACCGCAGCACCTATGAGGCGGCACTTGATCTCGGAGCAACGCCGCTGTATGCATTTTACAAAGTCACCTGGCCGGAAATCCGTCCCGGTGTGTTCTCCGGATTTATGATGGCAGTCACCATGTCACTGGATGATTTTCCATCACCTATTTACCAAAGGAGCCGGGGTCAATACCCTCTCCACCATGCTCTACACAGAACTTCGCAAAGGAATCAAACCGGAATTGTATGCACTTTCCACGATTCTGTTCTTTGCCGTTCTGCTCATTCTTCTTGCCGGAAATGTTTATCCGGGGAAGAAGCGTGTTGCAGCCAAATAAATTTTCCATTGGAATTTTATTCCAGCCGAAAGGAGTCCTATTATGAAAAAAAGAATTTTCTCTGCCTCTTAATTTCTGCTCTGGCAGTCAGCGCACTCACTGCCTGTGGGGGATCTTCCTCTGCGAAAAAAGCGGACAGACCTTAACCGTTTTAAATTACGGAAAATATATCGATGAGTCCGTAGTCAAACAGTTTGAAAAAGAAACCGGTATCACCGTCAAATACGAAGAATATGAAAGTCCGGAAGAAATGTATACCAAATACAAAGCCGGTTCCATCAACTATGATGTAATCTGCTCTTCCGAATATATGGTTGAGCGTCTGATCAACGAGGGCGAAGTTCTCGAAGAAGATTACGATGCCATGGACAACTACAAAAATCTGGATGCAACGATCCTTGATATGTCTGCTTCCTATGACAAGAATCACACCTATTCCGTTCCATATTTTTACGGGACTCTTGGCCTTCTCTACAACAAAACAACCATTGATGCCAAAACCGTATCAAGCTGGGACTGCCTGTGGGATCCTACCTATGAGGATGAAATCATCATGGAAAATTCCGTCCGTGATACGTTTGCCCCTGCCCTGATCTCCAAAGGGTATTCCTTAAACGATACCGATGAAAATCATCTGCGGGAAGCCCTCGACATATTAAAAAAAGCAAAAAGATGATAAAATCGTATATGCTTACTATGTAGACGAGACAGCCGATGCCATGATCGGAGAAGAAGCCTCCATCGCACTGTGCTACTCCGGCGAGGCTGCACTGGCCATGGCAGAGAACGACAATCTGGATTATTCGGTTCCAAAAGAGGGATCAAACCTCTGGATCGATTCCTGGTTCATTCCAAAGTCCTGCACTAACCAGACCAACGCTTTAAAATTCTTAAATTTCCTGTGCAAGGATGATATCGCAGAAAAGAATTTCGAATATGTGCAGTATGCCTCTCCGATTACATCTGTGGTAGAAAATCAGGACGCTGACGTAAAAAATAACGAAGCTATCAATCCTTCCAGTGACACGATAAAAAGATGTGAAATCTATAAAGCATTAAGTGATGATGATTCCGCCAAGTACACAAAGCTGTGGCAGGAACTTCTCTCTTATTAAAAAACCGAGAAAAATGATTGCAATTTCAGTCAAAACATGCTAAAGTAAATCCACGGTGTCTGGTTAACACCGTGGATTTTTATCTTCGGAAACGGTCATTCCGAAATTTCCCATATATACATTTGTTTTCAATTACATATGAACTATCAGGAATTTTTAACAACGATCCGTACACAGCTTTCTCTGCGTATCGAGACAGGTGTCACTTTAGACATTCGTTCCTTTACCAAAAATAACGGAACACATTACGATGGTCTGGTACTTCTCCATCCGAAGAAAAACGTGTCACCTGCGATCTATCTGATGCCATACTATCATCGCTATCTGGAAGGGGTATGCCTTGAAGAAATCTGTGAAGATATTCTTCATACCTATCAGGCGCATGCCCCGGAAGAAAATTTTGACACGTCCTACTTTACCGATTTTTCCCGTGCCAGCGAGCACATCGTCATGCGTCTTGTAAGCTTTGAAAAAAATCAGGAACTGTTAAAAGAGGTTCCGTTTTTCCGCTATCAGGATCTGGCCGTAATCTTTTACTGTCTGCTCCATGCAAGTGCCGAAAACCAGGCAAATATTCTGATCCACAATCATCACTTAAACCTTTGGAAAACCGACAAAGAAACGCTCTACCGGCTTGCGAAGAAAAACACGCCACAGCTTCTTCCCCCACAGCTTACCCCGATGAGCAGTCTTCTCAAAGAAATGCAGCTCGTCGCGGAAACTCCACTCCCGGAAGCAGCCCCGCCACTGTATGTTCTGACCAATACGTACCGGACCAACGGTGCAACCGTTCTCCTCTACGATGACATCTTAAAAGAACTGTCCGATTTGTTTGAAAAGGATCTGATCATTCTGCCAAGCAGTATTCACGAAGTACTGATTCTTGCCACCGATGAAAACGACAGGCAGAATCTCGACCATTACACCGCAATGGTAAAAGAAGTGAATGCCTCACAGCTTCAGGATGAAGAAATTCTGTCCGACCATGCCTACTATTACTGCCGGCACAGCCATCTGCTGACCATGCCGCAGCCGGTCTGCACTTCATAGATTATATTTCCAGACACAAAATCCCCGCAGAAAAAATTCTGCGGGGAACATCTATTACATTTCTACCAGTTTATCATATAGCTTCTCATATGCATGTGCCGATGCATTCCAGGAAAAATTGCGATCCATCGCACGATAGATCAGTTCTTTCCATGCGGCCTTTTGTTCATGCTCCACACGATACGCATATCGGACAATATCTGCCATTTCCTGTGCATTAAAATTCGCAAATGAAAAACCACATCCTGTATTTTCATATTCATTGTATGGTTCTACCGTATCCCGGAGTCCTCCGGTTTCACGTACGATCGGAAGTGTTCCGTAACGCATGGCAATCATCTGTGCCAGCCCGCATGGTTCAAACATGGAAGGCATCAGCAGCACATCACTTGCCGCATATATATGGTGCGAACGCTCCTCGGTAAATCCGATATGTACGCTTACCTTGTCCGGATACTTACTCTGATAATGGTGGAGCATATTTTCATACTGGCTCTCTCCGGAACCAAGAACCACCAGCTGTATATCCATTTCGGTTAAAAGTTCATCCAAATACGCAGCCGATCAGGTCAAATCCTTTCTGGCTGGTCATACGCGATACGATTCCGATCAGGAAAGCATCCTCCCTGACTGGAAGCCCAAGTTCTTTCTGTAATGCAGCTTTGTTTTCTTTTTTCCCACTCACTGCATCTTTTTTCGAATAATTTACCGGAATATAAGGATCTGTCTGTGGATTATATTCTTCATAATCAATTCCGTTTAAAATACCATAAAGGCGATCCTTTCGGGCAGTCATCAGGCCACTTAAGCCTCTCCCCCTTCTACGGTCGTAATCTCATTTGCATACGTCGGGCTGACGGTAGTAATATAATCTGCATATACCACGCCACCCTTTAAGTAGTTTGCTTCGCCATAAGATTCCAGTTCATATGCATTGAAAATGTGTGCCGGGAGTCCTGTAATATCCATAATCTCCTGAATTCGCCAGCGTCCCTGAAACTGCATGTTATGAATCGTAAACACGGTTTTGATTCCCGCATAAAAATTATCATCTCCAAATACCGTATGCAGAAACACCGGAATAAGTCCTGTCTGCCAGTCATTGCAATGGATAATATCCGGGACAAAATCAATATACGGCAGACTAGCAAGTACTGCCTTGGAAAAATATGCAAACTTTTCCACATCTTCATAGATATTGTTGTATGGAGATTCTCCTGCAAAATAAAATTCATTGTCCACAAAATAAAAGTGAACACCATGATATTCCGACTCGAAAATTCCAACATACTGCCTGCGCCAGTTCAGATTTACATAAAAATGGCACAAAAATTTTAAATTTGGAAGAAATGAGCGATCCATGCAGGCGTATTTCGGAATAACTACCCGCACATCATACTCTTTTTTGTCAAAATATTTCGGAAGTGATCCGACAACATCGGCAAGACCTCCGGTTTTCACATATGGCACTGCCTCTGATGAAACAAACAGAATCTTCTTCATACATAACACTCCTTTACTTACTCTTCATCTGTAATCGTATTTTGTCCGTAATAAGAGCGATAAATTCCGAGTTGGTCGGTTTTCCTTTTCCATTACTGATGGTATATCCGAACAGATCATCCAGCGTATCCATCTTGCCACGGCTCCATGCTACTTCAATTGCATGACGGATGGCACGCTCGACACGGCTTGGTGTCGTATCAAATTTCTTTGCGATCCCCGGATATAAAATTTTCGTAATAGAATTTAACATGTCCATATTCGTCACAGACATGATGATTGCCTCCCGCAAATACTGGTATCCTTGATATGTGCCGGAACACCAACCTCATGAATTATCTCTGTGACATCCTCTTCCAGTGTCTGTAACGAGTACTTTTCCGGTTTCTTTTCCATCTCAACCGGTCTGCCAATTTCTTTTCGTACTTTGTTTTTTCGACGGTTGAGTGTCTTGATCCGGTCCAAAACAATATTCCGGTCAAACGGCTTCATAATGTAATAATCCGCTCCCCGCTCAAACGCGTCTTCGGTAATCTTTTCATTGCTGATCCCACTGATCATCAGAAATGTTGGCCGGTTCTTTAGTGTATGATCTGCCTGATCCTGTCAAGGACTGCCAGACCGTCCAGTTTCGGCATAATAATATCCAATAATACAACATCCGGTTCTTTTTTCCCTGATCAGATGACAGGCTTCTTCTCCATCCTTTGCCATCCCGATCAGGTGCAGTTCATCATCACTGGTTACCATTTCTTCCAATAAGTCACGCATAACCTCGTTATCATCTGCAATTGCGACATTTAGTTTTCCCATGTAGGCCTCCTAGAATGTCAAATTCAGTCAAAAATAAGCATACCAGAAAGCACTGTCCGATTTTGTCAAAATTTGTCGATAAATACAGTTAAACTATATCACAACTGCCAATTTATTTCAATGTCTTATGCATTCTCTTCGAACTGGGAATTATACAGATCTGCATAAAATCCTTTTGTGCCAGAAGCTGTTCGTGTGTCCCCTGCTCTATGATATCGCCATCTTTCATCACCAGAATCAGATCCGCATTCCTTATTGTAGAGAGTCGATGCGCAATGATAAAGCTGGTCCGTCCACGCATCAGATTATCCAATGCCTTCTGAATCCGCACTTCGGTACGGGTATCTACCGAAGAGGTTGCCTCATCCAGAATCAGAATCGGGTTATCCGCAAGGATAGCACGTGCAATTGTAAGAAGCTGTTTCTGTCCCTGGGAAACATTACTTGCATCCTCGTTTAACTCCATCTGGTAGCCACCCGGAAGTGTTTGGATAAAATGGTGGGCATGTGCGGCTTTTGCCGCCTCAATCACTTCCTCATCTGTGGCATCTAAACGGCCATACCGGATGTTTTCCATGATAGATCCCTTAAACAGCCAGGTATCCTGCAATACCATACCAAATGCATCCCGAAGCTCCTGACGGTTAAAGTCGCGGATATCATGCCCATCCACCTGAATGGCTCCGCCTGTCACATCATAGAAACGCATAAGCAGTTTGACCATTGTGGTTTTTCCTGCTCCCGTTGGTCCGACAATTGCAATTTTCTGTCCAGGTGTTACATGAGCGGAAAATCCCTGATAATGATCTGATCCGGATTGTATCCGAAACTTACATGGGAAAAATCCACATAACCATCCACATGGTCGAGATGCACAGCATGTTCAACCGTCAGTTCTTCTTCCTCTTCGTCCAGAAATTCAAATACGCGCTCGGAGGCTGCAGCCATCGACTGCAGCATATTTGCCACCTGCGCAATCTGCTGGATCGGCTGAGTAAAATTCCGGACATACTGAATAAATGCCTGAATTTCACCAACCCCGATGGTTCCGCGGATTGCCAGAAGTCCTCCGGAAATTGCCACTCCGACATAACCGAGGTTTCCGACAAACTGCATGATCGGCTGCATCAGTCCGGATAAAAACTGGGACTTCCATGCCGATTGAAACAGAATCTGATTGGTATCTTCAAATTTTTTGATGGTGCTCTCCTGCTTATTATATGCCTGCACCACCAGATGTCCGCCATAGACCTCTTCCACCTGTCCGTTGATATGTCCCAGATATTCCTGCTGCTGGCGGAAATATTTCTGCGAATGTTTGATAATAAACGAAATCAGGATGGCAGATACCGGAAGAATCACAAGTGAAATCAATGTCATAATTCCGGAAATTGAAATCATCATCACAAGTGTTCCGACCAGTGTCGCCACACTCGTAATGATCTGCGTCACACTCTGATTTAAACTCTGTCCAAGTGTATCCACATCATTTGTGATGCGGGATAGCACCTCTCCGTACGTGCGGCTCTCGAAATATTTCATTGGCATGCGGTTGATTTTCTCTGAAATTTCCTTACGCATGCGGTAACAGGTTTTCTGCGTGATTCCTGTCATGATCATTCCCTGTATAAAACTGAATACTGCAGAACAGATATACAGGCCAAGTGTAAACAATAACACTTTGGCAATATAGGTAAAATCAATAGATCCGGTTCCCGCGATCTTTTTTCCGAGACCTTCCACCAATGCATTCGTTGCACGTGCCATAACCTTTGGTCCGGCAACGGAAAAGACGGTAGACACCGCTGCAAAAATCATAACGGCAACAATCGCATACCAGTATCTTCCGAGATAACGAACCAGTTTTCCGATAGAGTTTTTGAAATCTTTCGGCTTTTCTCCCGGCATCATTCCTCTGCCCGGACCTCCCATCGGACCGCGAGGTCTTTTTGTACGTTGTTCTGCCATCTTATTTCACCTCCTCAGAAAGTCCCAGTTCTTTGGCAGACAGCTGACTTCTGGCAATCTGCTCGTAAACTTCGCAATTGTGCAGTAATTCCTCATGCGTGCCTTTTCCGACAATCTTTCCATCGTCGAGTACCAGTATCTGGTCCGCATGCAGAATTGTACTGATTCGCTGTGCGACAATGATCACGGTCGTATGTTCCGTCTTTGTCTCAAGTGCTCTGCGGAGTGCCGCATCGGTCTTCATATCCAGAGCGGAAAAACTGTCATCAAACACATAAATCTTTGGATTTTTTGCAATTGCTCTGGCAATGGCAAGCCGCTGCTTCTGTCCGCCGGAAACATTGCTTCCGCCCTGTGCAATCGCACTCTCATACCCATCCTGTTTGCTGTCAATAAACTCTGTTGCCTGCGCAATCTCCGCTGCTTCCCGGATCTGCTCATCTGACGCATCCTCTGCCCCGAAGCGCAGATTGCTTGCAATTGTACCAGAGAAAAGAATTCCCTTCTGTGGTACAAATCCGATATGTTCCCGCAGATCCTGCAATGTATACTTGCGGATATCCGTTCCGTCAAGCGTGATCTCTCCGCCTGTCACATCATAAAAACGCGGAAGCAGGTTGACCAGCGTAGATTTACCACATCCGGTACTTCCGATAATTGCAGTGGTCTTTCCCGGCTCTGCAACAAAATCAATATCCGAAAGCACATCTTCCGTGGCTCCCGGATACCGGAAATTTACATGATGAAAGGCAATCACACCCTCACACTGTTCCATGGCAACCGGCTCTTTCGGATCTGTAATCGTACTTTTTGTGCGTACAACCTCATCTATACGCTCTGCAGCTACACCGGCTCTCGGCATCATGATAGACATCATAGTCAGCATCAGAAATGCCATAACGATCATCATTGTGTAAGTAATAAATGCCGTCATGGAACCAACCTGCATATATCCGCCATCGATCCTCTTTGCGGCAACCCACACAATCAGAAGCGTAATGCAGTACATGATCATCATCATTCCCGGCATCATAAATGTCATAACACGGTTGGTAAACAACTGCGTCTTTGTCAGATTGCGGTTGGCCTCATCAAACCGCTCTTCTTCCCGTTTTTCCCGTCCAAATGCACGAATGACATTTAATCCTGTCAGAATCTCTCTCGAAACCAGATTCAGCCGGTCCACGAGATTCTGCATAATCTTAAACTTCGGCATGGCAAGGGAGGTAAGAAGCATTACAAATCCAAGAATAACAAGCACCGCAAGCGCGATCACCCATTCCATTCCTGCATGGGTCTGTGCAACCTTAATCACACCACCGATTCCAATGATCGGAGCATAAAGAATCATTCGCAGAAATACTGCAGTCACCATCTGAATCTGCTGTACATCATTGGTACTTCTCGTAATCAGGGATGCCGTTGAAAAATGATCCATCTCTGCATTGGAGTACTGTACGACATTGCGGAATGTCTTATCACGCAGATCCCGTCCGATGGATGCTCCCACACGGGAAGCACAATATCCGACAACCACTGCCGCCATAACCATCAGCAGCGCAAAACCAAGCATCTTGGCTCCGGTGGTCCATAAGTAATGTTTCTGAATGGCATCTACATCCACACCTGCATTTTTATCACAGGAGATCGCATAGGTCACACCCATGGATTTCAATGTAGAAGATCCGATCGCATCAATCTGTCCGGACACCTGCTTTCGCATCTCAAGAATCTGCTGATCCGGTACCTGGCCGGCTGCCAGTGCCTGCATCAGCTGCTTCATATCTACCTGCGTCCCATCCGTTCCCATTTTCCCCGTGAAAGCCTTCTCGTCAATATCGGACTCCTTCATCTGGGACATCTGATATACCATGACGATCGGCTCCAACAGAGACTCATCCATATCGTCAAGCGTATCCTCTTCACAATTTCTCACATAGTTTCCATCTTTTTTCGGCTCCTTATAACAGGCGGCAAATGTTTTCTTTTCCCTGCTGGTCATAAAAAGCTGTGCTGACACAAAATCTTCCTGTGTCATTTCTTCTGGAAGAATATGCTCCACTCCGCTGCTCATGATTCCGACATCGATAATATCCGATGTATACTGTGGCAGGGACAGATCACAAAATGCCTGCATCGCAAGAAAAGCCACAATAACCAGAATCCATTTCCAGTATGGGAGCATGTTTTTAAATATTTTTCCCATGATTTAACTCCTTTTCATATGCATAGCTTTTATACTATCACGAACTGATTTCCAGAACAATTCCTATTATATAAAACTTTTTCTTAAATTAAAATGAAATGTGTGGTGCAACCATGGGCACCACACATTTTATGTTCTGATTTTATACTGCTGGAATTATATAACCGGCCTTCTTCATTTCTTTTGTAAAATCATCGACAGACATTCCTGCTTTTTCTGCACAATTTCCACTGTAATGATTCCATCCTGTACCAGGGATGCATATGCACGAATCTTTCCCTCGCGCTGTCCTTCGATTCGACCTTCCACACGTTCCTCATTCAATTCATCTGCCATTAAAACACGTAATGCCTCACACATAATCCTTTCACTTCCTTTCCATTTTTGCACTTTCTCCATGTTACTGTTTACAATAACCTGGAGCACAACATCTGCAAGATTCTTCTCTCTTTCCGAAAATGCACTCACCCTCAATAAATACTGACGCATCAACGATTCTTCCAGATGATTCGTCAATGCTTTTAGCTGTACATGCATATCCACATCCAGTTCCGATGACGCTATGATCTGCACCGGAAACATCACTCCACTGACATAGTAAATCCCTACTGTTTCTTTTTTACATTCATACCCGGATTTTTCCAGTTCCTGCATCAGCTTCACCGGCTTCCGATCACGAATCAGTGTAATGGTATCTCCTCTGCCGGAATCTCATCCACATGATTTGGTAATACTTTATACAGGCACGCATACG
>ENA-OQCE01000272-OQCE01000272.1-human-gut-metagenome-genome-assembly--contig:-NODE-272-length-25172-cov-3.520064_pt1 | contig 25172 bp, 27 predicted proteins | sample MGYA00242495_ERZ504572 | MGnify/ENA primary metagenome ERZ504572 (study PRJEB26092, sample SAMD00036228) | human gut metagenome | host: Homo sapiens | study: EMG produced TPA metagenomics assembly of... | reverse complement strand
TATTTTTGTTAATGATACAAATATACGGAATTTTTGCTTCCGCTCGCTTGACAGAAAGGACAACCGTGCTAAAAATAACCTTGTCCGCGCTTAGCCAAAGATCAAAAAACCTCCTCTTATTTTTTCTTCATCAAGTCAAACCGTTGGAAGCTCCACACGTTTTCGTCATAATCTTCTCGCTTGTAATGGTTGTCGCAGATGTAAAGGCCGTCTTTCAGGACAACGATCGAACGGTTCTGATAGCGGTAGTCCGGCAACAGTGTCTCGCCGATGATGCGGAAGTTTTTGTCCAAAATCACAATCGAACAGGTCCGACGGCCGAAACTCCAAATGTCCTGTTGGTTCTCTTTTGGATCGACCTCCGATTCCGGGTAGGCAAGGCGGTAATAGACTTCGCGGTATTTGTCGTAGTAGATGTAATGATAAAATTGTTGCTGGTTGCTTTCTCTCAAATAATCATTTAAAGCAGCATAATGAGGTTTTGGAATATATTTGGCTGGTTTCAAGTACTTGCTTTTAGCATTATAACCTTTTACGTTTTTATGATCTGCTGTTGCAACATAAATAGAATCATTCTGGCCAAAAACATACACAAAGTTAGCTCCATCAAATAAACAAGACACATATTCATCACCAGCCCGTAATCTTCCTTTATACAAATCATCCATCGTCGGTTTTGAAGGATGATAAAAAGAAAATTGCTTGACAACTTTATGAACGGTATCCAACACCGCAGCCACAGATGTCTTTTCTTCTTGCTGATTATGATTATAATGGTACAATTGTATATGAACCAAAGAATCAATAAAAACAATAGACTCTATGGGCGGCAAAAATTTCCAGCGTCATCCTTGCTACAATCATAACGTCCTTGAACCACTCCAGCATCATCTACTTTGAATAAACATTGTTGTGCAGAAGGTGGGAGCCAGTAAAACTCACTCCATCCTTTTACATAATATCGGTGAGCTTTTCCTATCGCATTGGGCCCTTCCATTTGAAAAGTGATCTTCCTTACGCATTCCATCTTATCCACGTCATAAAACAGAAGTTGAGGCATTCCACTGTTTTTGATAATTATGTATTCTCGCTCGTCTTTTTCTATTACTGTCGGATACCATCCTATGTCCGTATCCTCATCTATCGGAAACTTCAACCATTTATCTGCAGGACGAAGTTCGACGATATCCAAAGGTTCCATATCGGAAGATGAATTCTTCGGGTGATCCGAACAGGACAGGGATATGCCGAATAAGGCTATGAATAATATCCATCTATAAATCATACTCATTGATTCGATAATTAATTAAACAAGGAGGTGTGTCAAAATCTCTTTGTCCCCGCACTTGATGCGGGGTCGCAAAAGGACAGGCCTTATCAATCAGGTTTTTATAGGGCCGGTTTTAATGCAATCCCGCGTCAAGCGCGGGAACAGGATAGTTTCGACACACCTCCTTTACGAATTTTACAAAAATCTTACATTAGTCAACTTCCTGGATTTGGAGGGTATGTTGGAGGAAATGGTCCGGGAGGTAACAAGTCATCACATGGAGCACATCCTATTTGCCCGTATTGAGCACAAGGTGTTTTTGTGCTTGTTAAATCCATCCAACATTGTTTTTTAGGATTCCCAGCAGTCAACGCTTTCAGATTTTCCGAAACGGAGGAGTTCAGTTCATTACCCATACTATCGGCCTTAGTGTCGGTAGTAAGCCCAATGCTCACAAATAGGAACAGGGCGAGCAGAGAAAACAGTTTCTGTTTCATAAGGCATTGTTTTTATAGTTTATAATTCCTGCTGTGCTGGTTTTATTTTCCCTTTCAATATTATTTTGATAGCTTTATTCGTATTACAACGTACAAGGACCGTTTCTGAAAAGAAACCTGAATGTTTCGGCGTGTAAATCAACGTAAAAATCAACTCTTTTCCAGAATCTACAGGTTTTTTATCATATTCGTATTGCATGCAACCGCATGTCGTTGCGACATCAGTGACAATTAAAGGCGATAATCCTGTGTTTCGGATTTTGAACGAGTGTCGGACAGGTTTGTTCCCGGTAATTTCACCAACGTCCTTTATGGGATCATCTACTATAGCCGTCGTTTCCAGCTTCACCCAATCGGGCTGCATTCCTAATATATGTTTCAAATATAAATTACGGATTTCAAGGTTTCTCATCGGATCACCGACGACCAGCACGCGGAAGTTACGATCTAATAAAAAAGCATGAAACTGCTCGTCTTCCGGAAATTGGTTCAAATGATCCAATTCGTTTTTCTGGTCCAAACAAACCGGCCAGTCGAAATTTCCACTTCTCAAAATATTTCGTACATACTTTGGACGTTTGTTATGGATGAAAAACAAATACTGTACTTCTCCACCTGACGAATCGACCTCTTGCTTGAACTGTTTCCATTCGTTCAACTTCAATTTGCAATCCACACAACTATTAGAATCGACATAAAACAATATAGTATAGGGAGACGGATGGATATTGAAATCAACGGTATCTTTTCCATATCGTGTAAATACGGGATTCGTGGGGAAACTCACAACTTTGCCTTGCCATGTTTCCAATAACTCAGGCAAACTTTGCTTCTTTTCTGAACAGGAAAATAGCAACAACAATAATATGGCAGCTATCCTTTTCATATGAATGCCATAAATTTAAAAAACTTTTTTTTGAATAAAAAATCTTTTTGGTAAAAATATCAAATATTTTATTTCCTTTCTTTCTCAAGAAGAGTTTTGTCAAGATGTATTTTGTGCTGTTTTTGAGGATGGAAGAGATGAAGTAGACTTTACACAAAATACAATATCCCCTGAAAATGGCGATTTTGCTTAGTCAATTCATTTTCTGTAGTATATAAAATTAGTAGTTTGTTAAAAAATATTACCCTTGCGTGTAGTTTGAATTAAACGGGGTATAAAATCGAAATAGATGCGGTAGTAGTTTCGATTCGGACCAATGGCTTTTTTATGAATATGACAATAAGGGGTCATGGCGGAGGAAGGGGGTGAACGTCAACCACCTGTCCGTTCTCCCGGATATATTCGTATAATTCTTTGTAGAAAACATGTCGTGTCAGTGTCGGTGCGTCTCCTAAAATCATCAATTTCATGCGGGCACGGGTGATGGCGACGTTCATGCGGCGCAGGTCGCCGAGGAAACCGATCCGGCCTTTGTCGTTGGCGCGTACGAGGCTGATCATGATCACATCTCGCTCCTGCCCTTGGAAGCCATCTACGTGTGGACGGTTATCAGACGGCGGAAAGGTTTGAAGGAAACATTGCGCTTGATCAGTCCGCGGATATACTGAACCTGCGATTTGTAAGGCGAAATCAGACCGAAGTCAATGCTTTCGTCCAATACCCGTTCCTTGCCGATCTTTTCGATATATTTCTGCAAGGTCGAGACAAGCAGGGTCGCTTCGTCTTTATTGATACGGCTCATGCTGTCGGTGAGTTGGTCTTCTTCGAAATGGCAATCCGCTGTGTCGAGCCAGACGACAGGGGTATCGAATTCCAAGATGCCGCGATGCTTGACTTCCGGTGCGGATTGCAGCTCATCCCGGTAGAACCAGCGAGAAGGAAAGCGCATGATGCTTTCGTTCATTCGGTACTGCGTTTTCAGAAGTGAGACAGTTTCAGGCTTCCGGTCGGTTATTTTTTGCATCAAGGTGTGGTCTAAGCCGCCGCGTGCCGCTTCTATACATTTGATGGTAGGAGGGAGCTGGTGATGGTCGCCCGCTAAGATGACCCGGTCCGCTTTGCCGATCGCAATCCAGCAGGCGGCTTCAAGTGCCTGGGCGGCTTCGTCGATAAAGAGAGTTGTGAAGTTACGGTTGGTCAATACCCGGTTCGCCGATCCGACCAGCGTGCAGGCTACGACACGCGCCTCGTCGAACAATTCCGTGTCGATCTTCACTTCCAGTTCCGTCGCCCGGAAACGGAGACGGGAGAGACGGTTGCGTGCTGTTTCTTTTTCACCGTGCTCTTTTTGCGGAGATTGGATTGTATCTCGCGGATCGCCTTGCGGATTCCCCATAGTTCGGCATAGTCGGGATGCGATTCGAAACGCCGTTCATAGGTGAAGGAAAGCATCTTGTCGTTTACGCGTGTCGGGTTGCCGATGCGTAGGACATGAATGCCACGATCGACTAGTTTTTCGGATATCCAGTCTACGGCCGTATTGCTTTGGGCACAGACCATTACCTGATTTTCCCGGTGCAAAGTCTCATAGATCGCTTCAACCAAAGTGGTCGTTTTGCCAGTTCCGGGAGGACCGTGCACGATTGACACATCCTTTGCCGCCAATATATGATTGACCGCCTCTTCCTGCGACAGGTTCAGCCAGGGAAAACGCATGGGGAAAAGTATGCGCGGCCGGCGGGTGTTTTGCCTAACAGGACGTCCCGCAGATAAGCTAACCGGTTCCCTTTCGCTTGGATAACGGTGGACAGGGCGTTGAACATCGTCTTGTAGCTGGTCTCGTCGAAATAAAGCTGGACGCCGATTTCGCCAGCCTTTTGTATTTCCGTAAGTGCGTTAGGAGAGGGTAATATTACGACCATCCGGTCGTCTTGCACATAACTGATGACAGCCGAGAAGTTCAGGTATTCAGGTTTCCCGCCTCCTTTTGTTGTGAAGAAGCAGACCGGACGGCCATATTCAAAATTGTGTTCGGTCTCTTTGTCCTCCAGCTGCCCTATTTCTACGACAAGTTGGTTCAGGGAGTTATAATAGCTCTTTCCCGGTACGACAGGATACCAGCATAGTCCTTGTTGGATGCGGCGGTGTATGCCGGCCCGTTCGGTTTGTTCCCGATACATCTCTTTTTCATATTCGAATTCTTTCTGCAGAAGATCGTACTGATGTTGCAGGTCTGCGGTCGGAGTCTTGAATTGAGTTGTCATCATTCTTTGTTTAATCGGGCGCAAACTTACATAAAAAAACGCAATCGGATAGGGGTTTTTCTCCTTTCCGATGTCATTAAATCAAATGGATGGTTATCTTTGTTTGTTAATTGGAAGGGTTAAAATAACTGAGTATGAAAAATAAAGTCCTATATGCGATAGTGTCTTTGTTGGCTCTGACAGGATGCGGATCGATGAAGAATATGAGCCGGGAAGACCGGGCTGGCGTAGGGGCCCAGATAGGCGCTTTTGTCGGATGGCTTTTCGGCGGAGCGGTCGGAAATTCCATAGACGATGATATAGGGGGTGACATAGGGCGTTTGTCGGGACGGCGGTCGGAGGAATCGCCGGTGCGCAGATCGCTGCAAATACAGGTGACGTGGTAAGAGTGGAGAAGAGGAATCCGGGAAATTATACGCCGTCTTCGCATGTTCTCCTTCCCGATTTGCAGATCGAAGACATCTTATTGGAAGAGGACAGTATCACTCGCGACGATAAGATCAATGCGGGTGAGACCTGCCATATCTCCCTTGTGATCGTGAATAACAGCTTTCAGGATGCTTTGGACGTGGAACCAATAGTAAAAGTTGAGAAGGGCAAACATCTGAAACTGTCCGAACCTGTCAAGATCACCAAAATCACCCGCGATGACCGTATCACCTATAATGTCATGGTGCAGGCCTCCCCGAAGTTGTGTACAGGTGAAGCTGTGTTCAGCGTCCGTCTGAAAGAAGGGCGTGGCAACGGCACGGAAGAGGAAACCTTTACGGTTAAAACTGTCGGTGGTGACAAATGAGATCTTATCTGATGAGAGAATAAAACAGCCATACTGAAAGGAGGACTTAATTTCCTGAGCTCGCGGTTTTCTTTGTCCCGTTGTAACATATCATTTATGCAGCCTAAAGTTCCCATAATTTATTAATTATTTATTAGATGAAACAAATGTACATTTTCTGTCGGGTATTCCTTTATTTAATAAAGAAATAGTTCAAATTATCTATGTTCCGCAATCGAAATACCTATGTTTTGAAAAGGATGTCTTATCTTTGCCCCATTAAAGTCAAAGAAGTCTATATTCATGGATAAAACAACTCAAACACAAATCATCAAACTAATACATCAGGAAGTGATTCCCGCTATCGGTTGTACGGAACCGGTTGCGGTCGCATTGGCTGCCGCTAAGGCTGCCGAGGTTTTAGGCTGTAAACCGGAGAAAACGGAAGTATTTCTGAGCGCCAACATCCTGAAGAATGCGATGGGTGTCGGAATTCCTGGAACCGGAATGGTCGGGTTGCCTATAGCGATTGCTTTGGGTACGTTGATCGGCAAGTCTGCTTATGGCCTCGAAGTATTGCGTGACCTGACACCTGAAGCGCTTGCTGAAGGAAAGCAGGTGATCGAAGATAAACGAATTCATATCGCTTTAAAGGATAATGTCGACAAGCTCTATATCGAAGTGATTTGTTCAGCCGGAGATGAAACTTCGCGGGTGATAATCTGCCATGAACATACGAATGTCGTGTATGTGGAGAAGAATGGTGTGGTATTGACAGACCGGAGGAAAGAAGGTGTTTCCTGTGATGCTTCGGGCGATGAAGACGAATTGAGACTCTCTTTCTCTACTGTGTATGAGTTTGCGATGGAAATGCCGCTCGATGAGATCCGCTTTATTCTGGAAACTGCCGATCTGAACCGGAAAGCAGCCGAGGCTTCCCTGAAGGGAAATTTCGGACATACGGTCAGCAAGACCGTTTCCGGTGTATACGGACGTAAATATATGGGCGACTCTGCCTATACCCATATGCTGGCAATGACGGCTGCCGCCTGCGACGCCCGCATGGATGGCGCCATGATCCCGGTGATGAGTAACTCCGGTAGTGGAAACCAGGGGATTGCAGCGACACTTCCCGTCCTTTCTTTTGCCGAAGATATCGAATGTTCGGAAGAACAGTTAATCCGTGCTCTGATGTTAAGCCATCTGATGGTCATCTATATCAAGCAAAGCCTGGGGCGCTTGTCCGCCCTTTGCGGTTGTGTGGTAGCCGCCACGGGAGCCAGTTGCGGCATTACCTATCTGATGGGAGGCGATAAAGTGCAGATTTCCTATGCAATCAAGAATATGATCGGCAATATTACCGGTATGATATGCGATGGGGCGAAGCCAGTTGTGCCATGAAAGTTTCCAGCGGTGTTTCGACTGCTATGTTGTCTGCGTTGATGGCAATGGAAAACAAGGTGGTGACTCCGGTCGAGGGCATTATTGATGAGAATGTCGACAAGTCGATCATTAACCTGACTTCTATCGGTTCCAAAGGAATGGAAGCCACCGATAAGCTGGTATTGGATATTATGACCGGAAAATCCTGCTAACAGTAAGAATATGTTGACCGATATTCGTCTGTTGAGCCATCAATTGGCAAAGCCCGGTTCAGGAGTCCGAAGGAATTGGTTGCTGGATGGGAGCTGTCCAGGCACAGGAATATACGATGGCGAAATGGGCGGTCGGGACTCGCTTGAAGTCTTCTTCGTTGCGGGTGGTGGACGATGCGCTTGCAAAGGGGGAAATCCTGCGTACCCATATATTACGACCGACTGGCATTTCATCGCAGCAGAGGATATTCGCTGGATGCTGCAATTGTCGGGAGGTCGTATACGGACAGCCTTCGATTCTTATGCAAGAAGTCGGAAGATGGAGATAACCGAAAGCTTCTATACGAAAGGTTGTAGATTGCTGGAACAATTGTTGGGTGGAAACAAGAGTTTGACAAAACAGGAGTTGATGGATGGGTTCGGTCGGGCAGGAGTCGAGACAGACAATCACTTGATACATTATTTTCTGGTCCGTGCTGAAACGGATGGCCTTGTGTGCAGCGGGGTAGATAAAACAAAAAGCCGACCTATGCTCTGTTGGAAGAACGTGTGCCTCCGATGAAAGAACTCAGCCGCGAAGAGGCGCTCGCCCGATTGGCTACCCTATATTTTCAAAGCCATTCCCCGGCTACATTGTCTGATTTTGTCTGGTGGTCCGGCTTGACGGCAACTGAGGCTCGACATGCGGTTGCATTGATCGAAACCGATCTGCTAACCGAAAAGTTTGATTCGGAAACTTTTTACCTGCATGTTACCTGTGACTTGAAGGCCCGTTGCCGGAAAGTGTTGCATTTGTTACCCTCGTATGATGAATATCTGATCAGCTATAAAGACCGGACGACCGTTATGCTACGCGAACATCATCCTAAGGCATTCAATACTTTCGGTATCTTTTACCCCGTGATCCTGTATGAGCCGGATCGTTGGCAATTGGAAAAAAGATTCGAAGAAGAAAGCTCTTACTGTCGAAACTTCTTTGTTCGATGAATCTCTTGATCTCCCGGAAGATTTGCTGAAAAAGGCAGTCGATTATTATTGCTCTTTCCACGCTCAAAAGTCGGGATTCCACACTTGATTGTGGAATTTTTACACACTTTCCCCAATCCACTCCACATTTCCCCAATTTCTTTTGTATTATATGTATTATTTTTATTGGTTTGTATATCAGTGGTTTGTTTTAAAATATATCTTTATTTCTATTTCTGGCACGTCCTTTGCTATTTATTTGTCAGAATTAGATATTATCCTTCCCGAGATATTGTTTTCTGATTAGATATTTGATTAGAAAAAGCTTATCGATTTTAAATCCGCTTCGCCTGTGAAGGTAAAGCGGATTTTTTAATTTAGAACCATTTGATCTTTCTGAAAATGAAAAATGATAAAGCTGATAGTGTGATGGAGATCATGATGATGATGGCGAAACCGTGCGGCATGTTCTCTCCGTAGATCGGGACGTTCATACCGTAGAAGCTGGCGATGAGGGTGGGAACCATCAGGATTATGGAGATAGAGGTCATGCGCTTCATGATGGTGTTCACGTTGTTGGAAATGATGGAGGCGAATGCGTCCATCGTACCGGTCAAGATATCGCTATAGATATTGACCGTGAGGTGCGCCTGTTTTAATTCTGTTTCCACATCTTCCACCAGTTCGTTGTCCATATAGACCGGTTCTTGGAAGATGCTTTGCAGTTTGGTAAGCATCACTTCATTACCACGGATGGATGTGTTGAAGTAAACCATGCTCTTTTCCAGCTTCATCAGACGAAGCAAGTCTTCATTACGGATACTTTTTTCCAGTGCCTTTTCGGCATGCGCCACCTCGTTGTTGATTTGTTTCAGGTATTTTAGGAACCATACGGCGGATGAATGGATCAGACGCAGAATCAGGTCATATTTGTGACGTACGACAACCTCTTTGCGGCGGGTGTACCGGATAAAGTCCGGTATCAGTTCCGTCTTATAATAGCAAACGGATATGATGATTTCATTGTTCGTCATAATCCCCAGGGGGATAGTCGTGAAAGGGATTCCTTGTTCCTGGCTCTGTACCGGGATTCGAATGATGGTCAATAGCCAATTCCCTTCATATTCGATACGCGGGCGTTCGTCTGTATCGGCAATGTCGCTTAAGAAAGATTCGGGAACATTGAATTGGTTTGTCAAGTAATGGATATCTTCCGGTGTAGGGCATTCTACATTGACCCAGCTGTTTGGAAGCCACTGGTCTTTTTCCACAAAGCCGGCTTCACAATAAAGAAAAGTTCTCATTATTGCCTCCTTTCGTTTTTGTCAACGTACAGAGGCCTTGCTGTTTACCCCTGCGCGTTATTTGTTACTTACTGTTTTTATTTCTCGCGGAATACTGTCGTCCATAATTTATCATTACTTTTTACGGCTGCAAAGATAGAAAAATCCGGTAATAAATGTATATCGGAGGCGGATTTTTGTCAAGTCCGTGAGACTGCATATTTGCGATAATGGTAATAGCAATGCCGGCTAAGTCTGCTAGAAACCAACCGATAGGAATAGACCACCAAATACCGGTGACCCCAATAGTGGGAATGGATGCCAGCCAATAAGAAAGGACGACACGTGTACCTAAAGACAGAATGGTAAGCACGACAGACATTCCCGGCATACGGATGGCCCGGTAATAACCATAAAGGAGGAACAAGATCCCGATGCCTAAATAAAAAGCTCCTTCGATACGCAGGTATTCTGTTCCGATGAGAAGTATCTCAGCCTCATCCGGACGGACGAAAATAAGCATCAACGGCTTGGCAAAAAAGAAAACTAACAGCGAGATGATAAGGGAAAAGACGATCGTTATAAGAAATGCGCTACGTACTCCCCGGCGGATGCGATCCCCTTTCCGCGCTCCGAAATTCTGGGCAATGAAGGTGGAAAAAGCATTCCCGAACTCCTGAACGGCATATAGGCGAAAGAGTCGATCTTGACTGCTGCGGCGAATGCGGCCATGACAACCGTACCAAAACTATTTACCAACCCTTGCACCATCAATATTCCGAAGTTCATCACGGATTGTTGGACGCAAGTCAGTGTGGAGAAAGAAGTGATTTCTCTCAGGCTGGAACGGTCGAAGCACATATCTTCCCGGTGTAATCGTAGCTCGGGGCGGGTTTTATAGGTATACAGCAAGATACCGGATGCCGCCGTTCCCTGTGCGATGACCGTTGCGACTGCCGCTCCTTCGATGCCTTGATCCAGGACAAGAATAAGAAACAAATCAAGCCCGATATTCAAAACGACCGATACAGCCAGAAACCATAAAGGTGTTACAGAATCGCCTACAGCCCGAAGCAACGCTGCATAAAAATTATACAGGAAAGTAAAGACTATTCCCCAGAAAATGATCCACAGATAGTTACGCATCAACGAATAAATATCATAGGGAACTTGTAACCATCGTAAAATCGGATCGAGCCATAGGAACACGGCAACATTCAGCAAGATGGTTACCGTGCCGATCAGCAGGAGAGAAACGTAGATGCTACGTCGCTGGGCGGACAGGTCTTCGGCTCCGTATTGCAGTGAGAAAACCGTGCCGCTTCCCATCGATAACCCCAGCAGGATAGAGATCAGGAAAACCATCAAGGTATAGGCGGAACCGACCGCTGCCAACGCATTTGCACCGATACATTGTCCTACGATCAGTGTATCGGCTATGTTATAGCATTGTTGTAAAAGCGATCCTGCCAGCATCGGCAATGTGAATTGTAGCAGGGTGGTGGTTATACCTCCTTGTGTAAGGTCTCCTTTCCGTAACATTGTCAGCTCTTTTTATTCGTATAGTTTTGTATGAATCTGCAAAAATACGAATTAATCGGATAATCGTTCCTTCGGATCTCCGTAACCTGTCGGAGTGGTGCTGAGCTTTTGTTTTTGGGTAAAATGAACGCTAATCAAGCATCAAACTCATATAAGCTTCCCGGCTCTGATAGTTGAGCAACAGGCGGGTGAGCGATTGGGTGTCCATCTTTTTTAGTTCGCCGATGTTAAGAACGGAGTTTGCGTGGGTGAAGGCCCAGTGATGGATGAGGCGGTCGCGGTCCAAGACACGTGCCATGCCTAAAGGGAAAGTTCTTGGTCCGGTGAAAGGAGTACGGCAGACGGCCTTTTCCACCTTGCTCTGTGTTGTAGCTTCCTGTAAGAGCAGGGTCTTGATGTTGTCGTTGTCATACATCAATTCTTTGACATAGATATAGTCGCCGACAGGATAGAAAAAGATCATTCCGATCGGTTCTTCTTGAATGTTCAAGGCGGTCAGCATTTGTCCTCCGGACATCTGTAATTCGCGCAGGATAGTAACGAAATCGTCATAACCGTGCAGCACATAGCAAATACGTTCTTTCTGCTTCTTATTAAAAAAATTGTAGAGAGACTCCATCGAAGGTACTTCGGGCGGTACAACCAAAACACCCTGTTCCAGTGCTATTTCAGAAGGGCGGATATACGTTTCTTCTGAATAGTCGAAAGCTTCCGTATATCCTAAATCGCGGTAATAGTCGAACAGCCATGGATCGGCCGGGATAATGACTGTTAAGGCCACTTTCCGGCTTTCCATCACTTCGAATGCTTTCTGTATCAGTTGGCGCATAAGTCCCTGACCTCGTTCGGAGGGAAGAGTGCAGGCTCCATATATATAGTTTACGGATATCTCCTTTCCGTAGTAAGTCATGACATACGGAAGCATTTGAAGGGCGGAAACGATTTTTCCGTTTTTCTCTATAAACAGGGCGTTTTCTTTTTTGTAAACCCGATCGAAGAATAGTTTGATAAATTCTTCGCTGTCGTTGAAAGAAGTACGCCACAGGTCGATCAATTGAGATTTGTTGTTATCCATCGTTCAATATTATTTTGCAGGTTTCTTTATTGCCGCGGATTTTTCCAATAGGATGAACGGGTTATACGAAAGTTTAGCCTGGCGCAGACCGGGAATACCCAAGTCTTCCTCTCGGTTCACATAGGTGTATTTTCCCGGAAGGTGAGAGGCGAATTCTTTGTTGATAACAGCATAAGCCCCCTCATAGTTCACATTCGCCTTTTCTACGTGGACGCCGAAAGTATTATGGTTGATCGGGGCACCAAAAGTGAAAGCGACAATCTGATGGTCTACGCAAATGGCTCCTCCAATAAGTCCCAATTCGTCATAATGGTTCAAGGCGTAGATTATAGAACGGCGTTCGTCGTTCAGATCCTCCTCGTCATTATCTTCCCGGTTGGCTTTGTACCATTTACATTCGAGCTGAAGGCATTCGGGAACCAGTTCTGGTGTGATAGGAATATATTCGTAGGCAAACTTCTTATTGAATTTGTTGATATGATTGCGTTTCGCCTGGTATTTTTTCCCTTTTAGGTTGCCAGGTCTTCACGCAAGTAGATGTAATCGAAATAATTCCGTTCGGGGATGTAGAAAAATCCGCCGGGAATTGCCTTTTCGAGTTCTTCTTTGGCATCTGGCGTTACGCCCAACATACAGAGCGGATGACCCTGTTCGAGCGAATCGGCTTCTAACAGATCGATAGCCTGTTTCAGGTCGCCTTGACCTGTAGGAGTCATATAAGCGACTCTCGTTTTGTTTTCGATCCAGAAACGGATCAGCAAGCTGCCGTTGACAATGGCGAACTCGCTATCGTAGAGAAACCGCCAACTGCAGATGTTGGCAAATGAATAATCGCAATTTTTATAATTGCTCGGTATCGTAAAGGATGTTATAATATCTCTATCTTCGATTTCAATTGGTTTAAACGGTATCTTCATCTTTTTCTTTTTTGATGTGCAAATATAAAACTAATAAAAATGGCTGAATGTTTTATCTTTAATAAAAACAATCGATTTTGTTTATTGCGTGATAAACCCTATAAATGCTATTAATAGCAATTTAACTAAATATAAAAATGATAGTGTATATTAAACTAACATCTATCTTTAAATGTTCGAAGTGAAATGGTTTTTATTTAAAAGTGAGAAGGAAATGAATACAGATAAAATATTACCGATCGACCTCTATCATGCCGTGTCGACTGCGAATTTGACATTGGAAAGTACTTTAAAGATCATTCACGTTGAAGTCGGGCAGGATCATGAACTGTTGCCTTTGGAACCGGGAACTCTTGCTGTGATCTGCCGGGGAGGAAAGTTCGAATGCAAAGCACTTGGAAAGGAAATCTCCATAGTTGCCGGACAGGTGTTCCTGGCGTCTGTGGAAGATGTGAGTGACATATCTCGTTTTTCGGAGACAGGTTTTGAAGGGATCGTGATCTATGCCGGTAGTGATCTGCTGATCAATCGGCAACGTCTGATGTTCCGGACGATTACACCGGACGAACTGGAGGAGTCCGGGCTTTATATCCGGCTGATGCAGTCACAAATCGAGCGAATGAGCGATGTCCGTGTCAAAGTGGTGGAATCGCTTTTGCGTGCCCTTATTTTCTTCCTCCAGCAGGGAGGACATCTGGCGGACGACCGGGATAGCGAGGTTCCGCCTTTCTTCCACGATTTCGCTTTGCTGATTAGGCGTTATCATCATTATCCGGTTTATTATTTTGCCGAGAAGTTGGGAATGACTTCGGCGGAACTGAATAACAAATGTAAATTGCATTCCGGTATTTCGGCTGCGGAATGGATCAGCCAGTATGTATTGCTTGAGGCGAAAGACTTACTGATTAAAACTCGACTGAGATCTTCCCGCATTGCTATGATGCTTAATTTCTCTAATTATGATACCTTTGCGCGTTGGTTCAGGCGGCATACGGGAGAGTTGCCAGGGAACTGGAGGTAGTGGAATTTGAAAATTGAAAATTAAGATACCATGAAATGGACATTTGAGAATGCGAAAATAAAGGGGCGGATCGTCTTGACCGATTCGCTCCATGAAGACCCGGATCTTCTGAAAGACAAAACGCTGTATAAATTTATATGGGTGGATTCCGGCGAAGTGGAGTTGGATATCGATCATCAGCATGTTGTTTTGAAGAAGGAACAGCTCGTTCCGCTTTCCCATTTGCATCATTTGGAGTTTCTGCGCATCGAAGGCAAATGCTATGCTTTGATGTTCAACGGCAATTTCTACTGTATACATGGCAACGACCATGAGGTCTCGTGCAACGGGTTGCTGTTTCACGGTTCATCGCATGTGCTGACTTTTGTCCTTTCGGAAGATGAACGGCGGAAGATCGACACGCTGACGAGGATCATGCAAGAGGAGTTTCTCAGTACCGATCACCTGCAAGACGAGATGCTCCGGGTATTGTTGAAACGGTTTATCATATTATGTACGCGAATAGCGGAAGATCGGCAGGGAGCTGTTCGGGAGAACAGCCTCCAGTTCGAGACGATCCGCAAATTCTATGTCCTGGTCGATACCTATTTTAAGGAGAAAAAACAGGTGCAGGAATATGCGGACATGCTGAACAAATCCCCGAAGACACTGGCAAATATCCTTTCCGCCTATCAGCAGCCTTCCGCCATCCGTATCATCCATAACCGCATTCAGGCAGAAGCCCGGCGTTTACTGCTTTATACGGCTAAAAGCTCTAAAGAGATCGCTTTGATGCTAGGATTCGAAGACCAGGCTGCGTTCAGCCGTTTCTTTAAGAACGCAGCCGGACTAAGCGCGACCGAATATCGCCACCAATATAAAAAATGATAATAGTGGCGATGACGGGCTGGTCGCTTGTCCGGGTTGTAGTATCCGCTTATTGCCGGTATTTGCAACAACCCGGCAGTTGGTCGTAGACGTTTGATCCGCTTTATAAGTATCTGTGTCGTGCCCCGCTTTGGCAATAGCTTTGCTAATAGCGTCCACAGATGTTTTGGACGGATTGTATTGTAGATGTATCATCTGTTTTTCCTTATCCCAATGAACCGACGAAACGCCGTTTACACTTTTGGCTGCTGTTTCGATGCGTTGTTTACACATGTCGCAGGAACCTTTTACCCCGAACATGGCATGCTCGCCTGCCGGTTCCGGTTGTGCTGCGGATGTACCGTGCGCGGCATGCCCTTCGTGACCGCTCATCGTATGCCCTACATGGCCGCTCATCGGTTGTGCTTCGCCGTCATTGTTCATCATCGACTGTTTCCCTTCCAGTTGGGCACTGGCATCTATCGAGAAAACACCGTTCGTTACGACTTCTTCTCCTTCGGATAATCCTTTTAATATCACGTATGCGTTGCCGAGGGAAGGACCAAGTTCTACTTCACGCATCAGGAAGGTCGGAGTGGAGGTGTCCGGTTGCTTGACATAAACGATGGAACGTTTGCCGGTCCAGAGAACAGCAGTTTGCGGCACGGTGATCCGGTCTTTATATCCTTGAAGCGGGGCGCTGACCTCGGCGGTCGCATACATCTCCGGCTTCAGTTCCATATGGCTGTTGGGGACTTCTACCCGGACACGTGCCGTACGGGTGGACGTTGATGATCGGATCGATAAACGCGATCGGCCCGTATAGGTCTTGCCGGGAAGAGCCTGCAAGGTGAAATGAACCTGGTCGCCTCTGTTCAGGAAAGGCAGGTCAACTTCGAAAGTGTCGAACATCGCCCATACGCTCGACAGGTTCGCTATGTCGAACAGGACAGCTCCGGAGGCGACATAATCGCCCTGGTTTACGCGTTTGGTCATGACGATTCCGCTTACGTTCGCTTTGATCTCGACGAGTGGGGAAACGCTACCGGACTGTTCGATCGCTTCTATCTGGGCGTTCGTCATTTTCCAGAGACGGAGTTTCTCGCGGGCTGCCTGGATCAGGGCGGGCTGCTTCATCTTGATGGCTTCCAACAGTTCCTGCTGGGCGGTGAACAGTCGGGTGAATAAAGGACGGCAAGTGTTTGTCCGGCTCGTACGCTCTCACCGGTAAAATTGATGTTGAGTTGTTCGATACGTCCGCCTACATGCGCTGTCTGTGACTGTAAGCTTTGTTCGTTCGGGGCGATCTTGCCATACAGGCGGACTGTCTTGACCGGGTTTTTCCTGCTGACCTTTGAAGTCTGCACGTCTGCCAGGGCGGCCGCCTCTTCCGATAACTGGATTGCTTTCGGGTCGGAGTTCTCTCCGCCGCCGCTTCCTTTACGGACCGGGATCAAGTCCATCGCGCAGATCGGGCATTTGCCGGGTTTATCCTGGCGTATCTGGGGGTGCATGGAGCAGGTCCAGACGCCCGTCTCGTCCTGTACGAGGTCGTGACTGTGTCCTTCGTGCATCTCATGCCCCTCATGGGTAGCCGGAGCGGGGCTTTCAGACGAGCTGAACAACAACCTGCCGACTAATAAGCCGGCACAGGTTACTATTATATATTGAACCGATTTGCTTTTTATTATTTCATTTATCTTTTTCATCTTGTTATTCATTTACGGAGGTTGATACTAATTTCTCTAAACTCGCGATCAGCGTGTTGTATCCGGCAACCGCTTCGCTCTTTTTAAGGCTGTAATCCAGTAACTGGCGTTCCAGTTGGATGATGTCCGTGAGGGAAGTCGTCCCTGCCGAAAATTCGCGGATCATCAACTGGTAGGTCGACCGGGACAAGTCTTGCTGTTTGGCGTACAGGTCTATTTTGCGCGAGGCATTGGCCAGTTGTTTCCTCTTTCTTCAGCAGCCCTTCCCGCCACCAGCATTGGAATACGGGGACGACAAACATGGTCATCGACTGGATCAGCATGCCGCCGAAAGTCGGGATTGCCATCGGAACCATAATATCGGCTCCCTTTCCGGTCGAGGTGAGGACGGGGAGCAGGGCGATCAGGGTGGTCGCGGTTGTCATGGCTGCGGGACGTACACGTTTGAGTCCTGCTGTCACGACGGCTTCACGTATGGCGTGCCTGGTCTGCGGGTCCTTTTCCAGGAAGAGTGATGGATGTAAGTACCCATCAGCACACCGTCGTCTGTCGCCACTCCGAAAAGGGCGATGAAGCCGACCCATACGGCTACGCTCAGGTTAATGGTATGCATCTGGAACAGGTCCCGCATATTGGCCCCCGCCAGCGAAAAGTTCATGAACCAGTCCTGACCGTACAGCCAGAGCAGGATAAAGCCGCCGGCGAAAGCTACGAATACACCGGAGAAATGAATCAACGAAGCTGTAAGGGTCTTGAACTGGAAATACAGAACCAGGAGGACGATCAGCAGGGCCAGGGGAACGACGATCATCAGCCGGGCGGTGGCACGTTCCTGTTGTTCGTAGTTTCCGGCAAACTTGTAGGAAACGCCTTTTGTTAGTTTCAACTCTCCGTTTTGTATCTTTCCTTCGATCACTTTTGTCGCTTCTTTCACAACGTCCACTTCCGCTTTTCCCTGTTTCTTGTCGAAGATCACGTAGCCGACCAGGAAGGTGTTCTCACTCTGGATCATCTGGGCGCCTCGGCATATTCGATATCGGCGAGTTCTTTCAATGGGATCTGGGCGCCGGTGGCTGTCGGAACCAGGAGCATGGACAATGCTTCCGGATTATCACGCAGTTCGCGGGCATAGCGGAGGCGCACGGGGAAACGCTCGCGGCCTTCGACCGTCTTTGTCAGGATCATGCCGCCGACGGCTGCACTTAGTATTTCCTGTAAATCTTCGACGTTCACTCCGTACCGGGCCATGTTATCCCGGTTCAGCTTAATCTCCAGATAAGGTGCTCCGACCGCCCGGTCATAGAATACGGACGAAGGGATCACGGAAGGAACGTCTTTGAGCGCCTGTTCGATCGCCTTTCCGCTTTGCTCGATCGTTTCCAGATCCGGCCCGTATATCTTCAATCCCATCGGAGCGCGCATACCGGTCGAGAGCATGACAAGGCGTGCCTCTATCGGTTGCAGTTTCGGGGCGGATGTGAGTCCGGGCAGGTGGGTGACGTTGACAATTTGCTGCCAAATATCGTCGGTGTTCTTGATTTTGGGACGCCATTGCCGGAAATAGTCTCCTTTGCGGTCCGGTATCAGGCTATCTGCCGGAATCAGGCGGAAGCCGTCTGCCGGATTGTAAGTGCCTCCGTTTCTCAGAAGATATTCTCCTTTCCGGTTCACTTTGAAACGTTCCCGCTTTCCGTCTTCGTTCAGGATATATTCGGGACGATAGTTGATCGTATTCTCGAACATCTGGGCGGGAGCCGGATCGAGTGCCGAGTTTACCCGTCCCCATTTGCCGATTGCCGTTTCCACTTCGGGGATGGCTGCCAGGCGTTTGTCCAGTGCTTCGATATAATTCAAGTTTTGCTCGATTCCAGTATGTGGCATGCTGGTCGGCATCAACAGGAATGAACCTTCGTTGAGGCTGGGCATGAATTCTTGCCCGATCCGTTTCCAGATCAGGATGCCGCATAGGATAGTCGCGATAGGTAGCAGCATGAACTTCCACCGGTTATTCAGACACCAGCGAAGGATACGTTCGTAGTAGATCACCAGTAACCAGAGCAGTGCAAGAATGATGGCGATACATCCTGTTACGAAAAGAAGATTGACGATAATGCCTTTCTGGGGACCCATCGGCAACCATTCTTCTGCCAAGAAGTAGGTGGCGACGACAAGTGCGATACCGATATTGATATAGTTACTTATTCCGGGTTTCTTCCAACGGTGGGTAAGCAGGTTGTTAAGTCCGACGGCTGTAAGTCCGAGTGCCGGAATATTACTGTACAGGACAGACAAGAGGACACCTGCTGCAATCAGTATGTAGTTGAGCACTTTCCGTATTCGCTTTGAGTCGATCCGTACTGAAAACAATATATAGGATAAGGTCGGCAGCAAGATCAATCCCAATACGAAAGCAGAGGCCAGCGCATAGGTTTTCGTGTAGGCGAGGGGAGAGAACATTTTTCCTTCCTGTGCCTCCATTGCAAAAACGGGCAGGAAACTGACGATAGTCGTGATCATCGCCGTGGCAATGGCCCCCGACACTTCACTGACCGCCTTATAAATAAGGTTTACCATCGCTTTCCCTTTGCGGACGCCTCTGTTCTCCGGCATCTCCATATACCGGATGATGCTTTCGACAAACACGACGCCGACGTCCACCATCACGCCGATAGCGATGGCGATACCCGAAAGGGCAACTATATTGGCGGCTATTCCTGTGTAGTGCATGATGATGAAGGTAGACAACACGGCGATAGGGAGCATGCTGCTATCACGACGGATGCCCGGAGGTTGAGGACCAGTACGATGATAACGATGATACAGATCAGTATTTCGTGGGATAAAGATGTTTCGAGCGTGCCGATTGTCTCTTTGATCAAGCCTGTCCGGTCGTAAAAAGGTACGACGGTGATTTTGGAGACAGTCCCGTCGGGCAAGGTTTTCTGGGGAAGTCCGGGCGCCATCTCCTTGATTTTGTCTTTTACATTATTAATGACTTCCAAAGGGTTGGAACCATATCGGGCGATCACGACACCGCCGACTGCTTCGACACCTTCTTTATCCAACCCGCCGCGCGCGTACCCGGACCGATATTTACAAACGCTACATCGGAGATGCGTACCGGCACACCGTCATGAACCGTCACGACGGCTTTTTCCAGGTCGGATACATCTTTGATGTAGCCCAGGCCACGGATCAGATATTCGACCTTATTGATCTCCATTGTCTCGGCGCCGATATCGAGATTGCTTTTCTTGATCGCCCCCATAATATCCATAACGGAAACATTAAAGGCGCGCATGGCATCCGGATTCAGCTCGACTTGGTACTCTTTTACAAAACCTCCGGCTGATGCTACTTCCGACACGCTTCGGCGGCCGAAAGGCTGTATTTGACATAGTAGTCCTGTATGGTACGCAGCTCTTCCGCATTCCATCCGCCTGTCGGTTTTCCGGTTGCCGGATCGCGTCCTTCCAACGTGTACCAGTAGATTTGTCCTAAAGCGTTGCATCCGGACCCAACACTGGTTGTACGCCTTCGGGCAGCGTGCCGGGGGGAAGGGAGTTGAGCTTTTCGAGAATCCGCGAACGGCTCCAGTAGAATTCTATATTATCATCAAAAATAATATAGATGAAGGACATGCCGAACATGGAAGAGCTACGGATCGATTTGACTCCGGGAATCCCCAATAGGGAAGTGGTTAGCGGATAGGTGATCTGATCCTGGATATCTTTGGGCGAACGTCCCATCCATTCGGTCGCTACGATCTGTTGATTATCGCCGATGTCGGGAATCGCGTCTACCGGAATCGGATTGCGGGGAATGATCCTCCGTGCCAGTTAAATGGAGAAGTCGAGATGCCCCATACGACTACCAGCACTAAGATCAAAAAAAAACGATAAACATGTTCAAAATACTTATATCGAGGGAAAGGTAATAAATCCCCGGTTATTGGATAATTTGTTAGCTATTTCATTCTTAGTTCGATAGCTTTTTACATACGATTTAATTTATTGTGTTAAAGAACGGAATACTAACATTTTCTTTAAATAAAATGGAAAGTTTAGCTATTGTGCTATAATTACTTTTCGTATCTTCACCGAGAAATAAATTTTGGTTCTACGTTTTTTTAATTATTAAGTTGCTGGAAATATGGTAATAGCTTATTTAAGAGTAGGAACTTCAAACAAGGAACTTCTAGAAGAACAGAAAGATGAGATTGAACGTTATGCTTCGAATCATGATATGAATGTCGATAAGTGGATTACGGATGTCACTGTCGACAAAGGGAGGGAAGATGAACGTAATCTCGCTAGGGGACTGGATCGTATGCAAAAAGGCGATAGTCTGATCTTTTCGGATATTTCCCGCTTGGGACGAACTTTGTCGGAAGTTATGGATATTATGGGACGCTGCATGGAAAAAGGCGTTCAGATCTATAGTATAAGAGACCGGTATATCCTAGACCAGGCATTGGATTTGCCAGTTATGGGAAACGTGTTCAAGTTGGTGACGGAGATCGAACACAGTTTGATGTCAATCCGTACCAAAGAGGCATTGAATCATAAGAAGAGCGCGGGAGGCCCGTTAGGCCGTCCGAAAGGATCGGCTGCAAAACAGTCTTTCCTGGATGCGAATAAAGAAGAGGTGATCAGCATGCTTGAACGCGGAGACACTGTTTTCGAAATTTGTAAACGTTTTAATGTTTCCAGAAATACCTATTATATGTTCAAACGGAACTACGGACTCTAAAACCAATCCTTTTTCCGCATGTATAGCCAGGTCGAGATTGCTGTCAGTAGCATGAGTGACCAGGCTATACCATACCCGTATTGCCAGTCCAATTCTGGCATCATCTTGAAGTTCATCCCCCATATACCAGCCAGGAATGTCAGCGGATGAAGATCGTGGATACGATTGTCAGGCGTTTCATGATCGCATTCATGCGCAGGTCGTTATTGGATATGTAGAGATCGACCAGGGAAGATATGATTTCCCGGCAGCTTTCGGTTGTCTGGATGATGAACTGCAACTGGTCGGATAAGTCGTTATAGATGGGAAGGATGTCGGAGCTTATGATTCCGTTTTCGGTGCGCAGCAGTTTGGCAAATTGCTCTTTCAGTGGTTGGCTGTTCTTGCGGATAACCATATATTCTTTCCGACGTTGTTGGATAAGCAGCCCCATATTACCTTGGTCGTTTTTGATATCGAGCAGGGTCTCTTCTATATCCTCAAGCATTTCCTCCACTTTGGAGGCCGATTCCACTAAATTGGCAATGATCGTATTTAAAAGGAATGCCAGGAGTAGTCCGCTGTTTTTTCGGCGAATATTCAGCATATCGGATTCGATGGCTTTGTAGGCTTTTTCGAATACAGGATTGTTGCTTTCCGTGAAGCTGATGACTACGTTTCCCGTGATTAGGATGCTGATATGTTCGGAGTTGATCTCCATATTGGTGTCGTAGTAGGAAGAATTGAGTACGATAAGCATGTGTTTGTCATACTCTTCTATCTTGACTACGTGTTGGGGAGTCAGAATATCTTTGGCGTCCAGGTTATGCATCCCGAATTCATTGACGATACGCGTGACCGCCTCCGAATCAGTCAGACCGCTAACCTGGAACCAGTTGATACTATTTCCGTCGACAAATTTTTTGAACGACGTTTCGTTTGTCTTGATCTCCCGTGTGTGCAGAGTGTCGGTATTGTACTGTGTGAGCTGATCCGGGTAACGGTATCATGCTCGCCGGCATAGAAATATCGGTCGGCAAGATGCCGGTTGGAAATATGCTTACGCTTGTGTGGATGTACATATTCTCTTCGCCTCATATCTGTTTGTTCTTATTCGAGTTCTACAACCGTAATACCCGCACCTCCGAATTGGACATGTTCGTCGTGATACTGGCGGACGCCGGAACAGTGTGCAGGTAATCGCGTATCAGCTGCCGAAGTATGCCTGTCCCTGTCCCGTGCAGAATACGGATGCGAGCGGCACCAACCTGTATGGCATCGTCCACAAAGTAAGTAACGGCCTGTAAGGCTTCGTCCCCTCTCATACCTCTAACATCTATCTCCTGCTTGAAGTTCAATTTCTTTTCATGCATATCGTCCGCTGTCTGGACACTGACAAAAGTACTTTTTTGGATCTCTTTCTTGATTTGTCCTTTGCTGACCTTCTCCAGTTGTTCCAACTTGACTGTGCTCTTAATCATGCCGAATGCTACAACTGCCTGCTTTCCTTGAACTTCCATAACGGTTCCGGCTGAGACTTGTCCTTTGAGGCGGACGTTGTCGCCAGCTTCTATGACATCACGGTTGAAGACCTGCTTGGAGGCCGGCGCGTTTTGTTTCTGCTTTTTACGTTCTTTGCGTTCTTGCAACTTCGCCATTTTACGGGCGATCTTGCCGTCCTCTTCTTCGGCTGCTATCACAGAAGCCTTGAATTCTTCCAAGGCTTTGCGGGCAAGCTTGGTCTGTTCCTTTTCCGCCTGTGCCTCTTTGATTTCGCGGATCGTGTTTTCGATCTTTGCGTTGGCTTCGGAAAGGATACGCTGTGCCTCTTCCTTGGCGTTACGCATGATCTCTTTCCGTTGTTTGTTTACGGCTTCCAAATCCTGCTCGTAGCGGGCGGTAATATCTTCCAGCTTCTTTTCTTGTTGGCGGATATTCTGTCGCTTGCTTTCCCAATAGCGTTTGTCACGAACGATATCCTGTAGATATTTATCCATATTGATATAGTCGGAGCCGACATTAGCAGATGCATCCGCAATGACATCTTCCGGTAGGCCGATCTTCCGGGCGATCTCGACGGCGAAAGAACTTCCCGGATTACCGATCGACAGCTTAAAGAGCGGTTGCATCAGGTGGCGGTCATAGAGCATGGCGCCGTTAACGATCCCTTCCGTGTCTTTAGCGAAATGCTTCAAGTTCTGGTAGTGAGTCGTGATAACGCCGTAGCTGTGATTCCGGTTGAAACGGTCCAACAGGGCTTCGGCAATCGCACCTCCGATCTGGGCTCCGTACCACTACCGAACTCGTCAATCAAGATTAGAGTTTTGCTGTTACAGTTCTTGACGAAAAATTTCATGTTCGTCAAGTGTGAACTGTAGGTACTCAAGTCGTTTTCAATACTTTGCTCATCTCCGATGTCAATGAACAGGTTTTCGAACAATCCCGTTTTCGAGCTTTCATATACGGGGATCAACAGGCCGCATTGCAACATATATTGCAGCAATCCGACCGTTTCAGGCAAACGGATTTACCACCTGCGTTCGGCCCGGAGATAATCAGCAGGCGTTTTTTCTCTTCCAGGAGAATATCCAACGGGACAATCTGCTTGTTTTGTTTCTGTAACGAGAGGAAAAGCAGGGGATGCGCAGCGTGTATCCAGTCGATCTGCTGTTTGTCCTCGATGACCGGCTTGATTCCGTTTATCTGCTCGGCAAACAATGCTTTGGCGCGGATGAATCAATCTCGGCCAAGAACTCATAGGATTGCAGGATATCGGGGATTAACGGACGGATGAAATTTGTAAATTCCGTCAGGATCTTCATGATCTCCCTGCGTTCGTCGCCTTCCAGCTCGCGGATGCGGTTATTTGCCTCCACGACGACTTCCGGCTCGATGAAAACAGTCTTGCCGCTAGCCGATTCATCGTGCACGATCTTTGATCTTCCGTTTGAAAGCCGGAGCGACCGGGATCATCAGGCGCCCATCGCGCATGGTGGGAGTAATATCTTTATCTATTATACCTTCCGATTGTGCGGCGCGTAATATCGACTGCAAGCTGCGGGAGATACCGCTCATGGTAGCCGTGATCTCTTTTCGTATCTGCGCCAGTGAAGAAGAGGCATTGTCCTTCACCCGTCCGAATTTGTCGAGTATCGCGTCGATCTTTCCGATTAACTGCGGGAATACCTGAATATCGCCGGCAAGGGCGGTCAATGCCGGGTATTTGATCTCTTCTCCCTCTTCCAGGGAAGGGCGAAAGAAGCGGATAATATCGTTGATTGTCTGGAGCGAACGTTTCAGGTCGAATAGCTCTTTTTCATCTAGCCAGGTTCCTTCGGGGCGTATCCGCTTCAACGAATAACGCACATCAAAAAAATAACTGGCGGGAAACTCGTCTTCTCCGTGCAGGATACGAACAAACTCGTCAGTTTGTTCCAGACGTCGGGTTACGGTTTGATAATCGGCAGAGAATTCCATCTCTGCCACCCGTTCTTCTCCGAGCGGGCTTAAACATTTCTCTGAAATTAAACGACGGACTTTATCGAAGCCCGTTTTTTGTTCGAAATTTTGCGGATATATCACTTTCTTGTAAATGCTTTATTTTACTTCGACCGTCACGGACCGGCGAATGGTCGGGCGGACGATGATTTCCATTTTGTTTTTACCCCTTTTGATATCGAACGTACAGGCATTGTTTCCGGATGGGTTGATATACGGGGCGTAATAATATAAATATGAGTAGGTGGTCTTGTTACCGGGTTTCTGGATCGCATCGGCTACTTGTGAGTATTTGAA
>ENA-OQCE01000271-OQCE01000271.1-human-gut-metagenome-genome-assembly--contig:-NODE-271-length-25196-cov-18.185129_pt1 | contig 25196 bp, 26 predicted proteins | sample MGYA00242495_ERZ504572 | MGnify/ENA primary metagenome ERZ504572 (study PRJEB26092, sample SAMD00036228) | human gut metagenome | host: Homo sapiens | study: EMG produced TPA metagenomics assembly of... | reverse complement strand
AGCGTGAAGCGGACGCGGAGCGTCCGTAGCGAGCGGGCGAGCACGCCGCAGGCGGGCGAAGCCGGCGCGGATCCGCGGAGCGGATGCGCGGAATCCTATACGCCGCACCAATTGAACTTGAATCCTCCGGCAACGGGGGCTTTTCTTTTATGGCAACACCGCATGGATTCGAACCTCGGTCGAGGCACGAACAACTTAATTATCACTCCGTAAAATTTTTTCTAATTGTCGCTTGACCCATCGGGGGCTCGCGTGCATAATAATCCGTGCGTTGCGGCGTTACCTCAGCTGGATAGAGGGTCTGACTACGAATCAGAACGTCATAGGTTCGAATCCTATACGCCGCACCAACTGAACTTTAAAGCCTCCGGTAACGGAGGCTTTTCTTATATGTCGACATACTTGAGGAGTTGCTTTCGCCGTGTTTGAAAGTATCGATTCGATCGACTGCATCAAATGAGTAAAAATCAAATTCGATAACTTTTTTTGAAAAAATGCTTGACCATTATTCAGTCCATGTGCATAATAATCAACAAGTCGCGGCGTTACCTCAGCTGGATAGAGGGTCTGACTACGAATCAGAACGTCATAGGTTCGAATCCTATACGCCGCACCATTTGAGATTAAAGCTCCCGGCAACGGGGGCTTTTCTTTTACGTAAACACCGCATTGATTCGAACCTCGGTCGAGGCGCGGGCGTAAAGAAAACGCGGAGCGTTTTTAGCCCGCGGGCGAGCACGCCGGCAGGCGGGCGAAGCCGGTGCGGATCCGCGCAGCGGATGCGCGGAATCCTATACGCCGCACCATTTGAGATTAAAGCTCCCGGCAACGGGGGCTTTTCTTTTGCGTCAGCTTGAGTGCTTTCGTCCAAAGGGACGATTTCCTGTCGACTCGTGTAAGATTCCGAGTAGATGTCGCGACTTATTCGCGACCACTCCTTCTTCAAGCGACCGATCAGGGTGATATTTCGTGGCAGAGCGTCCGACATACAAGCTCAGGTTTCTCGATCCCAAGAAGCGCTTTCCGGCGATGCCCGAGCAGCCTGCGGGACGCTCATATGGTGTGGTCTGGAAACTCTTTGGCGAGGATCAGCATGAATCTTGTTATGTCGTCGAATTCGTTGGCAAAAGTCGTGTGTCGCTTTTGGGCTACGTAAGCGTTTCGGGTGAGGTGTACAAGGTGGACCGCCCCGTTAGCGAGGCTCCGCTGCCCAACGATCCCGACATGGAACTGGTCCTTGACGAGTCGGATTCCAGTATTGGTGAGATTATGGTAAGGGAAGCCAACGGTGCAATGCACGCGTGCGCACAAACTTCCGGCTCTCCCGAAGGCCCCATGCGCGAGCAGTCCGACCACGCGACATGGAATTCGGCCCGCGCCCTTCCTTACGGCGAGTTCATGGCCTCGATGTTCTTGCGCTACGTGATATTTGCCAACTCCGAAAGCGCTATTGCGAACACGGCGGGCGTCGACGGTCTCGATGCGGACATGCAAAACGTTGTCGACAAGATCAAGCTCGTAAAGTTGCCCGAGCCGGTCGAGGTGTTTTTGGGCTTTAACACGGCACCGCTCCCCGATGCTATCGAGACGCTGCTTTACCGCGTTGACCATGCCGAGAATCCGAGCGGTATCGAGCGCTATGCCGCCGCCCTTATGAGCGAAATTGACTTGCCCCGCTTGCGCACCATCGCCGCTAAGTCCGAGATGAGCCTGGCTCGCATTGATCGCTCAAAGCTTTTCTATCTCAATTTTGATCGTAGTCTGCTGGACCAGGACGAAATTGACACGCTGCTCGCCATCGAGTGCCGTCTCAACCGCCTCTCCGGCATCCTTGAGCGCATCGGGGCCGGATTGGTTCCCGCGGCATCCTCGCCGAGCCTTGAGGCTGCGCGCTCTTTGATGCGTGGCATATCGCCAAGACGACCAACGATGTTCCCCGACTGCTCGATACGGCCTCAAGCGATAACCCGTGGGGCAAACCGGGGACGGTGGCGTGTCAGCCGGGCGGTGAGTGGGACGTGCGCACCCGCTTCGCGCGTATCGTCGAGACGCTCAACGTGATTACGCGGCTCGACTATACCTATCGGGCAAACGTTGCCGAGGGGATTATGCTCGTTCGGTTTGGGCACTCTGTCGTGGATGCCATGCCGCAACGTGAATACGACGCTCAAGATGACGCCTGGCGCGAGCTGGAAGAGGACACGCGTGCGATCTGGGCCGCGGAGCACGATGCGCGCGTGGCGCTCACGCTTGCGGCGGCGTGCTTTGCCGCGGGCACCTGCATCACGCGCTGCTATGTGCAGATTGCTGCTCCCGACAGTGAGCAGGGCGAGCGCGTTGTCGCAACGTATTTCTTTGGGCGCGCGGCCTATCTGGCCGATTGCGTGCCTGTCGCCAAGGATCTTGAGAGCATGGACATGGACGATATGCCGTGCAAGCGTGTGCTTGAGGCGTATGAGTCAACTGTTCCGGAGACGATTGACCTGCGGAGGTTCATGCTCGTCCGCGTGATGACCATCGCACGCTGCCGCCGGCGCTGCGCGATCTGCTGCTTGCCGATACGGCTGACGAGTTGGAGGTCATGGAAGAGGACGATGACCCATACGTGGCCCGTGTTGTTGAATTGCGCGAGCAGGCAAAAGTCGACCGTACGGGTGCTTTTGAAGGTTTTTCCCGTCTTGTCGAGGAGTTGGAGGCTAAGTGCGCCGTCGCCGAGCTTTTGGCGACAGGTCCGGTTCAAACGCAGTTTTGTGATAACCAGCTGGTACGCATGGTGCTACCGGTGTTGGAAGAAGACCGCTCTGTGCGAATCCTTCGTGCGCCCGATGCGCTGTACTTTGCCCAGCACGAGATCTGCAGCTTTTACGCCGAGCAAGAGGACTTTGAACGAGCGCTGCCCGAGGTGCGCCATCTTTACGATCTGGCGCGCTCGTCCATGCAATCGCACTTTGCGCTCATCAACGTGCTTGCGCGCCTGGAGCGCTTTGACGAGATTATCGAGGTGGCGCGCCACGGCCTACGTATTGCCAGCGATCGTTCTGCAATCGGCTACCTGTTCTATCGCTTGGCGTTTGCCTATTGGAATTGCGATCAGCTCGAGCTCGCGTTGGCGTGCTACCGCCTCGTGCCGCGCGGCGAGGAGTCAGGTAGCAACGCGCTGGAGGAAATGCAGGGCCTTATGAACGAGATGGGTGTCAATGAGCCGCCGACGTTCGAGGATGCGGTTGAAACCATCCGCAAGGCCGGGCTCGAGCTACCGCCGGTGCCCGCTGTGACCAACCAGCTGGCGGATGCTGCCGTGCAGCTGGTCGACAACGGCTTCTTTTTCCTGGCGCGTGGCTGCATCTTCCAAATGTGGCGCACCATGGCAACGATGAGCTCGGCTCCCTCAATCGCTCGCTGGGGTAGTAGCGAAAACTGCAAGGAGGAAAGGCCACTGGACAATTAGAAAATTCCCTCTTGCCCAACTTCGACTGTTTGGTTACTATAAAACGGCTGTTACGGAGAGCTGACCGAGAGGCCGAAGGTGCTCGCCTGCTAAGCGAGTATGCCCCAAAAGGGCATCTGGTTCAATCCCCAGCTCTCCGCCAGTATGACTTGAAAGAAGGGTCCCATTTGGGGCCCTTTTTTGTGCGGAGAAAGGAGGCTGGGGATTCGAACCCGAGAGGGCACGGGCGTAAGCAAACGCGAAAGCGTTTGTAGCCCGTGGGCGAAAAGCCGCCAGGCTTTGAAGCCGGAGGCATGCGCAGCATGCCCGGACATCCCCAGCTCTCCGCCAGTACGAACTTGAAGAAGGGTCCCATTTGGGGCCCTTTTTTATTATCAAGAAAGGCGGCTGGGGATTCGAACCCTCAAAAAATGAGGCGCCCCGTTGGACGCCTCATTTGGTTCGATGTGATATCGCTTTGGCCCTACACCTCAGGAGCCTTGGCTACGGTCTCGCTCTCGGCTGTGAGCGGTCGGTTGTCGATGCGGCGGCCCAGGCGGTCGAGCTTCACGAGCAGCCACTCGATGGGATTGGGCCCCGTTCCTTCCTCGTCGGCAACCAGGTCCATAACGGCGATCTTGGTGCCGTCCTGCTTAAGCGTAACGCTGCCCACCTTGTCGCCAACATGCACCGTGCCCGAAAGGTCATCGTAGCTAACCTTTTCGGTCACTTCGCCGGCGAGTGAGAACACCGTTGCCTGTGCGGCGGGGTCGGCGAGCGTGGCGTCGATCGTCTTGTCCGTCCAATCTGTCTGGCTAATGCGCGCCATGAGCGGGTTGCCGTTGGCGGTCTTCTCCTGCGTGTTGGCGATCGCGACCGTGACCTTGTGGCCGTAGTACCAGTTGGCAAGGGTGGCGGTATCGGTAAAGCGCTGGTCGGTGGTGGTGGAGTTCAAAATAACAGTGTAGATCTCGTCGCCGTCGCGGTTGTAGGCGCTCGTAAAGCAATAGCCCGCGTCGTCGGTGGTGCCGGTCTTGCCACCAGTGTTTCCGTCCTGACCGAGCAAAACGTTGTGCGTGTCCATGGAATGCGAATGGTCTGAGCCATCGGCGCCCGTGACCTCAATCCAAGAATCCTCGCTCGCGACGACTTCACGAATCGTATCGTCTTTCATGGCTTCCTGCATCATCAGTGCCACGTCATGTGCGGTTGAGTGCATGTCGCCGGCCCACTCATCAAAGTCCAGACCGTGTGGGTTCTCAAAGACCGTGCCGGTGCAGCCGAGCTTTTTGGCGCGCTCGTTCATGGCCTTCACAAAGGTTGCCTCGGCGTCTTTGGTCTTGGGGTCGATCTTTTTGCCCACGTACTCGGCAAGCACGATGGCGGCGTCGTTGCCCGAGGGGATCATTAGGCCGCGTAGTGCCTGCTCCACGGTGAGCTCGTCGCCTTCGAGTAGGCCGGCAGTCGAGTTGCCTACGGTGGCGGCAGCGTTGCTCACCGTGACCTTCTCGTCCATCTTGCAGTTTTCGACGGTCAGGATTGCGGTCATGACTTGGTGATCGAGGCAATCTTGACCTGCTCATCGGCGCCGCGTCCATAGTAGACGGTGCCGTCCTTGCCCATGACGAGGGCATTGGTTGCCTCGATATCGGGCAGGTTTTCTGTCGTGATGCCGCGGACGTCGGCGGTCTTGCCGCAGACGTCGTCGGTCGTGAGCACTTGGGCACCGGCAACAGCAGGTACGCCGGCAACAAGGGCGATGGCGCAGGCAAAGCCGGCGGCAAGCTGGGCGGGGCGTTTTGCAAAAGAGGTGAGGGACTTCACAGATTTCGCTTTCGACGGGATGGTCTCTTCTGGCACTAGAGTATATCGTTTGCCGGCGACGACGATCGTTGCGTGCGCGCATGGCCCGCATTCGTGCTCGAATGGGCGCAAGGGTGCTTAAGGTCGACTTAATCGCCCACGCTTGTTGTGTGTGGCGGGCGCCGCCTCGGGCATAATGGAGCGCGAGAGGAGCACGCATGAACGAGCGCATACTGGTAGTTGATGACGAGAAGGCCATCGCCGACCTGGTTGGTATCTACCTTACAAAAGAGGGCTTTGACGTCCAGATCGCCTACAGCGGGGCCGATGCGGCCAAGGCGATTCTGGAGCAGGAGTTTGATCTGGCGCTGCTGGATGTCATGCTGCCTGATATCGACGGCTTTGAGCTGTTGCGTACGATCCGTTCCAGCCATACCTATCCCGTAATTATGTTGACGGCACGCGATGCCCAGCAGGATAAGATCGAAGGCCTTTCGCTTGGCGCGGACGATTACGTGGTCAAGCCGTTCCGCCCGCTGGAGCTCATCGCGCGCGTTCATGCTCAGTTGCGTCGCTACACCAGCTACGGTAGCCGCGCGCAGGCGACCGAGTTGCCGACCCTCCAGCTCGACGGCCTCGAGATCAACCGTGACGCTCGCTCCGTGACGGTGGACGGTGCGCCGGTGCGCCTCACGCCCATCGAGTATTCCATCTTGCTGTATCTGGCCGAGCATCGCGGCAGCGTAGTGCCCGTGGAGGACCTGTTCCGCGCGGTGTGGAACGAGGACTTTATGCCCGGCTCCAACAATACGGTTATGGTGCACATTCGCCATCTGCGCGAAAAGATCGGCGACGATGCCCAGAAGCCGCGCTTTATCAAAAACGTCTGGGGCGTCGGCTACATAATCGAATAACGCCTTTGATGGTGGGGGAGTAGATATGACAAAAGACGATAGGCGGGCATTCGAGGTACCCGATCGACTCTTTGAATACGTAAGGGCGGTCGTTGACAACCGTGCGTTAGCGACGGTGCTGCTCTTTTTGCTGAGTCTGCTGCTCATCGGCATTGACAATATCGTTGGCATCTTGGCAGTTCTATTCATTGGCTTTTTGCTGATTGATCGATTCGAAATCGTTCGCCGCTGTGTGGTGATCGGCGGCGCCGCGTGGACAATTACGTTGGCGATCGGGTCCATGGCGCTTGGCGGTATTGGCGAGCCGTATTCTTTGACGCCGGCTTTGTGTTCAACATGCTTGGATTTGTGCTGGCGCTTGCCGTGTGCGTCCTGTTCTTCTGCGGACGCGCCCTGTACTACCAGGGTTACGAGCAGGGCGAGCTGCACGCCGACCGCGTGATTGCCGCCCGCATTCAGGACCGTCTGATCGATAACCCCGACACATGGGACAACATTGACGGCGACTTCCTCGAGGTCGAGGGCGCGCTCAACCGGGCGCGCGATTGCGAGCGTAGGGTTCAACAAGCCCTGCGTGACGAATCCCACCGCAAAGATGACCTGGTGACGTACCTGGCGCACGACCTGCGCACGCCGCTCGCCAGCGTGGTGGGCTACCTTTCGCTCTTGCAGGAGGCCCCCGATTTGCCGCTTGAGCAGCGCACACGTTTTACGGGCGTGGCACTCGACAAGGCCCACCGGCTCGATGCGCTCATCGAGGAGTTCTTCGACATCACGCGCTTTGATTTCCACGATATCGTGCTCACCCGCAGCTACGTCGATTTGGGGCTCTTACTGGCACAGGTGGCCGACGAGTTCTATCCCATTCTCAACGAACAGCATAAAGAAGCCCAGGTTGATATCTGCGAGGATCTGACGGTGCTCGTGGACGGCGACAAGATGGCTCGCGTATTCAACAACATCATGAAAAACGCCGTTGCCTATAGCTATGAAGCTCGATGATCACGATTGAGGCCAGACGTTTGGGTAACGGCGGCGTGCGCGTACGATTTATAAACCAGGGCGATCCGATCCCTGAGCCAAAGCTCAAGGTGATCTTTGAGAAGTTCTATCGCCTGGATGCGGCGCGTGCGACCAATCGCGGTGGTGCCGGTTTGGGCCTTGCTATTGCCAAGGAGATCATCGCGGCACACGGCGGTACCGTTGCATGTGAATCGACGCCCGAACACACGATATTCACCATCGAGCTGCCCGCCGCATAGCTAGCGTGCCCTTACAAACACTTGACAATGTGCTCACGTGCGTATGAGCCGCGATTCCTACTATCGATACTGCTGAATTGATATCGATATGGAGGTGTGCGGTATGACGGCTGCTGCGGCTGTGGAGCCCACGGAGCTTGAAGAACTCATGGAAGCGCAGGCCGAGGCCGCGCATGAGCGCGAGGTTGGGGATGCGACTCGCCCCACGGCAGAGGGTCTTGCCGCCTCGCCGACGCGCATCGACGTCGAGGGCATCGACCTGTTCTATGGCGACCACCATGCGCTCAAGGACGTGAATATCAAGATCCGCGACAAGCAGATCACCTCGTTCATCGGGCCTTCGGGCTGCGGAAAGTCCACGTTGCTGCGCTGCTTTAACCGCATGAACGACGGCATCAAGGATTGCCGCATCGAGGGCAAGATTGCGCTCGATGGTCAAGATATCCTGGGCGATTGCGACATCTGCCGTTTGCGCCAGCGCGTGGGCATGGTGTTCCAACGCCCCAACCCATTTCCCATGAGCATCTACGACAATGTCGCCTACGGTCCTCGCGGTATGGGTGTGCGCGACCGCGCCGTGCTCGATGAGCTGGTCGAGGACTCCCTTCGTCGCGCTGCGCTATGGGATGAGGTCAAGGACAAGCTCAAGGAGCCGGGCCTGGGTCTTTCGGGTGGACAGCAGCAGCGCCTGTGCATCGCCCGCGCACTTGCCGTGCAGCCCGACATTCTGCTGATGGACGAGCCGACCTCGGCGCTCGACCCCGTGTCGACGCTCGTGGTGGAGCAGCTTGCCTGCGAGCTCAAGGAAACCTGCACGCTGGTGGTCGTGACGCACAACATGCAGCAGGCCGCGCGTATTTCCGATTCGGTTGCGTTCTTTTTGCTGGGTGAGCTGGTGGAGCACGCGCCTACCGCGCAACTCTTCAAAAATCCGTCCGATCCGCGCACGGCGGATTATTTGACGGGGCGTTTTGGCTGACGCTGTCTTTTACAGGTGCTTTTAGGGTTAAGATGCGGTCATATCGGCCGCAAAGGGGTTCAACATGATCTATTACGTCGAGGACGATGACAACATCAGGGATTTGACGGTCTACGCGCTGCGCAAGCAGGGAATCGAGGCCGAGGGCTTTTCGTGCGATGGCGAGTTTAAAGCTGCGTGGCGCGACGGGTGCCCGATGCTGTGCTGCTCGATATCATGCTGCCCGACACCGATGGCTTGGCGATTATGCGCCGCCTGCGTGCCGATCGCCTGACGGCGACGGTGCCCATCATGATGCTTACCGCCAAGGACACCGAGCTCGACAAGGTGATGGCGCTCGATGGCGGTGCCGACGATTACCTGACTAAGCCGTTTTCGCTCATGGAGCTTGCGAGCCGCTGCCGCGCACTGCTGCGTCGCGGCGGCATGGTCAAGCAGGCGAGCGATGTGCTCAGCGTGGGGGACATCGTGCTCTCGCCCAGCCATCGCGAGGTGACCGTTGCCGGCGAGCCGCTTAAGCTCACCCTGCGCGAGTTCGACCTGCTCGAGTACCTCATGCGCAAGCCCGGCGTGGTCTTTACCCGCGAGTCGTTGCTGCAGAGCGTGTGGGGCTGGGACTTCGACGGCGGTTCGCGCACCGTTGACGTGCACGTGCAGACGCTTCGCCAAAAACTGGGCGAGCATGCCAGCGCCATCGAGACCGTGCGCGGCGTGGGTTATCGCCTGGCCGAGCCTTCTGCCGGTGATGGTGCCGAAGGTGACGACACCGCGTCCACCGCATCGGGGGAGTAACCCGTGGTCTTCGCCCCCCAGGGAAAACATACGCTGTCGCACCGCGTTTTTGTGACGATCTTTGTCTGCGCCATGGCGGTTATCGTGGCGTTTACGGTGCTGGGTGCGTTCTTTGTGCAAAACACTTTGGCGGATGCACGAGTGCCAATCTGGCGCAGGAAACTGAGCTCATTGCTGCCGCCCTCGACGAGCAGCAGGAGCCCATTCCGTTCTTGCGAAGCCTCGATCGCGAGGATCTTCGTATCACGCTGATCAATAAGGACGGATCTGTTGCCTACGACAACGAGGCGTCGCCTTCCACACTGCCCAACCATGGCGATCGCCCCGAGGTCATCGAGGCCTTTGAGAGTGGTTCGGGTTCCGCGGAGCGCGCAAGCTCTACACTCGACGAGATTATGCTGTATCGCGCCGTCACCCTTGATAACGGCCAGGTCGTTCGCTTGGCGCAGGCCCAGCCTGGCGTTGCGGCGATTTTGCTGTCGATGCTGGCGCCGATGCTGCTTATCGCAGCAGCGGGTGCAGTACTCTCGTTTTTCATGGCGCGCGTGAGTCCCGTGCCATCATCGCGCCGTTACAAGAGGTGGATTTGGACCACCCGCGCCGTAGCTATGAGCACGCCTATGCGAGATGGTCCCCATGCTTGAGCGTATCGAGTCGCAGCGCCAGGAACTCAAGCGCCAAATGGCGGTGCTAGCGGACAACGACCGTATGCGCCGCGAGTTCACGGCGAATATCACTCATGAGCTCAAGACGCCGCTTACGGCGATTTCGGGCTATGCCGAGCTCATCGCAAACGGCATGGTTGAGGGCGAGGATGACCTGCGCAACTTTGGCGGTCGCATCTATCGTGAGGCGGGCCGCTTGGCAGCGCTTGTCAACGATATCCTTACGCTGTCTAACTTGGACGAGGCCGAGCGTGCAACTGAGGGCGAGGCGGTGCCCATTGGGTCCACGGAGCCTATTGAGCTCTCGCGTGCCATCTACACGGTTGAGCAGCGTCTTGAACAGGTCGCCCGTCAGGCGAATGTGACGATAAGTCATGAGACCAAGCCTGTGGTCATCGAAGGCGTGTCGCGCTTGATTGACGAGCTCATCTACAATCTGGCAAGCAACGCCATCCGCTACAATCGACCCGGCGGTACGGTTACGCTGCAGTGCGGCACCAACGACGAAGGCCATCCGTTCCTCGCGGTCGCCGACACGGGAATCGGTATCGCGCCTGAAGAACAGGGCAAGGTATTTGAGCGGTTCTATCGCGTGGATAAGAGTAGATCCAAGGCACGCGGCGGAACCGGCCTGGGGCTTGCCATTGTCAAGCATGCGGCCCTGTATCATCACGCCACGCTCGATCTATCGAGCGAGTTGGGCGTGGGAACCACCATTACGGTGGCGTTTCCCATACAGCAGGACGAGCCATTCGCATAGCGACACAACATAGATATTGATGCAGACGCCGCATTTGACTTTCGGGTGCGGCGTTGTTGTGCAATTTTACGATTGCTTCCGTCATTTTTACAGGAGAGCCTGTTTCTTATGTATAGAGTTTGGTCTCGGTAAAAAGATGCGATAACATACGGACAGTTTTGTCAATCCGAACTGGGGAAATGAAAGGCAAGCTGCATGACCCTTCTCGAACTGTTCCAGCTGCTCAAAAAGCACCTCAAGCTGGTCATCACCCTTCCGGTGGTCTGCGCGATCGCCATGGGCATCGTGTCCTTCGTTGCGATGGACAACACCTATACCGCGACGACGAGCATGTACATTCTCGCCAAGACCGACGATAGCGGTCAGATGAGCTACAACGATCTCTCGGCGAGCCAGATGCTTTCCAACGATATCGCCACGCTGCTGGATAGCGATAGCGTTAAGAGCGGCGCCGCCAATGAACTGGGCCTCACCGATCTGGATGACTACAAAGTGTCTGTTTCCTCCGAGACCACCACGCGTGTCATTACGCTTTCGGTTACCGGCACCGATGCCAAGGAGACGGCTAAGGTCGCAAAGGCCATAGCTAGCTCGGTGAGTACGGTCGCTCAGAACGTCGGCGCTGCCAGAGCATCAACGTTATCGACGAGGCTAAGACCCCCGAAGCCCCCAGCGGTCCCAAGCGTATGCTGTACGTTGCTGTCGCGTTCCTCGCGGGCATCTTTATCGCAGTTGCCTATGTCGTTTTGGCAGACATGCTCAATACCCGCATCCGCGGTGCCGAAGAGGCAGAAGAGCTCCTGGGCATTCCCGTTGTTGGCCGAATTCCGGCTATGAAAGGTGGTAAATAGGCATGGCTAAGGCAAAGAACACCGATAAGCTCGTTGTACAGAATGCCGCCAAGACCCTTCTGGCCAACATCCGCTTTGCGAGCGTGGACGACCCCATTCGCACCATTACCGTCACGTCCTCGATTCCCAACGAGGGCAAGTCTACGGTTTCCATTAACCTTGCTCAGGCAATCGCCACGAGCGGTAAGTCCGTGCTCCTGGTCGAGTGCGATATGCGCCGCAGGTCCCTTGCCGATATGCTTGGCGTCCGCTCCCGCGGTGGACTCTATGCGGTCCTTTCCGAGCAGATCTCCATTGACCAGGCAATTGTCGAGACGGGTCAGAAGAACTTCTACTTCCTCGATGCCGAGCCGCATATTCCCAATCCTGCCGACATCATCGTCTCTCACCGCTTTTCCAAGTTGGTCAAGGCACTGTCTGCTAAGTTCCAGTACGTCATCTTCGATGCTCCCCCGGTTGGCACCTTCATCGATGCTGCCGAGATTGCCAGCCTGACCGACGGCGCGCTGTTCGTGGTGCGCGAGAACTTTACCAAGCGCGAAGAGGCGCTCAACGCCATCGGTCAGCTTAAGAAGTCCGAGAAGGTCAAGCTCATCGGTACCGTCATGAATTACTGTGAGACCGAGACCAGCGAGTACTACTATTCTTACTACACCAAGGACGGTAAGAAGGTTAAGAAGGGCTCCGACGGTCAGGGCACTTCCAAAAAGGGCATCTTCACCAACCGAGCAAACGTTTAGTTGATTAGGCCGACCTATGCGTGACATTCATTGCCATATCTTGCCGGGTGTAGACGACGGCGCCGCCGATCTCGATGAGAGCTTGGCGATGCTCGAGCTGCCAAGCGGGCCGGTGTAACCAGAATCGTTTGCACTCCTCACTGCCGTGATCCCTATTTTGATTACGACAAGATGTGGGATGCCTTTGAGCTGCTGCGCGATAACGCTGACGGTTTTCCGCTCCAGATGGGCTTCGAGGTCAACCATCGAAAGCTCGTTGAACTTGGTATCGATGCCGCGGAGCACTTGCATTTCGATGGGACCAACGAGTTTCTGCTCGAGCTTTCGACGCATGCCGATGCGTATGCGTTTAGAGAATACGAGAACACGATTTACGATTTGCAGTGCCGTGGCTACCAGGTGATCATCGCTCATCCTGAGCGCTATCGTGCGGTTCAAAAGGATGTAAGCGTGGCGGAACGCCTGGTCGATATGGGCTGCAAGCTGCAGGCTTCGGCGGACTTTATTGCCGGTGGTCGCTTTGGTCGCGAGAAAAAGCCGGCCCAGCGCCTGTTCGATCAGAACCTGTACAGCTTCATCGCGAGCGATGCCCATAATGTGGGTCATTACGACTGCCTGGCGAAGGCTCGCGCGAAGTTTAGCGTGCGCGGAGCTCATTTTCGCTAAAATCTGTCCCTAACGTTCGCGTTGAATGAAAGGGCAGCCATGGATATCCAACTTAAGACGGGATGCTTTGATGATGCGGCGTTGGTGCGCCGCGTCGTTTTTATGGACGAGCAGGGCTACGAGAATGAGTTCGACGCTATCGACGAGGACCCGAACTGCATTCATGTGACGCTCTATGTAGACGGCGAGCTTGCCGGTTGCTCGCGCGTGTTTCCCGAAGAGCTTGAGCGCGCGGCTGACGCAGAGGCTCCGGTGTCGCCGGCGTGCGACTTGGACGAAGGCGTCGCAGCGGGGGAGACCTACATTATGGGGCGCGTCGCCGTGCTGCCGGCTATGCGTCGTCGTGGTCTGGCGAGCAAGATTGTCGAGGCCAGTGATACGTGCGCGCGTGATGCCGGCGCCAAGCTCATTAAGCTGCACGCGCAGGAATACGTGCTGCCGCTCTATGCCAAGGCGGGTTACACGCAGATTGCCCCGGTGGACTACGAAGACGAGGGCCAGCCCCATGTTTGGATGGCCAAGCGCGTAGATGGCAGATAGGGACGTTCCTTTCCTGCCGGCAGTCGGGGACACCCCTTGGCAATTGGCGCATCAGAGCGTTTGGACATACAGTTTTTCGATTCCGTATGTATATATGCGCGCTAATGGGTTATAAAATCTAAGTCTGGACATAGCAGGTCTGCGATGCGGCTCGGGCAACTGGGCCGTTTTTGCGGACGGGGGTAGCGCGAAAGGACTGCACATGCGTCAATTTAAGACCGAGAGCAAAAAACTGCTCGACCTCATGATCAACTCCATCTACACCAATAAGGAAATCTTCCTGCGCGAGCTTATCTCCAACGCGAGCGACGCCGTCGACAAGCTCAACTTTAAGAGCCTGCAGGACCGAGTGTCAAGCTCGACCAGGGCGACCTGGCTATTCGCGTCTCTTTTGATAAAGACGCCCGCACCATTACCATCTCGGATAACGGCATTGGCATGACCGCCGAGGAGCTCGAGCGCAATCTGGCACCATCGCCCATTCCGGCTCCGAGGAGTTTAAGACCGAGAACGCCGAGCAACAGGCTCCGATGTCGACATCATCGGCCAGTTTGGCGTGGGCTTCTACTCTGCCTTTATGGTCGCCAGCCACGTAAAGGTTGTCAGCCGCGCCTATGGCGAGGACACCGCTCACGTGTGGGAGTCTGATGGTCTTGAGGGTTACACCATCGAAGACGGAGAGCGCGCCGAGCACGGCACCGATGTCATCCTGACGCTGCGCGAGAACGAGAAGCTCGACGCCGACGGCGAGGCCGAGACCTACGATCGCTTCCTGACCGAGTGGGGCCTCAAGAGCCTGATTCAGCAGTACAGCAACTATGTGCGCTACCCGATTCAGATGATGGTGAGCAAGAGCCGCCAGAAACCCAAGCCCGAGGACGCCGGCGACGACTACAAGCCCGAGTACGAGACTACCAGGAGCTGAGACCATCAACTCCATGACGCCGATCTGGAAAAAGCGCAGCTCCGACGTTGAGCAGAAGGATTACAACGAGTTCTACAAGTCCACGTTCCACGACTTTGACGATCCCGCGCGCACTATCAGCTTCCATGCCGAGGGTACGCTTGAGTACGATGCGCTGCTGTTTGTGCCGGGTCGCGCCCCGTTCGATCTGTACAGCAAGGACTACGAGAAGGGCCTGGCGCTCTACAGTTCCAACGTGCTGATTATGGAGAAGTGCGACGACCTGCTGCCCGACTACTACAACTTTGTGCGCGGTGTCGTGGACTCTGCCGACGTGACGCTCAACATCTCGCGTGAGACGCTGCAACAGAACCGTCAGCTCAAGGCCATTGCCAAGCGTGTCGAGAAGAAGATCACTGCCGATCTTGAGGACATGCGCGACAACGACCGCGAGGCATACGAGAAGTTCTTTGAGAACTTTGGTCGCGGTCTGAAGTACGGCATCTACTCGAGCTACGGCATGAAGGCCGACGAGCTCGCCGACCTGCTGCTGTTCTGGTCTGCCAAGGAGCAGAAGATGATCACCCTGGCCGAGTATGCCAAGGGCATGCCCGAGGATCAGAAGGCCATCTACTACGCCGCCGGCGACTCGCGTGAGCGCTTGGCCAAGATGCCCGTGGTAAAGGGCGTGCTCGAGCGCGGCTATGACGTGCTGTTGCTGACGCAGGATGTGGATGAGTTCACGTTCCAGGCTATGCGTGAGTACGTGGCCGCCGATATGCCCAAGATCTACGAGGACGACGCCGCCCGCGAGGCTGCCGAAAAGGCCGTTGCCGACGGTGCCGAGCCCGAGGTCGAGGATCGTCACCTGGAGCTCAAGAACGTTGCGACTGGCGATCTTGATCTGGCGACCGAGGACGAAAAGAAGGAGGCCGAGGACGCCACCAAGGAAAACGAGGACCTCTTTAGTGCTATGAAGGAGGCGCTCGGTGGCAAGGTCGAGAAAGTTGCCGTCTCCGCGCGCTTGACCGATGCCCCCGCCTGCATCACCACCGAAGGCCCGCTTTCGCTCGAGATGGAGAAGGTGCTCCAGAAGGTCCCGAGGGTGCGCCCGACGGCATGCCCAAGAGCCAGCGCGTGCTCGAGCTCAACGCCAAGCACCCGGTCTTTGACAAGCTTGTCGCTGCCCAGAAGGCAGGCGACGCCGACAAGATCAAGCAGTACTCCGGTCTGCTCTATGACCAGGCTCTGCTGGTCGAGGGCATTCTCCCCGAGGACCCCGTTGCCTTCGCGGCGGCTGTCTGCGAGCTGATGTAACTTAGTTACGCCGTTCTACCGAACGGCGTAACGGCTCGACGCTGCCCTTCGTTCCGCCGTTCTAACGAACGGCGGACCAGCCGACGCTGCGCGGGCACCAGAGCGACAACTTGTCATTCAAAGAGGACGGCATGACCAGAAGGTCTATGCGTCCTCTTTTCATGCCAATTTGTTCGCTCTGGTGACCGCTCGCTGGCATTACCAAAACATCGACGGTCCAATAATGATCCCTTGGGGACGGAGAAAAAGTGGTCGTTGGGGGACGTTCTTGTTTGACTAGTCGTTTAAGAACGTTCCCAATGACTATTCGGATTGCTAATTTGTGCGGGCTGTGGTTTTGTGACCTGCTGAAATTAAAGATACTGTACAACTGTACACTAACTCATCTTCGTAGTATATTGCTACCCGCAAAACTCAGCACCATTGTGCCGCGAGGCACTAAAGCGCCTACGTACAATGGTTGTCGATAGTACGATTCGATTCAACGACAGGATGGATGGTCCAAGCGTGAGTCTCGGCAGCAAACTATCCAACGCAAAGGTCTCCTTTGCGATATTCAAGCGCGACATTAAGCGACTGCTTGTGAACCCCGTCGCCTTGGTGGTTACCCTGGGCGTGTGCGTTATCCCCTCGCTGTATGCCTGGTACAACATCGTGGCAAACTGGGATCCGTACGGAAACACCCAAGGTATCAAGATTGCCATCGCCAACAACGATCAGGCACTCAGAATGACTTGGTGGGCGAGCTCAACGCGGGCGACCAGGTCGTCGATCAGCTCAAGGAGAACGATCAGCTGGGCTGGACCTTCGTCGATTCGGCCGCCGATGCCAAAGAGGGCGTCGAGAGTGGTGAGTACTATGCGGCCATCGTAATCCCCAAGAACTTCTCCGACAATCTTGTTTCGATGCTCGATGGCAATTACCATCAGCCGAAGCTCACGTACTACGTCAACGAGAAGAAGAGCGCTATTGCGCCCAAGGTCACCGACACTGGCGCCAATACCATCGAGGAGCAGATCAACTCGGAGTTTGTCTCCACGGTGGGCGAGACCGTCGCGGGCATTGCTAAAGATGCTGGCATCGACCTTAAAGACAAGGCGACCCAGACCCGGGATTCGCTGGCGGGCTCGGTGTCCGAGGCGTCTGATACCCTGGGCGAAGTACACGATTCCATCGGCGACATGAACACCGCCATCGACAAGACGAGCAGCTCGATTGCTTCGGCCGATGCTGCGCTGGCGGGCCTGCAGGGGCAGGCGCCCTCTCTAACGCAGGCGATCTCCCAGGGCAACGACCTGCTGGGCGAGGCTCGCGCCACGGCGGGCAACTCTATCACCTCGCTCTCCAAGGCACTCTCGGAAGGTAGCCTTGCACTCACCAAGACGTCAGCCTCCGCGAACGCTGCGATTGGCAAGCTAACGGGTACGGTCACATCTACGACCACCCGCATCGACAACTCGCTCGAGTCTCTCCAGGCGACGATCGATCACAATAAGGTCGTTATCGGACACTTGGAGATTCTCGTTAATGACGCGTCGACAGGTTCCGAGGAAATTGACGCGCGCATTGTATCGACCATCGATTCGCTTCGCGAGCAAAACCAGAAGCTGCAGAGCATCAAGGATGGCCTTTCTGCACAGTCGAGCGCCATGGCAAACGACGCTACGGCAATCTCGAACGCGAGCAACGCACTCAACGCGGCAATTCAGACCGGTACGGCTAACCTCGGTCAGGCTCAGACCGATCTGGGTCAGAACGCACTTCCGAAGGCTTCGAGCGCGCTTGATTCCTTTGCCGCCGTTTCGGGCGATTTGACCGGCATTGTGTCGGGTATGACCCCCACGATAGCGAGCGCGCGCGGCACGCTGGCGCAGCTCGACGCCACGCTCAAGCAGGCAAAGACCACGCTATCCCAAACCGACGCCTCCCTTGCCAAGGTTCAGGACAAGCTCGCGACCGCCGCCAATGACATTGCGGCGCTGCGGACCTCTGAGTCTATGGGCGAGTTAGCCGACCTCATGGACGTCGACGTCAATGACGTGGCAGATTTCATGGCATCTCCGGTTGAGCTGACGTCCAAGTCAATCTATCCGGTCAAGAGCTTTGGCTCGGGCATCGCGCCCTTCTACACCAATCTGGCGCTGTGGGTAGGCGGCTATGTGCTCATCGCTATCTATAAACTCGAGGTCGACCGCGAGGGCATCGGTAGCTTTACGGCGCGTCAGGGCTACTTTGGCCGCTGGCTGCTGCTGGTGATCCTGGGCGCGTTCCAGGCCATTATCGTTACGGTGGGCGACCTGGTCATTGGCGTTCAGTGCGTCAATCCGCTGCTCTTTGTACTGGGCGGCATCGCTATTTCGTTCACCTACGTCAACATCATCTATGCGCTGTCCACCACGTTTAAGCATATCGGTAAAGCCATTGGCGTCATCCTCGTCATTGTGCAGATCCCCGGCTCGTCGGGCATGTATCCCATCGAGATGATGCCCGGCTTCTTCCAATGGCTGCATCCGCTGCTGCCCTTCACTTATGGCATCAACCTGCTGCGCGAGACCGTCGGTGGCATGTATTCGTTCAACTACCTGTTCAACCTGTGCATCCTGGGCGTGTTCCTTGCCATCGCGCTCTTTATCGGTCTGCAGCTGCGCCCGTTGCTGCTCAACCTCAATCTGCTCTTTGATAAGCAGCTTTCCACGACGGGCCTCATGATCTGCGAGTCCAACGACCTACCGCGCCAGCGCTATTCGCTGCGCACGGCCATGCGCGTCATGCTCGATTCGGATTCGTACCGTCGCGAGCTGCTCGATCATGCCGTGGCGTTTGAGCATCGCTACCCGTACTACATCAAGGGCGGTTTTGCCGCGTGGTAGGCGTGCAGGTTCTGCTCTTTGTGCTTTCGACGGTGCTCGATATCGACAATAACGGCAAGATCATCCTGCTCGTTATCTGGATTATCTCGGTCATTGCCATCTGCGGCTGGCTCATCAACATCGAGTACATCCGTGCAAGCCTCAACACCCAGATGCGCATCTCGGCGCTTTCGGACGAGGACTTGCGCCGCGAGATGCGCGAGCACACGGCTGCCATCCCTGCCGCCCGTCGCATGTTTGGTCTCAACGCCAGCGAGCGGGGCACCAAGGACAGCGAACAGCCCACGAGCCGTCTGCCGCATATTGGTGCGCATCGTAAATCTCAGGGCAGCGACAGCACAGCTACAAATGATGGAGATACCACCCTGCTTGGCAAGCACTCTAAAGGAGGTGAGGCATAAATGAAGAACATCCTGCACCTGTTTAAGCGTGATGTCCAAAACGTGTCTCGCTCCGTGATCGGCATGGTCGTCGTGATGGGCCTGATCATCGTGCCATGTCTGTACGCGTGGTTTAACATCGCCGGCAGCTGGGATCCGTACGGCAACACCGGCAATCTTAAGATCGCCGTGGTCAACACCGACGAGGGTTACGAGAGCGATCTGATTCCCGTCGAGATCAACGTGGGCGAAAACGTGACGGCGACCCTGCGCGGTAACGAGAACTTTGACTGGGTTGTCCTCAACGACCGCGATAAGGCGATTGAGGGCGTTAAGTCGGGCGCGTACTACGCTGCCGTCGTTATCCCTAAAACGTTTAGCGCCGACATGATGACGCTTTTCTCGACCGAGGTGAAGCACGCCGATATCGAGTTCTACGAGAACCAGAAGGCTAACGCCATCGCCAGATCGTGACCGAAAAGGGTTCGAGCGCCGTCCAGAGCCAGGTGAATGAGACCTTTACCAAGACCATCACGACCATCGGTCTAAAGACGGTGTCCAGCCTGCTCGATTACATGAGCACCGATCAGGTCAGCAACTTTATCGCCAACCTGTCCTCGACACTGGGCGATTCGGTCGAGGACCTGCAGGACGTTCAAGCCAACGCGACTTCGCTTGCGGGCATTTTGAGCTCGACCTCCGATTCGTTGACGTCGGCGAGCGGTATGCTCCAGCAGACGGGTAAGGTCGATGAATCTACCAAGCAGTTGATGGAGCACGCCGAGAGCGGCATTAGTGATTCCAAGGAAGCACTCAAGGCCGCCAACGACGCTATCAACGCCGCGATTGACGGAAGTGCGGGCTCGTTTGACAACGTGTCCGCCGAGCTCGCGAAGGCTTTCGACGCCGCAAACCAGCATGTTTACCTCACGGTGTCCCAGCTCAACGATGCCGCGGCGGCGCTCGATACGCGTGCCAAGGAAATCGACGACACGGCCGACCAGCTTCGCAGCTTTGCCGATCAGGTGAGTGACGAAAAGCTCCAGGACAGCCTCAAGTCTGTGGCTACATCGCTGGGCAGGATCGCGACGGAGTATCGTAACAATGCCAACGACCTGAGGGCAACCGCAAAGTCCCTTTCCGACAGCATGGCAGAGGTCAACAGCACGCGTGCCGAGGTCGACCAGGCCATCGCCGATGCCAAGGCGGGCATCTCGGGCGCTAAGTCCGACTACGATTCCACGTTCTCGGTCAAGGCCAAGGAGCTCAAGAAGACCATCTCGGGCGTTTTGGATTCGCTGAACGGTATTTCGAGCAATCTGGATAGTGCCGTGAGCGGCCTCACCGATGCATCCGGTTCGCTGGCAAAGGGTCTCTCCAAGGCCGCAAAGCTGGTCAACGAGGCTTCCGATCAGCTGGGCGAGGCGTCGGACAAGATCAGCGCGTTCAAGGACGAGCTCGACGGCGCCTGATGTCGGGTGACCTGGCGACGATCAAGACGATGATCGGCAACGACCCCGAGGGCCTGGCCGTGTCGCTTTCCGGCCCCGTCGCGCTCGACCGCAAGCCGGTCTATCCGATCCGCAATTACGGTTCGGCCATGGCGCCGTTCTACACGATTCTGTCGCTTTGGGTCGGCTCGATCGTGCTGGCGGCCATGATGAAGGTATCGGTTGACGATGAGCTCATCAACGAGCTGATCCCCGTGCGCCTGCACGAGATCTACCTGGGCCGTTACCTGTTCTTTGGAGGTCTGGCCCTGCTGCAGGCGACACTCGTGTGCGCGGGTGACATCCTGTTCTTTGGCATCCAATGCGACAACCCGCTGCAGTTTGTACTTGCCGGCTGGGTCGCGAGTCTCGTGTTCTCCAATATCGTCTACACGCTCACCGTGTCGTTTGGCGATATCGGTAAGGCGCTCGCCGTCGTGCTGTTGGTTATGCAGGTCGGCGGTTCGGGCGGTACGTTCCCCATCGAGATGACCGGCCCTGTGTTCCAGGCGATCTACCCGTTCCTGCCGTTTACTCACGGTATCAACGCCATGCATGCCGCCATGGCCGGTGCCTACCATATGGAGTACTGGATTGAGCTAGGCATTCTGGCGAGCTATCTGATTCCGTCGCTGGCACTGGGCGTCGTCTTCCGCCGTCCGGTCATCAAAGCCAACGACTGGATCATCGAAAAGCTTGAAAGCACGAAGCTTATTTAGTGCAACAGCGTGACATTGACAAAACATCGAGGTTCACTTTGCTGACGCTTTAGTGGGCTGGATTGCGGTGCAACGCTGGTTGTTGCTACAGTAGCGGGGCGTGCCGGGGGTCCGGCGCGTCCCGTTTTTATTTGACCATGAGGCGGCACGCAGCCATACGCGTGCGGACACCACGCCCAGTTTGAGTGTGAGGATGTTCCATGGCCCAATACGCTGCCAACGAAATTGAAAACATGCCCGATAGCCCTGTTGCTCGCGAGGACCTGGGCGCGGGCGGCACCTCCCGTGGTGCCGGTGCTCGTTCGCCGTTGTTCTGGAAAGTCCTACTGCTTTCGGTGGCGATTATCTGGGGTTACTCCTTTACCACTATGAAGGACGCGCTCGACACCATTCCGGTGTTCGAACTGCTCTATATTCGTTTTCTTCCCGCAGCGCTGGTCATGCTTGTTATCTTTCGCAAGCGCATCGCCGCCCACCTTAACGCTCGCAATCTGATTGTTGGTCTGAGCATGGGCGCACTCATGTGGGCAGCCTATGCCTTGCAGACGGTCGGTCTGGCTCAGACCACGGCGGGTAAGAACGCTTTTTTGACGGGCACCTATTGCATTCTGGTCCCGTTCGCGAGCTATTTCCTAAGCGGCGAAAAGCTCACTCGTTACAACTTGGGCGCCGCATTGCTCTGTCTGGCGGGCATTGGCCTGGTGGCGCTCGATAGCGTCGAGTTCAACATCGGTGATGCCATCACGCTGGGCGGTGCGGTTTTCTTTGCCATTCAGATGTCGGTGACGGCCAAGTACGGCCGAAAGATGGACATCAACGTCATCACGTTTTGGATGTTTGTGGGCAATGGCATCCTAAGCCTGGTCTCGTCGCTGCTATTCGAGACCCAGGCGCCTCTGTCCGTGTGGACGCCGAATTTTATCTGTGTGATGGCGTTTCTCTCGGTGGGCTGCACATGCGTGGCTCTGCTCATCCAAAACGTCGGCCTGGCGCATGTCCCGGCCTCGACGGGCTCGCTGCTCCTTTCGATGGAGTCGCCTTCGGGCGTGTTGTTTTCGGTGCTGCTGATGGGGGAGGCGCTCACCTCGCGCCTGCTCGCCGGCTTCGTGCTTATCTTCCTGTCGATTATCTTGAGCGAGACTCACTTCGATTTTTTGCGTCGAAAGCTGCGCCCGCAATTGTAAACAACTTGTTGCGCCGCCCTCCTGGGGCGGCATTTTTTATGCCTCGCCCTTAAAGTTGTACCTTGCGCTTTACGCTATCAAAGTGCTTACTGCAAAAACGTTACTGGAGGGCATTTATGGCACCAGCTCAGTCCGATCTTCAACCGCAACCAGCGCCCAAGGCCACCGCGGCGGCGCAGGCCGCTATCGGTGACGGTCTTGTTGCAGAAGCTCAGGCGTTTGCCAACGAGCTTGCCGCATGGCGCCATGATCTCCATCAAACGCCTGAGCTCGGTAACAACCTTCCACAGACGTCCGCCTTTATCCAGGCGCGTCTGGACGAGATGGATATTCCCTATGCCGTGCTTGTTGACGGCTCCTGTGTCGTTGGCCTAATCGGTGCCGGCGCGGCAGCTGCTGCTCGGGGTAACGGTACGTGCACGGACAAACAGGCCGGTACGGTCATCATGCTCCGTGGCGACATGGATGCCCTGCCTGTTGCTGAAGAGTCAGGCGAGCCTTTCGCCTCTACGAACGGCTGCATGCACGCATGCGGACACGATATGCACGCGACGGCGCTGCTTGGTGCGGCGCGCCTGCTCAAGGCCCGCGAGTCCGAGCTTGTCGACGCCAACGCCACGATTAAGTTGCTGTTCCAACCGGGCGAGGAAACCTTTGAGGGTGCCCGCGCCGCCATCGCCGACGGTCTGCTGCAGAACCCGCGTCCCCAGGCCGCCTTCGCCATGCACGTTAACAGCCAATCGCCGCTTGGCCTGGTGCTCTACGGCAGCCCGGCGCTCTCGGGCGTGTACGGTTTTCGCATCACGCTTCAGGGCAAGGGCGGCCATGGCTCGAGCCCCGAGATCTGCATCGACCCATTACGGCCGGCGTGCATGTGCACCTGGCGCTTCAGGAGCTTATCTCCCGTGAGGTGCCGGCGGCCAAGGAGGTCGCGCTTACCGTGGGTAAGTTCGCTGGCGGCTTGGCGGCCAACGTCATCCCCGACACCTGCGTGCTCGAGGGAACGTTGCGCGGCTTCGACGTCGAGCTCATGGAGCACCTCAAGACCCGCATCGCCGAGGTCGTCAACGGTGTGGCCGCAACGTATCGCACGCCGGCGACTATCGAGACGCTTTCGGATGTTCCGCCGCTGGTACTCGACGACGGCATGACGCAGGCGTCGCTTGGCTACGTGGGCGCGGTGCTGCCCAAGGCTGCCTTCCTGCCGTTGTTCCACGCCATGGCGAGCGAGGACTTCGCTTTGATCTCGAGCGAGATCCCGAGTGCGTACTTTACCGTGGGCGCCGCTGTAACCGATACGGATGAGCATTTTGCCCAGCACCATCCCAAGGCGCGCTTTAACGATGCCGAGCTGCCGCTCGGTGCCGCGGCTTATACCGCCGTCGCTTTGGGCTATATCGCCGACCACAGGGAGTAACCAATGCCCCTGCAACGTAAGTTCTTCCCCGGCTGGCTCGTGGTGGCCTCTGGCTTCGTGATCATGGCCACGTGCTACACGATTTTCGTCAACTGCATGAGCCTGTTCCAGCCGCTCATCGTCAGCGACCTGGGCATTTCCCTTGCGCAGTACACCATCTCCAACGCCCACGATCGCTGCGTCTAAGCAGTTTGGCATGGCCGACCTGGGCAAGGTCACGGGCACCATTACCTCGCTCGAGATGGTCGGCGGCACCGTGGGCGCCATTGTCTCGGGCGTGCTGTTCGATGCCACGGACTCTTTTGCGAGCACCTGGATCGTGTGCCTGACGTGCTCCGCGGTCATGCTCGTGTTCCTGCTGGCATCCGAGCCCATCGCCGCCAAGCTGCGCGCGAGCGTGGCGGGGGAGTAGATAGGCCAAAGCGCATTGCCGCTTGTCCGCTTCGTCCGTAGCTACCGCGCGGCGCGTCTGGCCGAACGAGTCCCCATACCCTCGTTCGGTCAGATGCACCGCCGCTGTTTGTGTTTGTGCCGTATAATGACCACTACCTATGACGCGATACAAAAGAAAGGTGTTTGCCCATGCAGGCACAGAAGGCGGAGGGAACCCGCGACCTTATCGGCGCTGAGATGCGCGCCTGGCAAAAGATGCAGCAGATTGCTGCCGGCGTGTTCGAGCCGTTTGGCTTTAAGCCCATCGAGACGCCCGCCATCGAGCAGGTGGACGTGTTTGTCCACGGCATCGGCCAGTCGACCGACGTCGTGCGCAAGGAGATGTTCCGCGTGTTTAGCGGCGCCAACCTGGAGCGCGTCTTTACCGAGGGCACCGATACCAAGCTCAAGCCCAAGCAGCGCCTGGCGCTTCGTCCCGAGGGCACGGCTGGCGTGGTGCGCGCCGTCGTGGAGAACAACTTGGTGCCCCAGGGCTCCACGCCGTTTAAGGCTTACTACGCCGAGGCCATGTTCCGTGGCGAGCGTCCCCAGAAGGGCCGCTTGCGCCAGTTCCATCAGGTGGGCATCGAGTGGCTCGGCGCTCCCGATCCGGCGGCAGACGCCGAGTGCATCATTATGCTCATGGAGTTTTACAAGCGCCTGGGCTTCGATCTGTCCAAGCTCCGTCTGCTCATTAACTCGATGGGCGATGCCCAATGCCGTCCGGCCTATCGCGAGCAGGTTAAGCAGTTCATTCTCGACCACGCCGATGAGATGTGCGACGAGTGCCGCGAGCGCGCCGAGCTTAACCCGCTGCGCGCCTTCGACTGCAAGAACGACCACTGCCGCGAGATCATGGCCGACGCCCCGCTGATGGGCGACAACCTGTGCGATGAGTGCCGCGAGCACTACGAGCAGGTCAAGCGCTATCTGGACGTCGCCGGTATCGAGTACGTCGAGGATCCCACCCTGGTGCGCGGCCTGGACTACTACACCCGTACCGTCTTTGAGGTCGAGGCCCCTGGCGCCGGCGTCGGCTCCATCGGTGGCGGCGGCCGCTACGATGGCCTGGTCGAGCTCGAGG
>ENA-OQCE01000270-OQCE01000270.1-human-gut-metagenome-genome-assembly--contig:-NODE-270-length-25211-cov-2.834755_pt1 | contig 25211 bp, 38 predicted proteins | sample MGYA00242495_ERZ504572 | MGnify/ENA primary metagenome ERZ504572 (study PRJEB26092, sample SAMD00036228) | human gut metagenome | host: Homo sapiens | study: EMG produced TPA metagenomics assembly of... | reverse complement strand
GGAACATGATCAAGTTATACGGCGAACCGACCTATGTCATGAGAAATAAAGTAATCCGCAGCGGGAAGGAGAAAGGTTGGCACGACCCCTGAAACCGCGCGGAAGGGAACCATGACCTACAAGGTCCTGAAGGCCCACTGTCAGACGAACGATAGGGAAAACCTCAGCATCAAGTTTGATTCCATGGGGGTCTATGACAACACCTATGTTGGCATCCTGCAGACGGCCATTGCCAGCGCTCAAGGAATTTCCTATGCCCTGCGTCTTCACGAACTGCCACAATTGTCTGAACGCTGTCGGCGGTACGATCAACGAAGACGTTCATAAATACGCCCTTTCGGCGTGCAAGAAATACGGAGGCATCTTTGTCCCGCCCCATGAAGCGGTCATCCATCAGTACATGCGGGAAATGATCGTGAGTGCCGGCGATATGTCCATCGTTTCCGACAGCCATACGCGGTATGGATCCCTGGGCTCTCTGTCCATTGGCGAAGGCGGGCCGGAACTTGCCAAAGCCATGCTGGGTAAGTCCTATGCCCTGAAGTACCCGAAAGTCGTTGCCGTATTCATGACAGGAATGCCGAAACCTTGGGTTGGTCCCATGGACGTTATCCTTTCCATCATCGGCGAAGTCTTCAAGAACGGTTTTGTCAAGAACTGCGTTCTCGAATTTGTTGGTCCTGGCGTTGAGAACCTGTCCATGGATTTTCGCAATGGCATCGATACGATGAGACGGAATCGACGTGTCTGTCCTCACTGTGGACGACGGACGCAAAGACGGAAGAATACTTTGCCATCCACGGCCGTCCTGAAGATTACAAGGAAATGAAACCGGACGATGCCGCACTTTATGACAAGGTCATTGAAGTCAACCTCGATACGATTGAACCGGTCATTGCCCTTCCGTTCCATCCGAGCAATGTCTACAGCCTGAAGGAAATCATTGCCGATCCGAAGGAAGCCCTTTCCATCATCGACAAAAATGCCAAGCGCACCTTTGAAAATAACCCTAACGTCCATTGGAACCTTGCCGGAAAGATCCATGACGACGGCAAGCTCTATGTTGACCAGGGCGTCATCGCAGGCTGCTGTTCTGGTTCTTTTGAAAACCTCTATGCCGTCGGCAAGATGCTGAATATATGAATCACGGCGTCGGTAGCTTCAACTTCAACGTTTATCCTGCCAGTCAGCCGATCATGACAGCCTCATGGAAGCCGGGACCATCAAGACCCTCATGGACTACGGGGTCCGCGTAAAGAGTGCTTTTTGCGGACCTTGCTTTGGCGCCGGCGATACACCTGCCAACAACGAATTCTCCATTCGCCACACAACGCGCAACTTCCCGAACCGCGAAGGCTCTAACCCAGCCATGAACCAGTTCTCCTGTGTTGCCCTCATGGATTCCCGCAGCATTGCTGCAACGAGCTTTAACGGCGGTAAACTGACGAGTGCGGAAGACGTATGGCAGGATATTACCTATCCAAAGTACCACTTCAACAGCCAGATCTATGAAAATACGGTCTATAACGGCTTCAAGAAAGCCGAAAAGGATGTGGAAATGGTCTATGGTCCGGATATCCGCGACTGGCCTGATATGACGGAATTGGCAGATGACCTTCTGCTTAAGGTGGCAAGCGTCATCCATGATGAAGTCACGACGACGGATGAACTCATTCCTTCCGGTGAAACGGCATCCTATCGTTCCAATCCGGAAAAAATTTCCGCATTCACCTTGATCCGTAAGGACCGAAATACGTGGGCCGTGCCAAGACAGTCCGCGAATTTGAACGGGCTCGGCTTAAGGGTGATGAGAAAACGGCCATGGAATACTTCTCCATCTTGGAAAAGGCCGGTATTTTCGTGCCTAAGGACCGCCTCATGAACCATACGGGCATTGGCAGCGTTCTTTATGCAAAACGGCCTGGTGACGGCAGTGCCCGTGAATATGCAGCAAGCTGCCAAAAAGTCCTAGGCGCTTTGCCAATATCTGTATCGAATACGCAACGAAACGGTATCGCTCCAACTGTGTTAACTGGGGCATCCTGCCTTTCACCTACGGAACCGATCCTATCGACCTTCAGCCCGGTGAATACATCTACCTGTCGAACATACGCAATTCTGTGGAAAAAGGTTTGACAGAAGTGGAGGCTACGGTCATTTCTGAAGATGGGAAGACGAGAGTGATGAAGCTGAACCTTCCTGATGTGACGGAAGCAGAAAAGCAAGTCCTTCTTGCCGGTAGTCTCATCAACTTCTACAAACTGGGGAAATAAACCCAGCTATCAGGAAGAAACCTTAAACGCGCTATCAAGAGGAAACGAGGACAGAACAGGCCAGATAAAGGTCCTGTTTCCTCTTTCTTCATGATTTGATGGAAAAGAGGAGAACTGATGCAAACCATTTCACTGCTGGTCCTGATTGTAGCCATCGCCATTGGCTTTTGGAAAAACATCAATGTAGGAATCGTATCCCTGGCCCTGGGCTTTATCTTGACGGCCGCAATGGGGATAAGCGTCAAAGTCCTTGTCGCTGGTTTTCCAACCAAGCTTTTTCTGACCCTTTTGGGAACGATGTACTTTTTTGCCCTCCTGCAGGATAACCAGACCTTGGAACTTCTTTCGAGAAAAATTATCAGTTTATTTAAAACGAGGCCCTTTCTCATGCCTGTCGTGATCTATGTGGTTTCCTACGTCATGAGTGCCGCCGGGCCGGGCGCATTTCTGTCCAGTCCGTCATGGTCATCTTTGCTGTCAGCCTTGCAGTCCAGATGAAGGCGAACCCCATCCTTATGGCCGTCATGGCCATCTTGGGGGCTGTTGGTGGGACGGCATCCCCCATTGCCCTGACGGGAATCATCGTAAAAGACCTCACGGCTTCCCTCCATGTGCCGGGCATTGCGGTTCCTGTCTTTTACGGCGTTACGGCAGCAAACGTCTTTATTGCCGCTATCTTTTATGTGGTCTTGGGCGGTTATCGGATGACCCTTGACGCGAATCTTCAGAACGTGGGCGGTGAAGCCTTTACGCGGGAACAGAAGATCTGCCTTGCTGGCCTTGCTGCCCTTGTTGTCATGGTTGTCATCTTCCGTATGGATGTAGGGTTTGTCTCTTTCTTCCTTGCGTTTCTTCTCATGCTTGTCGGAGCGGCGGACAAAAAGCGTCCTGTAAAGCTTGTTCCTTGGAATGTCCTGATTCTTATCTGCGGCATCAGCGTTCTTATGAGCGTCATCAAAAAAGCAGGCGGGATCAAACTTTTGGCAGACCTCTTGGCCTCCCTTATGACGGAAGGCACGGCGGCCGGGCTCATTGCTGCTACGGCCGGTTTTATGAGCTGGTTCAGCTCGGCCAACGGCGTTGTCTTTCCAACCCTCATTCCGACCCTGCCTGAAATCATTGCCAAGGTAGGCGGCGAGCTACGCCTTGTCGATATGCTTGTTAGCGTGGTCGGGGCCGCAACGGTAGCCGGCATCAGCCTCTTTCCACAGGCGGCAGCTCATCATGGCGACGGTAGCCAGAACGAAGTGGCTTCGTCGGAAGATTTGTCGAAGATGTTCCTGAAACTTTTCCTCCTGTCTTTTTGTGCTGTTATGCTTGTCGTGGTCTTTTCCCTTGTAGGTAGGACCAAACTGATTGTGTATTGATTTACTGCTGAAAAGGAGAATGCTCATGTTTGCTTACGTTGGATCGAGAACGACAAAGGAACGCAATGCCACGGGAAAAGGAATTTCCGTTTACGAAGTACATGGTCATGACTGGAAGCTCATCCAAGTCGTGGGGGATTTGGTGAACCCTTCTTTCCAATGCTTTGACGAAACCGGGAATTTCCTCTATTCCGTCCACGGTGACTTCAGCGAAATCAGTGCTTTCAAACGGGACCGGAAGACGGGGCGCCTGACCTATCTCCATACGGCAAGTACAGAAGGAAAGAACCCGGTCCACCTGTCCATGGACCGTTGCAACAAGTGGATCTATGTGGCAAACCTTGCAACGGGCACAGTTTCTGTCATTGAACGCCGGGAAGATGGAACGGTGGGCAGCTGTGTCAATCAATATGTCCTTCCTGGCAAAGAGAAAGACTATTTTTCTCATCCCCATCAGGTCCTTCAAGATCCGTCCCGGGAATATCTGCTTGTTTCATGCCAGGGTCGGGAACATGGCTTTGGACAGGTTGACGTTTTCAAGATCAACCACGACGGCACGCTGACCCCGACAGATCGGGTGCCCAGCCGCGAGATTGCGGAACCCCGCCATCTGACCTTTGCTGGTCCCAAGGGCTGTTGCTATGGTTCCAATGAAAAGGATTACACCGTCACGGCCTATCATTTTGACACAAAAAAAGGGACCTTATCCCCCTTCCAGATTGTGCCAACCCTGCCTGATACCTTCACTGATGATGGCTGGGCAAGCGGTATCGTGTCTGCTCCCGGCGGCCGTTTTGTCTATGTGTCGAATCGCAAGGCAGATTTGGTGAGCGTTTTTGCTGCAGACCCTGCAACGGGAAAACTTTCCCTGGTTCAGTGGATCCCTACAAAAGGCAAACAGCCCCGCTTCATCGGTATGGTACCTGATGGGTCTATGCTCGTTGCGGCCAATGAACTGGGCGCGTCTATCCGTATCTTTGATGTCGATCCCCAAACGGGCCGCCTCCATGATGGTGAACATGTCATTAAGACGCATAGTCCCGTTTGCGTGACTTTTGCCCTCTAACGCAGCCGGCCTTGGGAGAAAGGCCGTTGCTTATGCCCACTGAACTGGCTGCCCGCGCAGCTTTTGATGTAAAAAGGAGAATGAACATGTTATGTCCTGTACGCCTTGTGTCCTGTGACCTTCGTGATGGCCAGCAGGCCGCCATCGCGACCCGCATGACGACGGAGGAAATGCTTCCCGTTCTGAAGCCGCTTGATGAATTTGGCTTTGATGCCTGGAAGTCTGGGGCGGTGCGACCTTTGACGCGTGCATCCGCTTTTTGGGAGAAGATCCCTGGGAGCGTCTGCGCATAATCAAGGCTCATGTGAAGAAGACGCCCCTGCGTATGCTTCTGCGGGGACAGAATCTTTTGGGCTATGCTCCTTACCCGGATGATGTGGTCGATCATTTTGTTGCCGCCGCAGCTCGTGACGGCATTGACATTTTCCTCATCTTTGACGGCCTCAACGATGTGCGCAATGTGCGCCGCGCTGCCGAAGCTGCCCTTAAAGCCGGGAAGAAGGTGGAAGCCAATCTTCAGTTTACGTCAAGTCCTGTCCACACGGTGGAATCTTTCATAAAGACGGCGCGGGACTATCTTGACATTGGTGCCACGGCCTTCATCTCGAAGACATGGGCGGGATGAAGACGCCCCGGGAAGCGGTAGAGACCGTCAAGGCCTTGAAGGCAACCTTTGATGTGCCGGTCCACTATCATGCGCACTGTGTAGGCGGGATGACAGATATTACCTACTGGGAAGTTATCCGTGCCGGTGTCGATGTGGTAGATGTGGACACAGCTGCTTTTGCCTTGGGAACCGGGCATCCTTGCGCGGAAAGCTTGATTGCCGTCCTTGCCGGCACGGAACGCGATACAGGACTTGACTATACGAAGCTAGCGCCCATTACGGCTCACCTCCAAAAGGTGCGGCAGGCCCATCATGAATATGAATCAAAGCTGCGCGGGGTTGACATCAACGTAGTGCGTCATCAGATCCCTGGCGGGATGCGGAGCAACCTGGAATTCCAGCTTGCCCAGCTCAATGCGGAAACCCACCTGCCGGAGGTCCTTAAGGAAGTGGTCGCTGTTCGCCGTGATCTGGGCTATCCCCCGTTGGGGACACCTTTTTCTCAAATGTGCGGCGCCCAGGCTACGATGAATGTCATGAGCGGGGGCCGCTACAAGGTCCTTTTAAAGGAAGTGAAGGATTACGTCCTCGGGAAATATGGTAAAGCGCCTGGACCTGTTGCGGAAGTTCTTAAGAAGCTCGTCCTTCGTAAGGAGTTGGAACCGCTTTCCTGTCGCCCAGCTGACCTGATTGCACCGGGCTGGCAGGCGGGCGTTTCCGCAAGCCGAGACATTGCAAAAAGTGAGGAAGATATCCTTACGTATCTTCTTTTTCCGCAAGTGGGTGGGGAGTTCCTTAAAAGAAAATATGCATAATAAGCGGGACACTCAGGAAAGACCGTTTATGCGGCTAAGGGAGGCTGTCTTTTTCAGACAGCTTCCTTTTTGCGTGGATTTTTGCCAATCTGGGGGAAATGCCATTGACATTGCCATCTGAAAAAAATACACTAGGAAGATAATCCATTACAACGGAAGAAAGGAAGGATAGGAGATGGAAAAAGAAGTACCGGAACTCATCACCGTGGAAGCTGCGAGGGACAGTCACCGCTGGGTGGCCATTACAGCCCTGCTGCTTGCCATTGGTGTCATTTTGCATACCATCAGTCCCAATGTGGGCGGGGTGACGCCCAACTGGACCATTGCCATGTATTCCATAACCACCAATTTGACTCATCCTGGTCTTTTGCGCGCCCTGGGGACGGGATTTGTGGCAGGGCTTACCATTGTGCCTTCTTCCAAATCGGCATTTCCTTTGGGCAACATTGCCAGTGAAATTGCAGGGTCCTTGACAGCCTGCCTTCTTGTGAAGGCTTTTGTCTCCCTCCATCTGGGAAAATTTCGTCTGGTCCCCCTTATCATCGGCTTTTTTGCCACCCTTGTGAGTGGTTCTGTTTTCACGAACATCCTCTGTATTGTCCTGGGTCTTCCCTTTTCCACGTGGCTCAAGGTCATGCTGCCTGTCGTGCTTGTCGTTGCTGTCCTCAATGCACTCATTACCCAGGTCCTTTATAGGCCGGTAGAAAAGGTATTCCATACGACAGGAGGTGAAGACCATGAGTGACAGTGTCATCCGTCTTTCGGGATTTTATTACGCCTATCCCCAGAGCGATGTTCTTTTGAAGGATATCAATCTTTCCGTTGAAAAAGGTTCCTTTGCGGCCATCGCAGGACCCAGCGGCGCCGGCAAGACGACTCTCTGCCGGGCCATGACGGGGATTGTGCCGACCTACTATGGCGGCCGCTATGCCGGGGCGGTAGAAGTGCTCGGCGAAGATATCCGCGATAAAAAGATTTCGGATCTTGCCATGCGCGTTGGCATTATGCTTGATGATTACGAAAGCCAGATGGTCTCCCTCACGGCAGGTGAGGAAATCAGTTTCAGCCTTTTGAATCACGGTTTCAGTCCTGATGAAGTCGACGCCCGCGTCAAAGAGGCCTTAAATGACGTCGGATTGCCGGACCGGGAAAACTACCAGCTTGATGAGCTGTCGGGCGGACAGCGGCAGCGCCTGCTTTTGGCCTCCGTCCTTGCGACACGTCCTGATATCCTTATCCTTGATGAACCGGTTTCGGCCATGGACCCTGATGGGGCTCGTTCCCTGTATGCCCTTGTGGACCGGATCCATAAAGCCCACGGAATGACCGTTGTCGTTGTGGAACATGACCTTAATTATCTGCTGCCTACATGACTCATATGGTGCTTATGGAAACAGGAAAGATCAAGGTTCAAGGTCCCTTTGAGGAAGCCGCCCGCCGGGCCTTTCCCCAGGAATCACTCCGGGCCAACCTCCCTGAACTGTGGCGCATCAAACTGGGCCTTGAAGCAAAGTACCCCGTAACACTGCAGGATTGGCGCAGTGAAGCGGCAGCCCTGCAGGAACTTGCGGAACGCTTTGAAAAGGAGAAAGACCATGATTGAAGCAAAAACCGTAACCTTTGCCTATCGGCGGGGCATACCCGTCTTGAACGATATCAGCTGTACCATCCATGATGGGGAGGCGGTGGCCCTTTTGGGGCATAATGGAAGCGGCAAAACAACCCTGAGCCGTCTTTTTATGGCCCTCAATCATCCCCGCAGCGGGCAAGTCCTCATCGATGGCCGGGATATTGTCAATTTTGAACCGGCAGACCTGGCCGACCAGATTGGCTACGTATTCCAGAATCCAGACCTGCAGATCTTGGGGGATACGGTCTATGAAGAAGTGGCCTATGGGCTCGCCAATAAGAAGCTTCCTCGATCCACCATTGACCGTCAGGTGCGGGATGCCGTGGAGGCCATGGGACTGACGCCTTTTTTGGACCGTTATCCGCGGGCCCTTTCCTTTGGTCAGAAACGCCGCCTTGGCGTTGCGACGGCCCTTGCGCTTCAGCCTAAGACCTTGATCCTTGATGAAATCACCAACGGGCAGGACGAACAGGAAAAGTGTCATATGATGGCGTATCTTGGCAGACTTCAGCAGGAGCGCCATATGACACTCATCCTCATTACCCATGATATGGATATTGCCCGAACTTATACAACACGGGCCCTCGTCCTGTCCCATGGGGACCTCGTCTATGATGGCCTTACAGCGGAGCTTTTTGACGGCAAGCGTCCCATTGAGGCGTGGGGACTGAAACAGCCTATTCTTTCCCGCATCTGCGCGCAAATGAAAGTAACGGGTGTGACGACGCCGGAAGAGCTCTGCAGCAAGCTTGCGCTGAAAGGAGGCGAGGGAAAATGAAATTGACTGCGTTTACGCGCCTTGTCCTCGTCCTTGCTGTCACAGCCTGGGTCTTTTTGCTTCCTATCCCGGCTGTTGCATGATCCTTGCCTTGGAACTTGTCATCCTTCTTTATATTAAACGGGACCGCGCCACCATGGCGGCCATCGGAACCTTGACGGTCTTTACGGCTCTCATGATTATCTTCCAGATGCTTTTTGGCTCGAGTCTTGAAGTGGCCCTGACGGGCGGCCTGCGGATGTTTGTTATGACAACGGCCTTCCTCTGCCTTTTGGCATCGACGAAGATCCAGGATATTTCCCAGGCTCTTGTAGAAAAGTTCCATATGCCCTATGAGTATGCTTTTATGCTCACGACTGCCCTGCGCTTTGTACCGGATTTCCTGTCAGACAGCGCCATCACCCTTGACGCCCAGTCCTGTCGGGGGTATTCCAACCGCGGCAATGCTTGAAACGTCTATTTGCCTATCTGGCTGTTGTCAAACCCCTTGTCATGCGGGCTGTCGCCAAGTCGGACACGCTTGCCCTTTCTATGGAACTTAAGGGCTTTGGGCCCAATACGTACCGCAATCGCCGGCCTATGAAACTTGGCGTGTGGGATTATTTCATGCTCCTTGTGACCGTGCTCCTGTGTGCTTATCCGCTGTGGAGCCATCGTGTAGGTCTTTGACCTCTGCTAAAACAGGGTTCGTTTCTTTGTGGATAAAAACTGCTGCGTGAAGCGGCAGTTTTTTATGGATTTTTTGTGAACAATTCGCTTTAAAAAATAAGGAGGAATGCGGGGTTTCAGCACTTTTCCCACTGTTTTCCGGACCTTATCGCGATGGCAGGTCATAAAGGGAAATAATATAAGTTCTTAAAATAGAATTATTTTAAAAAATCCAAAGAATTTTTGACAATTCTTGACTGAAATATTGTATAATGAAATAAGCTGTTATGTTTTTCATCTTCTTTTTGCGAGGAAGTAGGGGAAAATGTACAGTTTTACGCTGCACATTAATGGAGCAAAGGTGGTGAGACCATGTCCATGTTAGAAGATATCAAAGCTGCAGAAAAGGCTGCTGATGAACTGAAGAAAGAAAAGACGGCAGCTGCCCGCACGCTTTTGCGCGATGCCCAGGAAGAAGCCCGGAAGGAAGCGGACGCCCTCGTGGCAAAGGCCCGGGAGGCAGCGCAGAAGACCGTTTCGGAAGCAGAAGCAAAGGCCCATAAGGAAGCTGATGCCTTTGTCGCCCGAAAGGCCGAAGAAGACCGGCAAAAGGCGGAGGCCGCCCGCGCCCGTCTTGACAATGCGGTGAAGTACATTATGGAAAAGGTCGTGATCGAATGCTAGTCAAAATGAAAAAATGGACGCTTTATGCGCTCAAGCAAGATCGCGACGCCCTGCTCATGGCCCTGCAGAAAGATGGCAGTGTCATGATTGAATCCGAAGGGGAGAAAAAAGGCCTTGAAGCGCGGAAGAAGTGAGCGCCCAATTGGAAAAGACCGGTCAGGTCCTGCGTTTTATGGCGCAGAACGGGGCCAAGGGAGGTCTCTTTCCCAAGCGGACGGAACTGTCCTATGATGCTTTCCTAACGCCCAGTCAAACGGGTGAGAAGGTCACGGAACGGGTGGATACCTTGGCTAATCGGGTGGCCTCTCTTGACAGTGAAGCAGCCGCCCTCCGTACCCAAATAGAGAGCCTGAATCCTTGGCTGGACCTTGATATTCCCTTGGAACAGCTGAGTTTTACGGAAGATACCCGCCTGTTTGTAGCTTTGTGCCCGATAAGGAAGTGGACGCTGTTCGGGAAGGCCTTGAACCGCTTCTTGCGGAAATGAAGACCTATGGCCTTGCTCCCGATGGACAGGCCCTCGTTGTCCTTGCTCACAAGGATGCGGAAGAAGGGGTCAAACACCTCCTCAAGGACCATGAATTTACGGAAGCCGTTCTTCCTAAGCGCAGCGGCCTTGCCCGGTGCGTGGCAAAAGAACTGGCGGAAGAGGCGAAGGCAGGGAAATCGAAGCCGAAAAACTGCGCTTTGAAGCAAAGGAAGCGGCTAAGGATAAAGCCTCCGTTGAGCTCTATTATGATCAGCTAAGTGCGGAAAAGGACCGCCTTGCCGATGCCGGCATCGAAACAGAACGTGCCTTTGTCCTAACAGGCTGGATCCGCGGGGATAGGCAGTCACATGTGGAACAGGTCATCAGCGGGGTAACGGATGCTTACCAGCTGACCTTCCGGAATCCTAACGAAGGGGAAATCCCACCGACGGTCCTTGAAAACAACAAGCTTGTGGCACCTTATGAATCCGTCATTGGGCTTTACTCCCTTCCTAAGGCCGGGACCCTCGACCCTGATTTTTTAATGGCACCGTTCCATTTCATCTTCTTTGGAATGATGCTTTCTGATGCAGGCTACGGTCTTGTCCTGACGATCTTGCTTTATCTTGTCATGAAGAAAGTAAAACCCCAGGGATTGGGCGGTCAGCTCGTTATGGTCTGCCTCTTTGGCAGTATCTCAACCATTATCTGGGGGGCACTTTTTGGCGGCTGGTTTGGCCTGGAATGGCATCCGCTGCTTTTTGTCCCTATGAATGAACCACTGAAGATGCTTGCCTCTGCTTTGGCCTTGGCATCCTTCATCTGGCGCTGGGGATGCTGACCAAGGCCTATCTCCTGATTCGCGATGGCGACATCATGGGGGCTGTCTGCGACCAGTTCAGCTGGCTCATCCTCTTTACCGGTCTTTTCCTCATGCCGTTTGTACCAGGCAGTATCGGAAAAGATATCGCCCTTTTGGCGCTGCCATCATCGTCCTATTTGGGGGACGGGATAAGAAGGGAATCGTGAGCCGCTTGATTGGCGGTGTCCTGAGCCTTTATAACATCAGTGGCTACCTCAGTGACCTCTTGAGCTATTCCCGTATCTTTGCCTTAGGTCTAGCAACGGGCGTCATCGCCATGGTCATCAATACGGTTGCCCAGATGCTCATTGCGGCTGGACCTGTGGGAACAGCCGCCGCTGTGGTCGTTCTTGTAGGCGGTCATTTCTTCAATATCATCATCAACATCCTGGGTGCTTTTGTTCACAGCTCCCGGCTGCAGTACATTGAATTCTTTGGTAAGTTCTATGAAGCAGGCGGCCGCGCGTTTGTTCCGCTGGCGCTTCGCACCAAATACACGGATATCGTGAAATAAGCCAATTTAAGGAGGATATGAATCATGATTAGTTTAGGAACAGCTCTTGCTATCTGCGGCGCCGCCATTGCGGCTGCCCTTGCCGGCGTTGGCAGCGCATGGGTGTCGGGATTGCCGGCCAGGTGCCAGCGGCGTTGTCAGTGAAGATCCGGATAAGTTTGGTAAGGTTCTCGTGCTTCAGGCCCTTCCTGGTACGCAGGCATTTACGGTCTATTGATTGGGTTTGTCATCATCATGAATATTGGTCTTGTCAGCGGAGCTCCGAAGGACCTCACCCTTTATCAGGGCCTGTCCCTTCTCTTTGCTGGTCTGCCGATGGGTATTGGCGGCCTGCTTTCTGGTATCTATCAGGGCAAGGTAGCTGCTTCCGGTATCTACCTGACGGCAAAACGTCCGGAAGAAACCGGTAAAGGCATCATTTTGACCGCTATGGTTGAAACGTACGCCGTATTGAGCCTTCTGATTTCCTTCATCATGGTCAACGGTGTGAAACTGTAAAGAGAGGTGGACGCGTCGTGGCAGGCAACAAAATCATTGAAAAGATAGAAGAAGAAGCTAGACAGGGCGCGGCGGCGATTGAAGCGGAAGCAAAGCAAAAAGCGGAAGCGGAAAAGAGCCGTATCCTCGGGAAAGCAAAGGAATCCGCAGCGGAGATTGAAGCAAAGGCCCAGGCAGATGCCAAGGAAGCGGCCGGCCGTCTCATGCTGATTGCTGACCTCAAGAGCCGCAAGGACAGCCTTGCCGCTCAGCGGGCCGTTATCCAGGAGGCCTTTGACCAAGCAGCGCTCCGCTTGTCCCAGCTTCCCCAAGAAACCTGGGAAAAGCTGATCCTTGCCATCGTCACCCAAAGTGATGTGGAAGGGACGGAAACGCTGGTTGTACCCGCTAAGGACCGCGCAGTCTATGAAAATGGTTTTCTTTCCAAGATCAACAAGACCCTTGTGGACCAGGGAAAGAAAGGTGAAATGACCTTGGACAGCGAGACGGCTTCCTTCAAGGAAGGGATCCTCATCCGAGGGAAGGATTGTGACTACGATGGCTCTTTCGCCACGCTCCTGAGAGATGTACGCAGCGAGGAGGAATATCGCGTAGCAGGGATCCTGTTTGACGCGGAGGTGAAGTAACATGGCCCAGCCAGTTTGAATTTGCCCTGGGCCGGATCAGCGTCCTTTCCACGCATTTGTTATCGGCGTCCCAGCTTCGCCGCATTGCCGAAGCCGGTTCCACTAAGGAAGCACAGAAACTGCTTTTGGAAACCGGTTACGGTGAAAATGCGGCAACGGAGCAGGAACTGGCCACGGGCGAGATCGATCTCATCATCCGCGGTCAGCTTCAGCTGACGAGGAAACGAATTAAGGAACTGACGCCCGATCCGGAACTGACAGGACTTTTTCTCCTGCCCGTCGATACCCATAATATCAAGGCCCTTTTGAAGGCCCGCCTTTTGGGGACAAGTGCCGACGAGATCCTTCGTGATGGAGGAAACTTCCCCCTTGATACGCTAAAGGATATGATCCAGACCAAGTATTACGAGGACATGCCCCCAGTCTACCGCGATACACTGAATGAAATCGAGTCGGAACTCGGCCGTGAGGCCGATCCCCTTGTTTTCAGCGCTATGGTGGATGGGGCGATGTTCCGCCATGCCAAGGCAATCATGGACGCAAAGCACGAAAAAGGATTCATTCGAGCATATTTCTCCCTGTGGGCCGATTTCCAAAATACACTGAGCCTGATCCGGGCCCAGAATCTCCATTGGGAGCTCAGTCAGCTCCGCCTCGTCCTCGTCGACGCCGGCGAGATTCCCCGGACTGTCTTTGAAGAATGCCTTGATACGCCGCCTGAACAGCTTGGGGCGCGCCTCAATCAGGGCGCCCATGGTGCGGATCTCGTCCAGGCTATCAACGAATTTGCCCAGACCGGAGACCTCGGCATCATTGCCCGCCGTATGCAGGAAGGCAAGATGCAGATCATCCGCCTTGCCAAATGGGAGACGGACTCCTTAGGGCCTATTGTAGGTACCTATATGCCCGCGAGGTTGAAGCCGAGGCCCTGCGCCTGATTTTTGGGGCCCTTGCCGGCGGCTTTGAAGCAGAGCTGCCTGAAATCTACACATAAGATCGCGAAGCTTGGGAGGAAAGATATGGATAAGAATAAGATTGCTGTTGTCGGTGATCCCAGCTCCGTTATGATCTTCAAGGCAGTAGGCTTTGATGTATTTTATGAACAAGAGCCGGACCAGATCAAACGACGGCTCCACACACTGGCTGATGAAGGGTATGTCGTCATTTACATTACGGAAATGGCAGCAAGTCTTGCGGCTGATGTCATCGATGAATATGCGACGGCGACTTTCCCGGCTATTATTCCGATTCCTGCTGGCAGCAAGTCCTTGGGACTTGGGATGAAGCGGGTCAAGGAAAATGTGGAAAAAGCCGTTGGTGCCGATATTCTATTCAAAGAAGGGTAGGGAGATAACCGATGAGCGGAAGGATCGTTAAAGTATCCGGCCCGTTGATCGTTGCTGAAGGCATGAAGGACGTGGAACTGTATGATGTGGTCCGCGTCAGTGAAAAGCGACTGATCGGCGAGGTCATCGAATTAAGAGACGATAAGGCTTCCATCGAAGTCTATGAAGAAACGGCCGGCCTTGGTCCGGGCGAACCGGTGGAATCGACAGGTTCCCCGCTGTCCGTGGAACTGGCCCCAGGCCTGATCGAAAGTATTTTTGACGGCATCCAGCGCCCGCTGGAAGTCATTTATCAATCAGAAGGCGACCGCATTACCCGCGGCATTGATGTGCCGAAACTGAACCGGGAAAAGAAATGGGCTTTTGTCCCCGTGGCCAAGGTAGGCGACGAAGTTTCCGGCGGTGATGTCATCGGTACGGTCCAGGAAACCCCGGCCGTCCTTCATAAGATCATGGTGCCGCCTGGTAAGAGCGGCGTTGTGGAATGGGTCTTTAGCGGTGAAGCTACCATTACGGAACCGGTCTATAAATTAAAGGAAGCAGATGGAACTGTCAAGGAATATCCTATGCTCCAGACCTGGCCTGTCCGTAAGGCCCGCCCTTATAAGTCGAAACTGGCTCCTGATGAACCGATGGTCACGGGCCAGCGCGTCATCGATACACTGTTCCCGATTGCAAAGGGCGGTGTGGCCGCCATTCCGGGGCCTTTTGGTTCGGGCAAGACCGTTACGCAGCACCAGCTTGCCAAGTGGCTGATGCCGATATCATCATTTACGTCGGCTGCGGTGAACGAGGCAACGAAATGACGGACGTACTGAACGAATTCCCGGAACTAAATGACCCGAGAACGGGCCTTCCCTTGATGAAGCGAACGGTCCTTATTGCCAATACGTCCGATATGCCTGTTGCCGCGCGTGAAGCTTCCATCTACACGGGCATTACGCTGGCGGAATATTTCCGTGACATGGGCTATAAAGTCGCCATTATGGCTGACTCCACGTCCCGTTGGGCAGAAGCTCTTCGCGAAATGTCCTCCCGTCTGGAAGAAATGCCGGGCGAAGAAGGTTACCCGGCTTACCTTGCCTCCCGTTTAGCTGAATTCTATGAACGGCAGGTGAAGTGGAATGTATGGGTAAGGATGAGCGTGTGGGGGCCGTATCGGCCATTGGCGCTGTATCTCCTCCGGGCGGTGATATTTCTGAACCGGTTTCCCAGGCGACGCTTCGCATTGTCAAGGTTTTCTGGTGCCTGTCTTCGGCCCTTGCCTATGCGCGTCACTTCCCGGCCATTGACTGGCTGCAGAGCTATTCCCTTTATTCGGACCGCCTGCGTAAGTATTACGATGCCAAAGTAGCTCCTGACTGGTCAAAGCTTGTTGGAACCACCATGGAAATCCTTCAGGAAGAAGCCAACCTCAATGAAATTGTCCGCTTGGTTGGTATCGATGCCTTGGGCTTCAAGGACCGCATCACCATGGAATGTGCGCGTTCCATCCGTGAAGATTTCCTTCACCAGAACTCTTTCCATGAAGTGGATACCTACACTTCCTTGGAAAAACAGTACGATATGCTGAAACTGATCATTACGTGGTACCAGAAGGCCTTGGACCTTTCTGGCAAACATATTGCGCTGGACCGTATCATCGATATGCCCGTCCGGGAACAGATTGGCCGTGCCAAGTATATTCCTGAAAGTGAACGGGATGAGAAGTTTGCCCAGCTGTTCAAAGATTTGGATCAGGCCTTTGCCGATCTGACGGAAGAGGGTGGCGACAATGCGTAAAGATTATAAGACAATCCGGGAAGTCGTCGGCCCCCTGATGACGGTGGATCATGTAGCTGGCGTGAAATATGACGAGCTGGTGGAAATCCATCAGGCTAACGGCGAAGTCCGCAGCGGCCGTGTCCTTGTGATTGATGGGGACCGTGCCTTGGTCCAGCTGTTTGAAAGTTCTCAGGGTCTGCAGGCTTCCACGGCCAAGGCTCGTTTCGTAGGACACGGGATCCAGCTCGGTGTTTCTCCGGATATGCTGGGCCGCGTCTTCGACGGTATGGGCAACCCCATTGATGGTGGGCCCAAGATCATTCCCCAGGAATATCTCGATATCAATGGGGCTCCGATGAACCCGGCTGCCCGTGACTATCCTGCCGAATTTATCCAAACCGGCGTCAGTGCCATCGATGGCTGAACACGCTGGTACGCGGTCAAAAACTGCCGGTTTTCTCCGGTTCCGGTCTGCCCCATGCCCAGCTGGCTGCCCAAATTGCCCGTCAGGCCAAGGTCCTCGGCAAGGATGAAAAATTTGCCGTTGTCTTTGCGGCTGTCGGGATTACCTTCGAAGAAGCCAACTTCTTCATGGAAGACTTCAACCGTACCGGTGCCCTGAGCCGTGCCGTTATGTTCATCAACCTTGCCAATGACCCGGCTGTCGAACGTATTTCCACGCCGCGTATGGCCATTACGGCAGCCGAATATCTGGCTTTTGAAATGGACATGCATGTGCTTGTCATCATTACGGACATTACCAACTATGCCGATGCCCTGCGTGAAGTCTCTGCTGCCCGTAAGGAAGTTCCGGGCCGCCGCGGCTACCTGGCTACCTTTATACGGACCTTGCCACCATGTACGAACGGGCAGGGAAGATCCGCGGCAAGAAGGGCTCCATTACGATGATCCCAATCCTGTCCATGCCGGAAGATGATAAGACCCATCCAATCCCTGACCTTACGGGATATATTACGGAAGGTCAGATCATCCTTTCCCGCGAGCTGTATCGGAAAGGACTCAAACCGCCGATTGACGTCCTGCCATCCCTGTCCCGACTGAAGGATAAGGGCGTTGGTAAGGGAAAGACCCGTGAAGATCATGCGGATACGATGAACCAGCTCTTTGCTGCCTATTCCCGTGGGAAATCGGCAAAAGAATTGGCCACGATCCTTGGTGATTCTGCCTGAGCCGCGTAGATAGCTTTATGCAAAATTTGCCGACGCTTTTGAACGGGAATATGTTTCCCAGGGGTATGAAACCAACCGCTCCATCGAGGAGACCCTCGACATCGGATGGAAGCTTTTGGGCATCCTGCCGAAGGGCGAACTGAAACGTATCCGTGACGAATACTTGGATAAGTACTACAAACCTGCGGATGGCTCTGAGGGGGAATAACCCATGGCTACAACTGTGAACCCGACACGAATGGAGCTGACCCGCCTCAAGAAGCGGCTCGCGACGGCAGTGCGGGGGCATAAGCTCCTAAAGGACAAACGGGATGAAATGGTGCGCCAGTTTATGCTTTACATCCGGCGCAACCACGAACTCAGACAGAAGATGGAAAAAGCTCTGTCCGATGTATCCCAGCATTTTGTCCAGGCAAAGGCTCAGATGGGGTCCCTCTATATGAGTGAAGCCCTTCTCTATCCGGCACGGAGCGCTGAATTTGAAGTAGGGACGAAAAACGTCATGAGCGTTGACGTCCCGACCATCAAATACACGGGCGCGACAACGGATGATGAGACCCGCGTGCCTATGCCTTTACCTTTACGTCGGCAGAACTTGATAATGCGTCGTAAATCTTACCTCGTACCTGCCCGATCTGTTGGAGCTTGCTGAGGTGGAAAAGACCTGCAATATGCTCGCCGATGAAATCGAAAAGACTCGGCGGCGCGTCAACGCCCTGGAATATGTCATGATTCCGGAAATGCAGGAAAATATCAAGTATATTACCATGAAGCTTTCGGAAAATGAACGTGCCAGTACGGTACGCCTCATGAAAGCCAAGGAAATCATGGCCAAATAAGGAGGGACCCCTGCAGGCAGCAGGGGTCCTTCTTTTCTTATGCCTTACCCGTATGGAAACCCGGCAGGAGGAAGTATTGGACGGAACCTATGGAACCCGCTACAATGGAATTATCCAATCTAGGGAAGCTGAAAGACAGTGGCAGCTGCCAGTCTTCTTGCCGGTATCCTAAGGATTTCAGGCAGGGATTTTTTACCCAATCTGTCAATTCCCTTTTTTCTACCTTCCTGAAAGATCAGCGTTTTTTCGCTGACGCCACTTCACCATGACAGAAATGGGGTTTTTGGCTTGGACTAAGAACGTAAATCAGCCTGTGGGTCGGATTGACCTTGACAATCATTTTGGAAAGAGAGGTGAGGCGAGCCATCTTTTCCCTATGAAAGGAATGCCAGCTCGCGTTTGCGATGAAACGTACCCAGCAGATCCTACTAGTCGTCATCATGATGTTTGTCGCTGTATCAGGTGTCTACCGGTATCTGCCTTGCTTCAAGGAGGTTTTTATCTCTGGGAGGGAGCCTTATGAAAATTGTGCAGAAGCCGGAAGTGAACCCAAAGGCGCCATCGGTGAGGCCTCATCAAAACTTGTCGTCCTGCCAAGTCCGGAAACCATCCGGAGCTCAGGTACAGGAGAGATTGCCGTGTCAAACCAAGTGACTACGCCCTACGGCGAAGCCCCCCATATCCTGAGCATTTTCCCAAGGACCATCCCAGTTCATTGAAACCGGTCCTGCGATGGGAAAAGGCGGATGATGCCGTAGTCTATGAGGTCCAGCTTGCTAAGGATGGAACTGTATTTCAGACTGATGGCTATGTCTTTATTAACGGCTATCATGCCGTCCTTCCTGACGACTATGCGGCTGACCATTTTGAATTCCGGGTCCGCGCCCTTAATTTGGACCGTGTCCCGATGACTCCCTTTTCCGCGTGGGAAACGGTCTATGTAGATCCCCAAATGCCTTCCCTCCAGCGTCCTGTCCCGACCAACCGCTTCAATGAAGGCATAGGGACGACCCTTCTTTATCCTGTTTATAACTGGATTCCTGTCCACGGGGCCCGAAACTACGAAGTGGAGATTCTCAGCCGCTTGCCGGAGCGTCCAGATCAGCGGGCAGACGCGGCGATTACCCTAGGACGGGGCAAGGCGACTGGCTTTGATTGGTATGACGATACAAAGCGCGTGGCTTCTTATCCCCTTTATTGGCGGGTCCGCGCCCTTGATGACGAAGGTCAGCCCATTGGCGTATTTTCTGAGCCCCAGAAAATGGTAATAAATCCATCTGACCACTGGGAGGTTGCGACTTTGGGCGACAGTATTTACCATGGCGGCGGGAACCTTTCCTATTCACCGAGTGATTGGGAATACAGCTTCCAGCACTATTTGAAGTTTGATTCCATTAACCTGGCCCAAAGCGGGGATACGAGCGGGGCCACCTTGGCCCGCTTTGATGATGATGTCCTGCCTTTCCATCCCCACTATCTCATCATCATGACGGGAACCAACAGTCTGCGGGCTGGCGTGGATCCAGATGATGTCATTTCCGACCTTGCCGCCATCAAGGAAAAATGTGAACAAAACGGGATCTGCCAATTTTTATGACCTTGCCACCAATCAATCCCCAGAATATTGCCCGGGCCTTCAATGAACCGACGGCTGAGGATTGGAAGGAGCGCTTTGCTGCTGTCAATGCTTATATCAGGACCCAGATCCATATCGATCTTGCGGGAAAAATCCCCGAAGGGGTGGACCTTCCGACGGAACTCGGCCTTGATGGCATTCATCTCGATCCGCCCGGTAAGAAACTGATGGCAGAAGCGGTCAACGAGCAGTGGGAAAAGGTTCTGGCCCAATTTGCGGAAAAATAGTCGCTGGAGGTGCATTGGCTGGGGATTTCCCACATAGGGAAATGATACTGATTGTTTATACTATTTTATGATTTTTTCTGTTTGTACCCACTTATTCATGAAACTTTCATTTTCTTTTTTTATAATAAGCCCTAGAGGAAGGCAAGAAAGCAGGGTGACTCCAGACCCTGCAGCATGGATCCGTTGGTGACTCCTCTCCGGCGTTTCTTTTCTTGTCATGCAAGCCTCTATTTTTCCCCAGGTAGTCCAGAGCTTCCCCGCTCGGATTACCATCCCCATATCCGGAGTCCCCATGTTGGGGGCTCATTTTTTTTTGATGGTTTATATCATTCGCGATGATTTTCATCTTTTTCACGAAAAAGGTGTAAAATAAGACGTCACTCAAGTGGTTTATCCCATCATAACAGATTTCTTTTTGCAGGTTTCCTATATCGGAAAGGAGGAATTCCATGAAAATCCTCGTTGTAGAAGATGAACCTTCCTTAAACCAGATTATTGCCAAGAGGCTCAAGATCGAAGGCTACTCCGTCGATCAAGCAGAAAATGGCCGTGATGCTTGGAGTTTGTGGCGCTGGCCGAATACGACCTGCTCATCGTGGACATCCTTATGCCCGAAATGGATGGTCTGACCCTTGTCCACACGCTGCGGGAAAAGAATGTGACCGTACCGGTTCTTTTCCTTACGGCCCTTGATGGGACGGAAGATAAGGTCAAGGGCCTTGATGCCGGAGGGGATGATTATTTGGTCAAACCCTTTGAATTTTCAGAGCTCCTTGCCCGGGTTCGGGCCCTCTTGCGCCGCTCTGGGGGGACGGCGGTGCCCAAGAATGAATTGCAGCTGTCCGATCTTGTCCTGTCGGAGAGTGCCCATACGGTTACCCGCGGCGGGAAGCCAATCGCGTTGACCCCCAAAGAATTTTCTGTGCTCGAATACCTGCTTCGGAACCAAGGGATTGTTCTGTCCCGGGATAAGATCCTGGAACATGCCTGGGATTTTTCCTATGAAGGAGCTTCTAACATGGTAGATGTATACATCAAGACCTTACGAAAGAAAATCGACCATGATTTTGAGCCTAAGCTCCTTCACACCGTACGAGGTGCCGGTTATGTCCTTAAGGAATAAGCTGGTTTCCTTTTCTGCTTCTGTCATGCATTTTTTGAAGGATATGCCCGTTTCCATCAAGGTCACGGCCTACTATACCCTGTTTTTGGGGTTATTGCTTCTGCTTGTGACCATGAGCGGGTTTCAAATGGCTAAGTACCTTGAAATCAAGGAAATGGACAAAGTGCTCCTAGAGGTGACGGTCCGGGCCTCGCGCAACGAAAAAGCTTTTGATGTCTATGATCGAAATGTCTATCTTTCCATCCACAATCATGAAGATAAGATTGTCTACGGCGGCATGCCGGAAGGGTTTCCTCAGGAGCGCCCCCATTTTGGGGAAGGCCCCCAATCTATTAAGGTTGGAGGTGTGGAATACCGCTATGTGGATATTCCAGTTCGGCCTCCGCGGGAGCTGCGGGGTGATAGGACGGATACTTCCTTGACGGGCATGGGGCTTGATCTCCAGCAGCCGCGTCAGGGACCGTTTGTGTCGGGAGAAAAATATGGACATCATCTGTGGGTTCGGGGCATTATGTCCGGGGAAGCTGCTTCCAGCAGATGGCGGACCCTGATTGTGACCTATCTGGTGTTCTTTCCTCTCTTTTTGATTCTTGTTATCGTCGGGGGCTACCGGATTGTCCGCCGTTCTTTTGCACCTGTGGCCTCCATGAGCAAGGCAGCCCGGGCCATTGGGGAAACGGGGGACCTATCCCAGCGGCTTCCCGTTGGCGAAGGAAGTGATGAAATCCATCAGATGGGACGCACCATGAACCACATGCTTGATCAGATTGAGGATCTCATGGGCCGTGAAAAACGCTTCACCTCCGATGTTTCCCATGAGCTCAGGACGCCATTGCTGTCATTATGGCAGAAAGTGAATTCGGTAAGGATTACGCGGAAAACGTAGAAGAAGCGAAAAAGGAAATGGGCAGGATCTTTGACCAGGCCCGTCACATGAACCGCATGATTGGGCAGCTCCTCGAACTGACCCGACTCGGCAACAAGCGGTCTGTTCCCCTCTCGCCCCTTGATATCTCAGCCTATGTGGCAGATATCGTAACGGACTACCAGAAACTTCCGGAAAGCAGGGACATTACGTGGGATATCCAGATTGAACCGAATATTACGGTGCCTACGGATCAATCACTTTTCATGAGGATCTTTATCAATTATCTGGATAATGCCATGAAGTTTACCCGTTCGCGGGTTAAGGTCTGCCTATATGGAAAGGGAAACGAGGTCTATTTGACCGTATCCGATGATGGGGCGGGGATGGATGAATCCACCTTGAAAAAGATCTGGGACCGTCTCTATCAAGCGGACGCGTCGCGCAGCCGGAAGTTGAATGCTGGATTGGGCTTGGCTTATCCTTTGTGGCTGCGGCGGCAAAGCTCCTGGACTGCCGGGCCTATGCTGAAAGCACGCCTGGTGTGGGAAGCACCTTTTATCTTGTTTTTAAGAGATAGGGCAGTAAAAAAGACTGTACAGGAAGGATCCTGTGCAGTCTTTTTGGTTTTGGGGACGGCTATACATTTCCTAGGTGGACCCATGTGAGGTATTGTTTGGCCTCACGGGAAAGCGCCGCAAGACAGGATAGGGAGGTCTCTGGGCGGCAGGCGTGATAGCGGGGAAAATAGCGGGTCAGATGAAGGGGAATTTCTGGGGAAAGGGAAGCAATCCATTGGGCTTCGTCTCGCATCTCAAGAAGACGATCGTTTAACCCGGGAACAATGAGGGTCGTCAGCTCCACATGGGTCCCGAAACGGACGGCTTGGACGATGTTTTCTTTCGTTTCCGCAAGGTTTCCTGAAAGGCTGCGGCAGCCTTTTTCAGTAAAGCATTTGAGGTCGATGTTCATGCGTCTGTAAGGGGCAGCAGATCATGGAAGCGAGCGGGGGCGAGGCTGCCATTGGTAACAAGGACCGTTGCAAGGCCTGTTTCCTTGATGAGCCGAAAGGTATCCAGCACATATTCAATGTTTATGAGGGGTTCGTTATAGGTAAAAGCAAGGCCGATGCTGCCTGTTTCTTTATGCATCTTTCCCGCAAGGGCAGCAAGTTTTTCCGGGGGAAGGACAAAGCGGGTGGCTTCCTGCCATGTTGGGAAATTTCGTGATTCTGGCAGAACGGGCAGGCAAGATTGCAGCCAAAACTGCCGGCAGAAAGGATGTGCGTTCCCGGGTGGAAGTGATAGAGGGGTTTCTTCTCGATGGGGTCAAGGGCAAGACTGGTGAGCTTTCCATAGGACAGGCTTACCAGTCGTCCCTGTTGGTGCTGCCGTGCGCGGCAAAAGCCGATTTCACCGTCAGCAAGGCAGCAGTGATGATGACAAAGCAGGCAGGTCAGGATGGGAGACATCACGAACACACCTCCTTTGAAATGGCTCCTAAAGGCTCATATTTCATTTTTAAGGCGTGCAAAGAAGAAATATGATAAATGGTTCGCATAAAAAGAAAAAAAGCTTATAAAGCATTTTGAGGGACGGCATAACAGAAAAATGCTTCTGAAAGATGGCCCCTTTTGTTCCGGGTCCTTAGGGGGTTCCTTTTGGAAAGCGGCGCACCCATTTGGAAAGGCGGGACGCGTAGGGAAAAAGGCTGGCTTCCCTTCCCTGAAGGATGGGAGCCTAGGCGTGGCGCGTCACTGTGAAGCGGTAGAGTAAGATCGGTTCATCGGCCCCGATGCCGCCTTTTTGACGGGCAATCTGGATTTGCTGGGACACACTTTCCACACCGTCAAGATCGGGAAGGAGGAGCCCCCGCCGCGTTCCATCTAGACTTTCGGTGATGACGCCATAGCGTTTGGGGTCAAGGCTGGATTCATCTGCTATGCGTTCTGGGACGCCAAGAATATCGACGGAATAGACAAGGTCCGGCAGTTCCTCTTTGCGCACTGCCGGAAAGCGGGAATCGTGCAGGGCTGCGCTGATGCCATTGGCTATGATTTCAAGGGCCGTGCTTTTCTTCGTCGGGGCAATGGTCCCAATGCAGCCCCTAAGATTTCCGTAAAGGTGGAGGGACACAAAAACGCCGTGACGGCTTCCTGTCAGTGCTTTTGGGAGATGCTCCGGCAAAGGCAGGGGACGCCCCGTTGTGACAATTGTTTCAACGCTTCTGCGGGCAAGGGTCACATAGGGGTCTTCTTGCTGCTTTTGGGTCTTTCGCTTTTCTGCAAGCTGCTGATGCAGGACTCCTGCCAGTTGGCGCTCGGGATTAGCCCCTGTGACGGAAAAGCTCACAACGCCGTAGCCGACACCAAAAATGTCCTCGTAGGAGTGGCACGTCGTGGAAACGGTAAGGCATCCAAGGCGCCTGCCATGATCCAAAAAGAGTGGAGCCCGCATTCGGCGGCTTTCCTTGAAAAAGTGGGATCCATGGTGAGTAGGGAGACAAAATCCGCCTTTTCAAGAAAAGACAAGCAGTCCCTGTCCCAAAGGGGACCTTCAGGGGCATAGCCGTAAGGGCCATCTTCCCGGAGTTTGTGGGATAAATCCCCGCTGGCGATGAAAATGATCCGGCGTTTCAGGGAGGACGCGGCTTCGGCGATGGTCTTTCCCAGAGCATAGTGGGCTTCCGGAGAAAGGCCGGATAGACCGATACGGACAATCTTGAGGGTATTTACATCGCCATGCTTTTGGTAAAAGTAAAGCGGCAGGAGGGTTCCATGATCAAGCTCTGGGTGACGAGTTCCCAGAAGCCCTGCTGCAAGGCCCTTATCCTCTGCCCTTTCACTGATTGCAGCCGCCAGGGCTTTGTCATAGCTTACCTTGATGCGTACCTGAGGGGCACCAAACTGTCCAAAGCTGCCTTCGGCCTCCGTTCCTGGGGAAATGGCAAAGTAGTCCACATAGGCATCAGCATGAGGACTTGTAATAACGAGTGTATCGGCATGAAGGGCCGCGGCTTCCGCCATGACCGCATCATAGGCGGCGCTCGTGCGGGCAATCTTCTTTTCTTCCCCTTTTCCAATTTCAGGGACAATGATGGGCGGATGGGGAACCGCGTAGGCTGCAAGGATCATGGAGTATCACCTTCCTTTTTCTTATGTTCCTGAAGGAGCTTTTTCCCATATTGTAGCATATTTTGAGGGGGTGACGGACCAAGGTGGGAATGGGGGTAAGAAAATGGTATAAAGCATAAAAAAGGGTTCTTTGTCAAATTTTGGGGTGCTAAAGTGTCTATGCACTCCTGGAGAGGACATGCACTGAATACAGTGCGTGTCCTTTTTCGTTGCGTGTGTTAATGTACAAGATCCTATTACGAAAGCGCTCA